>Ga0169931_10003982_pt1 | contig 23217 bp, 20 predicted proteins | sample Kivu_15m_20L_FD_129675 | JGI IMG/M metagenome (GOLD analysis project Ga0169931, IMG submission 129675) | Freshwater microbial communities from Lake Kivu, Western Province, Rwanda to study Microbial Dark Matter (Phase II) - Kivu_15m_20L... | ecosystem: Environmental > Aquatic > Freshwater > Lake...
ATCACCGAACTGTCCTTACCGATCGAATACAACATGACGGGCTTCTCGGCTTGCGCGACGGCTTCTCGAATGATGAATATCGCCTCGGCTTCCAAGGACCGCAGGTAACTCATATGGCGTCCCCTCGTCCCCGACGGAAGACGGTCGGATCCGGGCCGGCGAACGGCATGATGGTGCGGGGCGCGGGGTTCATCGGCACCTTCGTTTTAGCAGACACCAGGAAATCTCCTGCTGGTCGACTTCCCCTGGTCGACACCTTCCGCTTCTGACAGCACCCACGGCAGTTTTGATCTGCGGGGTACGACGTCGAGGCGTCTTCGCAACACCGTGAGCACCTCGGCGACGTTGTCGCCGGTGTCCGATCCTCCACCCCATCGCAGCACGTAGGCCGGAGGGGAAACACTCTGGCGCGCTCGAAGGGACTCGAGCCCCTAACCCTTTGATCCGTAGTCAAATGCCCTATCCATTGAGCTACGAGCGCAACGGGGCGAAATCTAGCGGACGACGGTTCCAAGAAGATGCGGATATCGGTGCTCCTCGACGGGCCCCGGGCACCGAGCGACGTGAATGGAACGAGTCCAAGTGCCGCGTCCGCCAACGGTCGTCTCGTTCACACGGTGACCGCATATCGACAATAGGAGGCATCACCAGATACACCGGTGCTCTCACCCGGCAGGACGCGCTCGTGGGACCCCGTTCATGAGCGGGGAAAACCCGCTGGCCGTCGCGGATATCCGTCCCTTCGCTCCGACTGAGAACACCCACTCGTTTCTGGCCATCTACCCAGCGCTCGGGTGGACAACGCCCTGGGGGCGGAATGGGCTCGCACAGTTGTCGCTGGTTGGCCACCAGCTGTTGCTCCAGAACTTCGATGTCGAGGACTGGGCCGAGAACTCGACGCTCGTTGTCGAGGTCGCCGATGCGGTCGCGCGGTAACACCAAATCGGGCGGGCGCTCGCAGAAGGCAACTTCGGCGATCTTCTCGGGCCCGGGCGCTCTCGAGAGCGCAGCCCGAGATGGGAAGAACCTCTCGCGACCGGGGGCCGATCCCCCATTCGTGGACGGCGACTGAAAACGGTGCTCGATCGACCTGACACAGCACCCCAAGGTTCACAAAACACCAGTTCAGGAGGGATTTCGGGAAACTCTCAGGATTTCTTGAGGAAAGTGCGAGACGGGGCGTGATCCGGGCTCTTGTCCGGCATGAACGCCACCAAAGTCACCCGACACCTCCTCTCACTCGCCGGCCTGAGCGTCCTCGGACTGTCGACGGTCGCCTGCTTGAATGTCGATACCAACTCGGGCACGCGCCTGGTCGGCCAAAGCCTCGCAGCCGCCACCGGCATCACCGCTGACGCGGTCACCACCGGCATCACCGCTGACGCGGTCACCACCATCACGAGCGGTCACATGGTTCTCGATCCGCAGGCCGATGACCGTCGCATCGTCGAGACCTACACCGCACCAGCCGCCACCCTCGTCGGCTCGTACGGACCCGAGACCCATCAGACCTACAAGGTTTTCACCCCCAGCAACTGGAGCGCTTCGGACCGTCGTGACCTCGTCGTCTTCTCCCACGGTGGTGCCTGGAGCTTCGGAACCGCCGACGAAGTCGAGTCGGTGTCGATGGACCTGCTGGCTCAGGGAGCAGTCATCGTGTCGATCGAATACGAACTGAGCGTCCCGGCCTTCGAACAGACCGCCGACATCGTGGCCGCCGTTCGCTGGGCCCAAACCAATGCCGTCGACCTGGGCGTCGACCCGGACCGCACGTTTCTCTCGGGTCACTCGGCTGGTGCTCACCTCAGCCTGCTGACCGCCGTTGCCCCGACCGATCTGCGTGGTGGCGATTTCATTCGCCCGGTCGTCGGAGTGATTGCCATCGCTGGCCCCTACGCCGTGGACGAGCCGACTTATGACCCGACAATCATCGGGATCCGAGTTCATGAGATCCTTGCCTTCGTGAACGGTTGTGAAACCACGGACTGCTCGGCCGACGTTCTTGCCGCCATCTCTCCCGCCACCTACGTGGATGCCAACGATCCAGCGGTGTACATGGTCGTTGGAGAGATCGACGACCTGGCTCCGCTGGAGCACGCTCTGCTCGTCGAGGACTCCTATGTCGCCGCTGGCGTAGGTGATCGCGTGTGGGTGGATGTGGTCGAAGGCGCCGGACATCAGCCCGGCTTCGGAGCCAACGCCACATCGATCGAGGCCTTCATGAACAAAGTGAACACGATCTGAGATGAACACGAAACGCTCGGCTTCGCTCGACGGAATTCGCGGAATCGCCCTGGCCTGCCCGATCGTTGTCCACCTCGGCATCGTCGGATCCGACCGGGGGCTCTGGCTCGCCATCGGAATGTTCTTCACCCTCTCTGCCTTTCTCGTCACGAGTCTTGCGCTCGTCGAGTTCGACTCGACCGGTCGGTTCGGCCTGAAAAAGTTCTGGATTCGGCGCCTTCGGCGGCTACTGCCAGCCTCGATGTTGGTACTCGCCGCGACGGTCGTTGTTGCTGTTCTTCTCGACTGGCCCGGTCGGTCGGCTCTGCGGGGAGACGTGTTGTCGGCCCTCGCCTGGGGGGCGAACTGGGAACAGCTACATGGTGGCGGCTACTGGGACGCCTTCTCACCGAGTCTCACGCATCATTTCTGGTCGCTGTCCTTCGAGGAGCAGGTGTACGTGGTGTTCCCGCTCATCGTCGTCGTGTTGGTTGCGGTGCGACGGTGGTTCGAACGCTCGTGGTCGATGGCCAAGATGCTCGGACTCACTTCGCTCGGACTCGTCGGTTTCTCATGGGCGTGTCTGTGGACGATCGACGATGCGTCGACTTTGTACCTGAGCACCTGGACTCGACTCGGCGAGATCGGCTTGGGGATCGCCGCTGCTTGTTGGAGTCATTCGTTCCCCCATCGTCGGTTCTCCGATCGACAGGCTTCGATCACGCTTTTGATTCTGATGGCGATCGCCACGCCGCCGTGGGTCGTGGCCGCGGGCGACACCGTCGGGGGGATTCGTTGGGGGATCACGTTGGCCACCCCCCCGACCGCTGCCCTGATCGCAATGCTGTGGCGTTATCCGAACAGCCTGCTCGCCCGGGGTTTTTCGTTGTCCGTGCCCGCGTGGCTCGGACGTCGGTCCTACGGGATCTATTTGCTCCACTTGCCGATCATCGAGTTGATGGCCTTTCGTCTCGGGACCGAGCATCTACCCGAGTGGGCAATGGCCCTGGCGGTGATAGCGACGATCGTTGGAGCAGGAGGGATGTTTCGTCTCCTGGAAGAACCGCTACGCATCGGCCGATGGATCCGCGCCGACCGGCGTTTCGTTCTTGCGCTCTCGGCGTTGGTCGTCATCATGGTTCCATCCGTTGTCACGGCGACTCGAACCGACACCCAAGTGATGGCAATCGCCCCGTCACCTCCCCCACCCACGAACCAGGCGTTGGATACGACGGCCGAGAACGAGGCGTCCGATTCCGATACCTCAGTGGACCGCAGGCGTCCGATCGATGCGGGAGAAGATTCGGTTCTGGTGATCGGCGACTCGACGGCCTGGGTGACCCACGGTGCGGTGAACATCGCCTTACGACCCGAGGGTTATGTCACGCATGGAGTGCACATGGTCGGGTGCCCGTTCGGTGGCGACGTCCGAATCAAGACATCGACCATGGGTGGTGCGGTGAAGATTCGAGAACTGGGAGAAGAACCCGGGTGTGATCAATGGTGGAACGAGTATCTACCAGCCTGGCTCGAGGCGGTCGATCCGATGATGGTCGTCGTGGTGGGCGGATACGCACTGGCATGGGAGATCGATCCCCTCGGGGACGATGGGTGGTGCCAACTCGGCGACGGCAGTGGTCGGTGTGAGGAGTGGGCCTTCACTCGATTGTCGTCGCTCACCACGCGGATTCGAGAACACAGTCCATCGACTCACATTGTGTACACGACCGCGGGTCACGTCGATCCTTTTGGACCACTGGACATCCCGGGTGAGTCGATCGACGTGCTGAACGGGTTGATACAACGAGAGGCAAACCGCGCCGAGGCGACAGTCATTGATCTCGGAGCATGGCTCGACGTCAATCTCGACTTGACCGTCGACGGAACTCACCTCGGACCAGATGGAGTGGAGGCTCTCGCGCCTTGGATCGGCGAGAAGCTCACCCCGTTGTTGCGATCCTGAGTGTCGGTAACTCTGGCGCGCTCGAAGGGACTCGAACCCCTAACCTTTTGATCCGTAGTCAAATGCTCTATCCATTGAGCTACGAGCGCTACGCCATCAGTCTACGGGGCTCCACCGCCCCGCCAACCTCGGTGCGAGGTCAGCCGACGGGGCACCAGTTGGCGGTGCACCAGGGGCGCCAACTGTTGGACCGCTGCCAGGTGATGACAGCCATCCGAGCATTGATGACCGGGTCGAACAATTGATTGCGATCGGTGACGCCGTAGTTCGCCATCCACTTCTTGTGGCTGTTCCAATTCAGTTGGAACAAGCCCACGCAACAACCGGTTTCGCTGAGGTTGCTCCAGCGGCTCTCGCGATTCGCCACGAAGAACGCGTCCGCCTCGAGCTCGTCGGGCCAGGCGTCGCGCACGATCTGTTCCAGTTCAGTCCGTGAATACCGACGGGTGGTCGCCTGACTGGCCGCCGGTTGCGCGGCAACGGCGGGCGCCGCCTGAATGGAGGCTCCGACCGGCAGACAGATCGTCTGCCCCGGCAACAGCGTGGACCGCAGGTTCTCCCCGTTGGCGATGGCCAGGTCGGTGGACTTCACCCCGGCCTTGGCCGCGATCCGGCTCCACGAGTCCCCGGCCTGAACCACGTAGGAATCCCCGCACCGCGAGGTGGCGGTGGTGGGCGGGGCGTCGTCGGCGGCCACTTCGGCCCCCGGCGGCAAGCAGATCTCGTCGCCCACCATCAGGGGGGCCCGGATGGTGGTGTTGTTGGTGCCGGCGATGGTGCTGGCCTTCACCCCGGTCTTGGCTTCGAGCCCGTACCAGGAATCACCGGCCCGAATCACGTACGTGGAGGCGCACACCACCACCGGTGCTGGTTCGGTGGTCGGGGCCGCGGTGGTTGGAGCGGGGGCCGCGGTGGTGGGCGGCACGGTCACGGACTGGCCCTGGATCACCAGGACGGTGGTGGTGGTTGATGCAGCGCTCGGCTGGGTGTCGGCCGCGGCGTCGAATTCGACGATGGCCGTGGCCCCGCCGGTGGAGGGAGCGGTCACCGGAGTTCTGTCACCACGCGAAGCCCACACCACCGGGGCCACCAGGGCTCCGACGAGAACCATCACACCCAGACGACGACCGAACAGATTGCGAGCAGGAGCGATCCCCGACGAGCCTCGACGAGGCCCCCGGTGCTGTCCGCCACGACCAGAGGGAAACTGGTTCGGCCACGAGGAACTGTTATAGGTACTCATGTCGAATCACATCGTCGTCGTTGTCGTTCGACGGCGCCCCTCCAGTGTGGTCGTCGACCGCGAGTAACACAACAGCGCTTCCAACCCTCGAACACGGGTTGAGCCCCTTTGTCCACAGGGAACCGAATCATCGTCCCAGTACACAGACCACATCATGCAACCATCCACAGATTTGAGATGACACGCTATTGATGGCGACTCGACGAGGGTTTCCGCGATCTCGAGGATGCGACCGCGGACACGACGACGACCGTCGACCGAACGACGAGAACGACGAGAACGAACGAACTGGCGGAGAGGGTGGGATTTGAACCCACGGACCGCTTTTAGGCGGTCAACGTCTTAGCAGGACGTCCCGTTCAACCGTGCTCCGGCACCTCTCCAATGAGATGGCGAGTGTACAGGCACTCACCTCACTGTGCTCCGTTGACCACGGCCCCTTCGTGGCGCTGCAACAGCTCCACCGAGTATCCATCGGGATCGAGTATGAACGCCACCGTCACCGGCCAACGATCCAGTCGCGCCGGCGCCATCGTCGATGTGAAACCCGCCGCCACCGCACGGTCGTGCACATCCTGACAATCGTCCACGTTCATGTAGATCTTCCACAACGCCGTGCCGTGCTCGATCGCTCCGCTGCGCTCCAGGTGCTTGGCCAACTGCAGGCGACCACCGCCCACGTCGGCGGCCAACACGATTTCGTCGACTCCCGGAATCTGGGTTCGGGACTGGACTTTCAGCCCGATGATCTCGGTGTAGAACCACTCCGATCGCTCCAAATCGGTGACATTAATGCAGTACTGACCCACGGTCGTGGCCATGATCCCCCCTGTTGTTCGCTCTCGTTCTACACCACATCTTGCACTGGCGGAACGGGAGGGATTCGAACCCCCGGGCCTTGTGAGCCGGCCGCTTTCAAGGCGGCTGCATTTGTCCGCTCTGCCACCGTTCCGTCCTCGAGGCTAGCGAGCCGGTGCCACCGGTCGTCAGGTGGCGATTCGCACCCCGAACAGTCGCTCGAACTCGGCCATGTATTCCGCGTCGTTCTCGATGGCCCCCAAGGCCACCCAGTCCGCGTCGCTCACCAACGGACGGTTCGTCAACAGTTCGGGACCACCCCACGACACCGGATATCGCAGGCGCGGTTCGGTGGTGCGGATGGCGTTCAACACCACCGCACCGACCTCGAATGGATCGGTGGCCTGGGCCATGCCCGCCGCGTAGAACTGGAACATGCGGCGATAGTGCGCTTCGTAGGCACCGCTCGAATTCGGCGCGTCGATGTTCTTGGCGAAGATCGCCGACTTGGTGATGCCCGGTTCCACCATGGCCACGCGAATGCCGAACGGCGCCACCTCCTGGGCCAGTCCCTCCGACATCGCTTCCAACGCCCACTTCGACGCCACGTACGGTGCCTGCGCCAACGCGGCGAACCGACCCACCACCGACGAGATGTTGATGATCGTGCCCGACCGGCGTTCACGCATGTGTGGCAACACGGCCTGCACGCAACGCACCACGCCGTACAGGTTCACGTTCATCACCTCGTGGTACAACGACGGCGGGCACTCCTCCACCACCGCATTGCCGCCCACACCGGCGTTGTTGACCAACACGTCGATTCGGCCGGCCCGTTCGAAAACCTCGGCCAACCCCGCGCTGGTGCTGGCGTCGTCGGCCACGTCCATCTCGACCCACTGCAACTGAACGCCCGCTTCGGCGGCCATCGAGTCGGCCTTCTTGGCTTTCACCAGACCACGGGCGGTTCCGAACACGGTGTACCCGTTGCGGGCCAGATGAATGGCGGTGGCGCGACCGATTCCCGAGTTGGCGCCCGTCACCACGGCGACTTCGATGTTCTCTCCCATGCCCCGCACACTAGATGCGCGACGAGACCACTCTCAGCGGATCGAATCCCGCAGACGATCCACCCAGTCATCGGCCTGCTGCCAACGAGTGTCGGCGTGCTCGCGCGCGGAGTGGGCGTGTTCGCCGGCGGCCGGATACGAGCCGAGGAACTTCACGCCACCCTGCTTGGCGTGCAAGGCCCGCAACGCGTCGGCCACCAACTCGTCGGCGATGTGACCGTCGAGGTACATGACGAAGCAATAGTCACCCAGCCCACCGTCCTTGGTGGGTCGTGACAACAGGTTGGTGATGTTCACGCGACGCGCGGCGAACTCCTGCAGGATCGAGATGAGGCTGCCCGGTTCGTCAGCGCGCTGGTACACCACGATGCCGGTCACGTCGTGTCCGGTGGGTGCGGGGATTCCCGAGCGACCGACCACCACGAAGCGGGTCTGATTCCCCGAGTGGTCCTCGATGTTGGAGGCCACGACCGCGAGCCCGTACAGACTCGCGGCGTTGCACGGCGCGATGGCCGCGGCACCCACCAACTTGTCGGCCGACACGATGCGCGCCGCGTCAGCGGTGCTGTTGGCCGCGCGCACATCGGCGTCTGGAAGATTCTCGCGCAGATAACGATGACATTGCGCCGTGGCCACAGGGATCGACAACACGGTCGTGATGTCGGCCAGCTTGGTGCCGGGCAAGGCGAGCAAGCAGTGCTCGATGTTCAACACGATCTCGCGTTGGATCAACAATTCGTAGTCGAACGACAACGCGTCCTGGGTGAAGTTGACGGATCCCTCGATGGAGTTCTCGATGGGCACGACGCCGAACTCCACGTCACCGGAAGCCACCGCGTCCAGAACATCGGGAACCGTTCGGAACGCCACCAGCTCACCGCCGACCAGATCGGCCTGCGAGCGAACCGCCTGCTCGGTGAAGGTGCCGAACGGACCGAAGAAACCGACCTTCAGGGCGGGCCCGGAAGCGGTCGTGGAGGTTCGCGCACTGTTCACGACAATCAAGGCTACGGCTCGGGACCTCAAGTGGCAGGATGATTACGTGGATCAGGAACTCTTGCGGGCCCTCCTCGACGACGTCTCCGCGGGTCGCATCGCGCCCGACGACGCGGTCGAACAGTTGAAGCGCCTGCCTTTCCGACAGGTGGACGACACGCTCGTCGATCACCACCGTCACCTGCGTCAAGGTGCCCCCGAAGCGGTGTACGGGCCCGGTAAGTCACCCGAGCAGTGCGTCTCCATCGTGGGTGAACTGCTGGCCCACGGTCGTGGTGCCGTCCTCGTCACCCGCACGGACGACGATCAGCGCAAGGCCCTCGAAGCGGCCCACGGAGTCGCCGACACCGCCAACGGTTCCATGCTGTGGCGCGCACCGGCCCCCATCGATCACGGCAACGTGTTGGTGATCTCGGCCGGCACCGCCGACGTACCGGTGGTCGACGAGTGCTTGCTCGCCTTGCGGGCCCACGGCATCGTCGCGTCGCGCATCACCGACGTCGGCGTGGCCGGACTTCATCGTCTCCTCGATCGCGTCGACGACGTCATGGACGCCGACATCATCGTGGTGGTGGCCGGCATGGAAGGCGCGTTGGCCAGCGTCATCGGTGGACTCAGTGGCAAACCGGTCATCGCCGTTCCTACCAGCGTCGGTTACGGCTCCGGGCTCGACGGTGTCACCGCGTTGTTGGCGATGCACGCCACCTGTGCCAACGGGATCACCGTGGTGGGTATCGACAACGGATATGGAGCCGCCTGTGCGGTAGCGCGAATCATTCGAGGTTGGTCGGCATGACCCGCGTAGCGTGGTTCAACTGCTCGGCCGGGACCGCCGGCGACATGACGTTGGCGGCCCTGATCGATGCTGGCGCCGATCAGTTGCGGGTCGGAGAGATCCTGGCCGCACTTCCGATCGACGACTACGCCCTCACCTTCGAACGCACCCAACGTTGTGGGGTGGCATCCACGCGAGCCATCGTCGCCATTCACCATCACGACGAACATCATCACGATCACCATCGTCCGTGGCGTGACATCGACGCGATGCTCGCGACCGCCGACCTACCCGATCGAGTTCGCGATCGGGCCCGAGCAGTCTTTTCGACGTTGGCCGAGGTCGAAGGTGCCATTCATGGTGTCGCGGTTGCCGACGTCGAATTCCACGAGGTCGGGTCCACCGATGCCATCGTCGACATCGTCGGAGTGTGCGCGGCACTCGAGGCATTGAACATCGATCGCATCGTCGCCGGTCCGATCGCCATGGGTCACGGCTCCATCTCCTCGGCGCACGGTCGACTTCCGAACCCCGGCCCCGCCGTGGTGGCCTTGTGCGCGCGTCGATCCATCCCCACTTTCGGGCTCGACGAACCCCGCGAGATCTCCACGCCCACCGGGGTGGCGATCCTGGCCGCGCTCGCCGATTCGTTCGGGCCGATGCCCGCCATCACCACGTCGGCGGTCGGCTACGGCGCTGGCACCGCTGATTTCGAAACGCGGGCCAACGTCGTGCAGGTGGTGGTGGGTGAAACGAACAGCGACTCTTTCCGAAGCACCGGACAACACGTGCGCCTGCTGGAGGTCAACGTCGACGACGCCACCGGTGAGGTGCTCGCTCACACCGTCGCGACGTTGCTGACCGCCGGTGCGCACGACGCCTGGATCACTCCGATCATCATGAAGAAAGGGCGACCCGCACACACCGTCAACGTGCTGTGCGAGGAAGTCCGAACCGCCGAGTTCGCCGAGTTGCTCACCCGGGAGACGGGATCGCTCGGCGTGCGAGGAAGCACCATCGAACGTTGGCCGAGCGCGCGCACCGAATCCTCGGTCGTCGTCGACGGACAGACGATTCGAGTGAAGATCGCCGGTCATCGAGTGAAGGTCGAGTTCGACGACGCCGCCCGCGCGGCGGCTGCACTCGGAATTCCGGTGCGCGAGGTGTTGCGGCGAGCCGAGGAAGCGGCCCGCTGAGATTCAGCTCGCCAACGCGGTGGCGACGATCTCGTTCAGGGCGTCGACTTCGACCTCTCCGGACACCCGCACCTTCACCAAACCGTCGGCCCCGATGATGGTGAAGAACGGATAACCGCTCAGCCCGTAAGCGGCCGCGGCATCCATGTTCTCCGAGTCGGCCAGCACCGGCCACGGCCACCCCTTGTCGACGACCCACTGCGAGGGCGGGTAGTTCGGCCGGTCCGAGGCCACGCCGGTGGACACGCCGATCACGTTCAAGCCGGCGGGGACCGCTCCGGATTCCTTCCACTCGATCAGTCGCGGCACCTCGGCGTTGCAGTGGGGACACCAATGCGCCAGGAACACCAGCATGTACGGCTTGCCGTCACCGGGGGTGACGGACAGCGGGGAACCATCGAAGCTCGCACCGGTCAACGCCGGAGCGGCCATGCCGACCGCCGGGTCGCTCCCGTCGTCCGGCAGCCGTTCGAGCATCGCTCCATCGACCAGAACGGGCTGGCTCTGGGCCACGTCGCCAGTCGAGGTGTCGTCGTCCGACGAATCACCACCCGCGAGCACCGCGACCAACAATGCCACGACGATGGCGACCACCACGCCGATGATCACCCAGCGTCCGCTGTTCGACGACCTCTTCTTCGATTGCTGCTTTGCCATGAGTTCCTCCTCGTATCAGTCGTTGGTTGCGGCGTCCCGGTTCCCGGACCGAGGATTCACGAACAAGAGTGCCACGATGGCCACGAATCCACTCAGCGCCATGAAGGCCAGGGTCACGAATCCCATCCGTCTGAACCACACGTCGGTGCACGACGGTCCGACCGAGCACGCGCCGTCACCCCAACTCGGTCGCCATTCGATCACGTAGTGATACGTCGAAACGGCCGCTCCGGCCAACAAGAGAGGCAGCGCGTACCAGCGCACGCTTCGATCACGTCGGATCGCCGCGACGAGCAGGATGCCGGCCAAGGGATACATGCAAATGCGTTGGAACCAGCACAAACGACAGGGCACGTAGTCGGCGACCTCGCTGAAGTAGAGGCTTCCCGCCGTGGCCACGGCGGCCACCAGCCAGGCCAACCACAACGACATCTCGTGCACCGACTTGGTCAGCGACCGGACGGCGTCGGACGGCAGTAGCGACCCGAGGAAAAGGCCCGCACCACCGACCACAGCGATCACGGCGAGCATGGATGCGAAGAGTTCGACGGTTCTTACATCCATCTTTCTCAGTATGCCCCTCGGAGAGGACAAGATGGTGTCCTTGAATCCCCACGTGCCGAAAGTCCCGACCGTTCCGGTGGTCATCGACGTCGATCGAGCGATCGCGCTCTCGTCCACGACCACGGTGGTGTGGGCCGACGTCCGTTGGTATCTCGACGGCCGCGACGCTCGGGCCGCGCACGAGGCCGGAAGAATCCCGGGGTCGGTCTTCGTCGACGTCGATCGTGACCTCGCCCGTCCGGCCAACTCGCCGAGCGAAGGTCGACACCCGTTTCCCTCGCCGGCGGCTTTCGCCAAGCACATGAGTCGGCTCGGCATCGGCGACGACACGCACGTGATCGCCTACGACGACACCGGTGGCATGACCGCCTCGCGCTTGGTGGTGATGCTGCGAATGATCGGTCGCAAAGCGTCGCTGCTCGACGGTGGAATCGACGCGTGGTCGGACGCATCGGGAAAGTCGCTCGAATCCGGACCGGTTCGAGCCAGCAAGCACTCGTCGTTCGCCCCCGTCGAATGGCCCACGAACCGCTTCGCCACGACCGACGACGTCCGAGGAGTGATCGCCGGCGGGACGACATCGTTGTTGTTGGATGCTCGTGCGCCCGAGCGTTTCACCGGGGCGACCGGAGTGTCGGCGGCCGATCCCCGCGCCGGGCACATCCCCACCGCACGTAACGCGCCGTGGGCGGCCGTCACCAAGGACGGTGTACTACGACCGGTCACCGCGTTGCACGATCACTACCACCGACTCGGGGTCGACGGTGCCGATGACGTGATCGCATACTGCGGCTCCGGGGTGTCGGCGTGTCTCAATCTCGTCGCCATGGAACACGCCGGATTGAACCCCGCTCGTTTGTTCGTGGCGTCGTGGTCCGGTTGGGCCGCCGACGAGGAGAACCCCGTCGAAACCGGTGAGGCCATCCCGGCGGCGTCTCCGTTCGTGCCCACCATCACCACCACCGGCCTGTCGGCCGTGCGTGCGCTGCGCCGGGCGCGTCAGAAGAACCGTCTCGCCGAACTGGAATGGTTCGAAGCGCTCTACCGCGTGTACCTCGCGGCGTTCGTCTTCGGTGGCGGCGTTTTGTTCATCTCGGGTCTGGTGCCCGACGAGCCGGTGTCGGCGACCGTCGCCCGCGACGTGGAGACCTTCGGTCCGGGCTGGTTGGGTTTGGCTCTCGTGTTGGCGATCGCGATGGGATTGCGGTCGGGTTCGCGGGGTGGGCCGCTGGCTCTCGAGGACGCCGATGTTCGTCACGTGTTGCTGGCGCCCGTTCGTCGCGAGCGAGTGTTGCTGCGACCGGCCGTGCAGAAGGTGCGATCGATCGTCTTCTCCACCGCGGCCGCCGGTGCGGTGGCGGGTCAACTGGCCGGACGTCGACTGCCCGGGACCAGCATGGGCTGGGCGTGGTCGGGTGTGGTGTGGGGCGGAACCGCTGGCGCGACGTTCGTGGCGATGGCTCTCATCGCCCACGGGCTCCGCATGCGGGGTTGGATGGCCAGCGGACTGGGAGGCGTCCTGATCGCGTGGCAATTCTGGTCGGCTCTCCCCGACGCGGGGTTCTCCGGACCAACCGACCTTCACGGCGGAGTCGCCTTGTGGGGCGAGCGCATTCGCGCGATCGAGATCGTTCCCACGATCGTGGCCGCGTTGCTCGTCCTGGTCGGGCTCGGGCTGTTGTCTCGACAGTCTCTCGAAGCATTGGCGCGACGCTCGACGTTGGTGACACAACTGCGTTTCGCGGTCACCTTGCAGGACCTGCGAACGGTCACGTTGTTGCGCCGTCAACTCAGTCACGAACGCAATCGGCCCCGCCCGTGGTTCCGCGTGCCTGCTGGTCGGTCGCTTACCCCCGAATGGCGGCGCGGTTGGCAAGGTCTCTTTCGCTTCCCGGTCAGTCGCATCCTGCGCATCATCATGTTGGCGGTGATCGCGGGGCTGTGTCTGGTGGCGGTGCACAACGGAACGACGGCGGCCATCATCGGTAGTGGTGTCGTGATGTTCATCCTCGGTTTGGAGATCGCCGAACCGTTGGCTCAGGAGATCGACCACGGCGACCGCACCGATTCGTATCCCCACCAAAGAGGTCCGCTGTATCTGCGCCTGTTGGCGCCGTCGGCCTCCATGCTGTTACCCACATCCGGCATCGTCGTTCTCACTATGTGGCTCACCGACGGCTCGTCACTCGCCGTGGCCGCCATCGCCGCTCTCCCAGCGGCGTTGGGGGGATTGGCCGGAGCCTGCATCAACATCGTCTCGGGAGCGCCCGATCAGATCAATTCCAACGCCCAGCAGAACATGATGCCTCCCGAGGTGGCCGGCACCGCATCGTTGATCAAGGGACTGTGGCCCATCGTCGTCTCGACGGTGGGAAGCCTGCCGATGTTGATGGCTCGCGAGGCGAGCGGCAACGGCCAGGGGGCACCGGCGGCCGCCACTCGTGTCGCCATCGCCGTCGTCCTGCTCGCCGCACTGGTGGGCGGATGGGTCCGATTCCGCGACGACATCAAGAACTGGTTCGCCAAAGCCGCCGCCGAGAGCCGCGGCCAGAAACGCACGGGAGCCTCCACATGAGTCGACACCCCAAACCACCGACCCGCGAAGGATCGCGCGACACCGTGCAGGTCCACGAGGTGGAAAAACCCGCCGCCATCATCGCTCGGGCCCTCGCCAAGGACTACGGCGACGGGCCGGCGTTGCACCCCCTGGATCTGCGAATCGAGGAGCACGAGCGCGTGGCCCTGATCGGTCACAACGGATCGGGCAAGACCACGTTCCTGCGCATGGCCACCGGACTGCTCGAACCGGCGTCGGGAAGCGTGACCGTCTTCGGCGAAGCACCGGGTTCCATGGAGGCGCGTCGTCGTCTCAGCTATCTCGCCGACACCCCCACTTTCTACGAAGACCTGTCGGTCTGGGAGCACCTCGAGTACACCGCACGTCTTCACGGTCGGGCGGATTGGGAACAACGCGCTGCCGACCTGTTGGGACAGTTGGGTATCTACGAACGTGCGGACGACCTGCCCACACGCTTCAGTCGTGGCTTGAAGCAAAAAGCCGCCATCGCGATCGCCTTCATCAGACCCTTCGACCTGATGTTGGTCGACGAACCCTTCGTGGGCCTCGATGCCGAAGGAAAAGAAGCCTTGCTCGAGTTGTTCGACGAGGCATCCTCGGCCGGAGCCTCCTTGGTGGTGGCCACGCACGAACTCGGCTTCGTCACCACCACCCAACGCACCGTCGCCCTGCGCGACGGAGCCCTGATCTTCGACGGCCCGTCGTCGCAAGCCGAGGCTCGAGGATTGGTCGCGGTCGAGGGCACCGCTGAGACCGAATCCTGAATCGGCTCTACACTCTCCGCATGCAGGAATATTCATCCGTTTCGGTCTACGTAAGCGAACACACGAAGTTGGCCGACAAGTTGAACACGCTCGCCGCCGAGGGATGGTCCGTGGTGTCGATCGTTTCCACCGGCACCGAAGTCGTTGCCTATCTCTCCCGAGCGAAGAGTGCGTCGGCGTCGACCGCCAACACACCCGCCGCTCACGTCACGCCCGTTCCGGCCTCGGATCAGAACGGTTGGGCTTCGGCCGCCTCCGGCTCGACGGCCGTCACCTCGACGCCGGTGGCGTCGAATGCGGTCTCCACACCCTCGGTTCCGGCCGACTGGTACAAGGATCCCGCGGGTCGCTACGAGTTCCGCTATTGGGACGGCACGAAGTGGACCGAGCACGTGTCGCGAGGTGGCGTGCGGTACAGCGACCCGCCCACTCCGTGACCATCGTCCACTTCGTCGTTCGCCCGTGAATCGGTAGTTTGTCGTCGTGCGCACGACCACGATGAGAGCGACCTCCATCGGTCACGCGGGAATCTTCATCGAGACCCGCCAGGGCACGATTCTCTGCGACCCCTGGTTCAATCCGGCGTTCTTCGGTTCGTGGTTCGTCTTTCCCCGCAACGACGGTCTGCCCCATCCGTTGCGCGACGAGATCCTCCATCCGTCGTACCTCTACATCTCGCACCTACACGGCGACCATCTCGACGAGAAGTGGTTGAGCGAGAACATACCGCGACACACTCCGGTGCTCCTACCGGACTTTCCCACCAACGAACTCGAGCGACGCTTGCGGTCGCTCGGTTTCGACACCTTCGTCCACACGAGCAACGGAATCGAAACCGACCTCGGGGACGGGCTCACCGTCGCCATCCACGTCGAGACCTCCATCACCGACGGGCCCGCCGGTGATTCGGCCCTCGTGGTCAGCGACGGTGTGCACCGCATCGTCGACCAGAACGACTGCCGTCCGAGCGACCTCGATGCCCTGCGATCGCACGGGCCCGTCGATCAGCACTGGCTGCAGTTCTCGGGAGCCATCTGGTATCCGATGGTGTACGAGGAAACGCCCGAGAACATGAGACGTCTCGTCGACCTCAAGGTGGAGAGCCAGTTCTCCCGCGCTCTGCGTTACGTCGAGGCCCTCGACGCCCGCGCGGTTGTCCCGTCCGCCGGACCGCCGTGTTTCCTCGATCCCGATCTGTTCCGCTTCAACGTGATCGACGGCAACGAGACGTCGATCTTCCCCGACCAGACGTCGTTCATCGACCGACTCGCGGGTATCGGTCGCCAAGGCGTGATGAACGTGCCGGGCACGGTGATCGAATGCGGTTCCGAGTTCGAGCCCCGACACCCGATGCCCATCGAGGACGTACGGGCCATCTTCACCGACAAGCGCGAGTATCTGATGCGCTACCAGAACGATTACCTGCCGTACCTCGCCGAGCTGAAGGAGTCGTGGGAGAAGCCCGCACCGAATCTGGTGGGGCGCTTGAAGGCCTGGTGGGAACCCTTGATGACGTTGGCCCCGACGCTCTGCGACGCCATCGGCGCCGCGTGTCTGTTGCAGGCTGGCGACACCGAGGTTCTGATCGACTTTCCCGCTCGTCAGGTGCGCGAGCATCGGGGCGAGCCGTTCGGGTTCCGATTCGACATCGACCGTCGTCTGGTGGAGACGGTCGTGGCACAGAACGCCGTCGACTGGAGCGACAAGCTGTTCCTGTCGTGCCGATTCGGTGCGTGGCGATCGGGTGCGTACAACGAGTACCTGTACAACTTCTTCAAATCGCTCTCGGTGGAACGCATGCAGCGGACCGAGGCCGAGGCGGTGCGCAAGATCGCTCCCCCGGCGCCGAGCGACGAGATCCGCATCGGCGATCACATCGTCGAGCGCTACTGCCCGCACCGACGTGCCGACCTGAGCGTGTTCGGTGAATCGGACGGCACCACGCTGGTGTGCACGCTGCACGGTTGGAAGTTCGACCTGGAGACCGGCAAATGCCTGACCGCCGACGACCGCCGACTTCGCGTGCGACGCGCCGACTAACGATCGAGCAGGCGCAGTCGATACGCGAAGCGATGCTTGCCCGCCGGAATGACGTGGCGTGGGTGCATGTCGGGCCCACAACTGGCCGTTCCCACACCTCGGTGCGCCACGTCGACATGCACGAACAGTCCGTCGTGGCGGATCAATTCCGTCACGTCGGCGGCACCAAACAGGTCGTGGTCGGAATGATGGACCGCCGACATGTGCAAGCCCGCCGGTCGCAACGCTTCGATGCGCAGTCGACGCCCGTCGCGAGATCGGACGATCTCCATCCAACGGCAATCGGTGCGCAGGCCGAATTCCTGCGGGACGATATAGGGCAACTCGTCTACGTCGCTCTCCCAGATTCCTGACAACGCACCGCTGTTGCGGTCGGGCATGTTCTCGAGAGGACCGCGACCGTGGTAACGAACCCGGTCGAATCCGCTCGGCAACTCGAAGACCACACCGATGCGCGGAAGGTCGATCAGGTCCTCGGGGACAGTGACGGTGTGGTCGTACACCACCGCACCGGTGGTGTCGACGTACGACGTCACCCGATGATCGACCAGACTCTCGGCGGCGTCACGGTCGATTCGCTGATCCAGCCAGCGCCACAACGCTTTGCCCCCGATGGCCATGGCCGACGACAGACCGGGCATCAACTTGAAGCCGTCGTTGTCGGTGGCTCCGCGCCAGAGGTTCAACTGTGGAGGGCCGCCCAGGAGAACGTCGACCGCGGTCGCTTCAGCGTCGGGATCACGCGGCGGAAGAGCCTTGGTCTCGGCCTCGCGCAACACCACCTGATCCCAGGCGAGCAGATGACCCGCGTCGCACCACGTCGTCGCCCGCGCCACGGTCCAGCGGAACGTGAGCAACACTTCGCCGGAGTGATCCTTGGCGTCGCGCAGATCGATGGGCGATTCGACCGTGACCGTCGTGCCCGCGGCCACCACCGGCGACCACCGACCCGACTTCACGCGCTTGCCGTCGACGGTCAGCTCCCACGTTCCCCGCAACCATGAAAGATCACGGAACGCCTGACGGTTGGTGACCTTCAGTTTCCACCCGGCGTTCTGGACGGTGACCGGACGGTGGCACCACATCAACTCCTGAACTGCCGGATGCGGATCGACGTCGGGCGACACGATGCCGTCGGCCACGAAGTTGCCGTCATTGGGTTCGTCACCGAACTGCCCCCCGTAAGCGAACCGTTGCAGACCGTTCGGGGCGGTCTGCAACAAGCCGTGATCCTTCCACTCCCACACGAAGCCACCCTGCAGATTGCGATGTCGGTCGATGACCTCCCAGTAGTCGGCCAACCCACCGTTGCTGTTGCCCATGGCATGGCTGTATTCGCACAGGATCAACGGTCGCGTTCCGAGGTTCTTCTCGGCGTACATCTCGATGGCCGATGGTGGTGCGTACATCGGACACACCACATCGGTGACGTTCGCGCCACCGTTGCTCCACCCCGCGTGGAACACCGCTCCCTCGTAGTGCAGCAGTCGATCGGGGTCGACGCGACGAACCATGGCCGCGCAGGCGTCGTGATGCTCCCCGTACCCGGACTCGTTGCCCAGACTCCACATGATGATGCTGGGATGGTTGCGATCCCGCTCGACCATTCGACCGGTTCGTTCCATCCACGTGGTGCGGTAGCGGGCGTCGTGGCAGAGGCTGGTGTTGAAACCGTGACTTTCGATGTTCGCCTCGTCCACCACGTACAAGCCGTGTTCGTCACACAGGTCGTAGAAGCGATGGTCGTTCGGATAGTGCGACGTACGAACCGCGTTGACGTTGGCGCGCTTCATCGCGAGGATGTCCTCGCGCATGTCGTCGACCGTGACCGCTTTGCCGCGTTCGGGATGATGATCGTGTCGATTGACGCCCATCACGGTGATCGGACGTCCGTTGACGCACAACAGCCCGTCGATGATGCCCACGCGACGGAAGCCGACGATCTGGCCCACCGCCTCCACCACCCGGCCGTCGGGATCGATCAACTCGCAGACGACCCGATATCGACGTGGGGTTTCGGCCGTCCACGGCTGAACCTTGGGCGAGGGCATCTCGAGACGCGCCACGTGGCCCGTGAACGCGTAGGGCTGCTCGTGGTTGTGGGCCACCTTGGCGGTGACCGGGCGTCCTATGGATCGACCGTCGAGGTCGCGCAGGGTGGCGCGCACCCGCCATCCTTTGTCCAGAGACGTCGTGCCGCCGGAGTCCGACACCCCGATCGCCACGTCGAGCGACAGTGACGCACGTGCCGTCTCGTGGTCCCAGTCGGCCCGCACGTGGACACGGTCGATGTCGACCACCGCCCGGGACTCGAGGAACACCTCGCGATGCAGACCGGCCATCCACCACTGGTCCTGATCCTCGACGTAGGACTGTGCGCTGTAACGGATCACCACGATGGCGACGGTGTTGGCTCCGCTGTGAAGATGGTCGGTGACGTCGTATTCACCAGGGAGCCGACTGTCCGTTCCGTACCCGACGAACGTGCCGTTCACGAAAACCGCGTGCACGCTCTCGGCGCCGCCGACGTGCAACACGGTGCGTCGCCCCTTCCACGCTCTCGGAACGGTGATGGTGCGTCGATACACGCCGGTGGGGTTCTGCTCGGGCACCGCCGGCGGACGCAAGGGCCACGGCATCTTCACGTTGGTGTAGTGCGGGAGATCACCGACGCCCTGCAGGGTCCAGTTACCCGGTACCCGCACCACGTTCCAGGTACCCGCGGCTTTCTCGGCCACCGCGCTCGTGGGGACCGAGTCGGGGTCGGTGAACAGTCGGAACTGCCAGTCACCGTTCAGGTCGACGTGCCACGGTGAGAGCGAGCGGTCGTCCACCAGCTCGTCGGCATCGGGAAAGGCCGTCATCGTCTGACGCATGGGGAGACGACCGATGGCCACCACACCGGGGTCGGCCCACGGTCGAAGGGCGGAGAGAGTCGGGATCACCCCGTCAGCGTGTCACGCCGCGGGGGTGGAGGAATGCACCCAGACCGTCATCCCGATCGGCGCGATGTCGTCCTTCCAGATCATGTCCATCGCCGCGGTGGACATGCGCACGCACCCGTGGGACGCCGGATAGTTGGGAACCTCGTACGAGCCGTGCAGGGCGATGCCACCGTTGAAGAACTTCGGACGGTAGATGTCGCCCAGATCGCCACCGTGCCAACCCTTCTCGCGCTCGCGGTCGACGAGGAAGATCCCGTCGGGAGTTTGGGCATCGCCCTGGATCCACTTCCCCCACTCGGTCTTGTCGCGCTCCTTGAACGGAATGCCCGATCCGGTGGACACGTTGATGGTCCAGACGGTGAGACCGTCGCGGATGATGAACATCAATTGGCGATCCTTGTCGACCTCGATCAACGTGCCCCCGGTCGCCGAGCCGTTCGCCCTCATGTCGGCCACCGTCAACAGAGACGCCGTGGCCTCGTCCACCTCGGCGGTGGCCGGCAGACCCATGTACTTCTGGAAGGCCATCACCGCCTGCGACGTGGTGACCCCGTAGTCACCGTTGACCGACTGCACCCAGAAGCCGAGATCGAGCAGTCGCTGCTGGATTCGCTTGGTCTCCTCGCCGTCCCGGGTGCCCACGGCCACCAACGGCACGTCCAGCGGGGTGGCGGCAATGCGCACGGGTTCGGGAGGAGGTAACGCCGCAGCCGGAACGGTGATCACGGGAGCCGGCATCGTGGGCGGAGGCGGAGCCGGTGGCGACAAAGCGATGGTGGAGGGCGTGACGCTGGCCGCCTCGGCGGACGAGGACACCACCCCACCACAGCCGGCCAACGAGGAACCGATCAGGGTCGCCAGAGCCAGAAAGGCGATCACCGAACTCGGTTCGTAGGCGCCCGCTCTCACCCGCACAGTGAGACGAAAAATAGTTGCGCCTTTCCGGCGAAACGCGGATACCCGTCGTCAGGCGTACTGCTCGGGGATCTCGAACCAGATCGTCAACGAGTACTTCGTACCGCTGATCAACGGCAACGACTGGTGCGGATGGGTGACGAGGCTCGGCCACACGAGCAGCGATCCCACCGGCACGTCGGTGTTGCGATACAGCTGTTGCGGAAAGTCGAGTTCGGCGCCCTCGTACCCGTCGTTCAACTTCACCGACGCCGACAACTGCGCGACGTCGTGGTGAATACGCAACTCGCGCTGACCGTCGAGGTCGTACTTGATGACGAAGGCGTCGCGCAGTCCGCAGTAATCGATGAGGGGCCACTTCTGCTGAAGTTGGGGCCAGATGCGCACGCCCAGATCGACCATGACGTTCTCGTAGAGCCGCGGGCTGATGGTGGCCAGGCTGATCTCGTGACCCGGCACGGGGTCGTCGGGGTTCGGTTCGAACCCGCCGGCGGCCTCGGCGGCGCGAATGACTGCGTCGCACATGTCGCGGGTCCAGAACGGCACCACCACCATCTCGGCGGACACCTCCGTGAGATCGCCGTCGAAACTCTGGGCACCGCGGTAGCCGAGCACGAGGTCGAGGTCGGATGTCGCCACGTCACACAGTTTGCCATTCCATGGGAATCATCCACGGCGTTCGCGGTAACGCCGAGAGACGGAACCCCGACACCACGTCGGGGGCGCGGTCGACCGTCGACGGGTCGACTCCGAGACTGTCCGCCAACACTCGCAACACGCGCGAAGCCTCGAGGCCCCGCGTGGCGAGATCGTCCAAGGTGACGGCACCGTGTCGCTTGGCCAACCGCTCACCGTCGCCGCCCACCACCAACGGCACGTGGGCGTACTGCGGGGTGCGATATCCCAACAACGTCTGCAGGTGCATCTGCCGCCCGGTCGAGAACAAGAGATCGTCACCCCGCACCACCTGCGTCACCCCCTGCGCCTCGTCGTCCACCACCACCGCCAGGTTGTAGGCCGGCACCCCGTCGTTGCGTTGCAACACGAAATCGTCGACGGGGGATTCGTGGACCCCGGCCACCACGTCGTCCACGATCAGGACCGGTGACTCGGTGCGCAGTCGCAGGGCGGGCGGGCGTCCGGATTCGACGCGCTCGGCACGTTGGCGGTTCGACAGTTCACGGCACGTGCCCGGGTACTGGACCTCGCGTTCGTGCGGGGCGTTGACCGCCTCGCGAATCTCGCGCCGACTGCAGTAGCACTCGTACACCAGACCACGGGCCCGCAACTCGGCGATCACCTCGGCGTATCGATCGAATCGCTCGCTCTGGCGCACCTCCACCGGAGGGTGATCGATGCCGAGCGCGGCCAAGGCCGCCAGTTGGCGTTGTTCGTTGGCGAGCGAACTGTTCGCTCGGTCGAGGTCCTCGATACGCACCAGCATGCGACCCCCGGATCCGACCGACATCACCCAGGCGATCAATGCGGTCCGCAGGTTGCCCACGTGCAACGGCCCGGTGGGCGAGGGGGCGAAGCGACCGATCACTCTCTCATTCTCTCGTCTCCTGCGCCGGTCTGCTGAGATATCGGCGTGGCCCTGAACCGACGCGCCCGCATGGCGATCATTCTCGAACGCGACGGAGCCGAATGCATCTGGTGTCGACGGGCCATCGACGTCGGTCTGGTGGAGGCCACCACCGAACACCTCGTGCCGCGCATCAAGGGCGGGCCGAGCATCTTGGAGAACGAGATCGCCGCGTGTCGTCGCTGCAACGGACAACGAGGGCACGTGACGCCCGCGGAATGGATCGACGAGTGCGAACGACGCGGATGGTCGCCCAATCGCGCGGCGGTGGTGGCAGCGTTCACCCGTCTACGAATTGCGTACACCGATAGGGGCGGAATGCGTCGAATCCGCCCCTACGTCGAATCTCAACTACGTCGGCTCACCAAGTAGTTGTCTACTCTGATCGCATGAGGTCCGTCTCCGTTCGACGCGTCGCTCTCGTCTCCGTGTGCGCGCTCGTGGTCGTCGCCGGCTGCGGTTCCGCTTCCGACGAACGCAGCGCGTTGGAGGACTCACTGCGCGAATCGGTGTCCACCACTCCGACGAAGTCGCCCGCTTCGACCGTCGCAACGAACACGGCCGACCAGACGTCGATCGCCACAGCGATCGAAACGACGACACCATCAACGAACGACACGCTCGTCCCGAACGCGTCACCGTCGTCCGAACCCGATTCGGATCCGACCATCGCGCCGATCATGCCCACCACACCGGTGACTACACCGCCACCGACGTTGGCGCCGACGATTCCCCGGACGCCGGCACCCACGCAACCGCCCACCACACCGGCACCCCCGCCCCCCGCCGATCCCGTCGGGTTGCGCATCGAACCCGAACGCGGCGACGGGTACGACCGCGACTTGTTCAGACATTGGGTGGACGCCGACGGCGACGGGTGCGACACCCGCAAGGAGGTGTTGATC
>Ga0169931_10003983_pt1 | contig 23208 bp, 25 predicted proteins | sample Kivu_15m_20L_FD_129675 | JGI IMG/M metagenome (GOLD analysis project Ga0169931, IMG submission 129675) | Freshwater microbial communities from Lake Kivu, Western Province, Rwanda to study Microbial Dark Matter (Phase II) - Kivu_15m_20L... | ecosystem: Environmental > Aquatic > Freshwater > Lake...
AGGAAACTCTGCAACGCCGTCGCGTTCTCCAACTCGACGTCCGGTAGCGATGTCGCGCCCGCGGCTTTCTCGCTGGCATCCTCCGCGGCGGCCGGCATCGCCTCGGTCGCCGTCATGGCGGCCGGTGCTTCGGTGGCGGCCGGGCTGTTGGTCGCATCACCGGAGTCGGATGCCGAGTCCATGGTTGCCTCGGGAGCCGCCACCGGAACATCGGCCAGGTTCACGTTGTCGTCGCTCGACGAGTCTCCGAGCGTCACGCCGACGGCGAGCACCCCGGCGAGAGCGGCCGCCGCGGCGAACACCGAGACGGCCCGCCGTCGGCGAAGTCGAACGACGTTTGCCATCGACGCTGTGGCGTGATGGGAGAGTGCATTCGTCACCGCGGCTTCGGTCGACACGTCGACGGGCGACGGGTCGACCGTCCCGAGTCGCAACTCGCCGCGAATCGCCGTGAACCGATCCAACCGACGGTTCACCTCGTCGACGAGACGAGCGGGAATCAGGTCGCGATCGATGTCGCCGTCGAGGAGTCGGCTGGCGTACTCGTCGACGAGTTCGGGATCGGATGGCGTCTCGGTCATGGCATGTTGCTTCCTGCCTCGTCGGCCTGCGTTTGACGTTCGTCGTGGGCCCGAAGGTTCCCGCCGTCGATCGATTCGGCCAGTCGCGCCCGGCCGCGGGCGATCCGCGACCGCACCGTTCCGATGGGAACCCCCAGCAAAGAGGCGATTTCCTCGTACTCCAGATCCAGAACGTCGCGGAGCACGACAGCCTCACGGAAGTCCTCCGGAAGTTCGGCCAGATGCGTTCGCAACGTCAGACGAGCGTCCACCACGGCAGCGAGGTCGCGACTGGGAGCGTGATCGAGTCGGCGACCGTCGTCAGGGGTCGGACGACGTCGTGTCCGTCGCAACTCGTCGAGCGCGGCGTTGGCGGCGATGCGGTGGGCCCACGTGCCGAACGAACTACGACCGTCGAAGGAGTCGAGGTTGCGAACGATCGAGATCAAAGCGTTCTGCGCGGCGTCGTCGGCGTCGGCGCGGTTGCCCAGGATGCGCGAACAGATCGACACGAGACGGGGATGGTGTCGCCGCAACAGCGACTCGAAGGCTGATCGATCACCTCGTTTGGCCTGGTCGACCAACTCGGTGTCCGTCACGTTGTCGTCGTTCGTTCGATCGATGTCGTCAAGGTAGCCGTCGTCGTTCGATCGGTGGGTGCGACCGTGCGAGAGGTTCAGGGTGCGGGCGAGACGCGGATCTCCGAAATGGTTCCGCGGTGGGGCCGTTCGTTGCTGCAGAACTGGTTGCGTCCGGCCTCCCGCAGGAAGATCAACGCGTAACTGGCCGGCCCTGATGCGACTCCGGACAGGGTTCCCGGCTCGTCCGACGATCCGGAGGCGATCGGCTCTCCCCATTGGGCGAGCGACCCTCCCGCTTCCGACGATGCGTAGATCTCGGCGGACCAACCTCCATCGGGCAGGTCGACGTCCACACGTGGAACCGTCGCCGTGCCGAGACTGATCACCAGACCCACCCCGGTCTTCGATCCGAAGGTCGAGGTCTTGTAACAGTCGGTCTGCCAGTACGTCGTGCCGTCTCCGTCGGTTGTCAACGGGGCCAGGTCGTCGTTCTCCACCCCGCCGTCGTCACCTTCCGGATCGAAGACCTTCACTCCGACGATCTCGGGCGGGGGAAGCGATTCGGTGGTGGCCGCGGTGGTCGATACCACGACGTCGGTTCCCGTTGAGTCGTCGCCTCCGGCGAAGCGAACCACCAACGCGCCGCCCACGATGAGCGCGACCGCCAACCCCCCGAGCAGGGCGATCGAGGGCTTCCAGGGTTCCCGACCGGCTCCGGCCGGTTCGGGTTCGGCGTCCCGACGCGTCGAACCAGGTGTCGGCGTGTGATTCGGCGGGCGGATCACCTTGCCGGGTGTCGGCGTGCGGTCGGCGCCGGTTCCGCTCGGGTGGCCACTCGCGTCGGAGTCTCCGACTCCGAGATTCCTGGTGGCCGCCTTCAAGGCCGCACGAGCCTCCGCGCCACTGGAGAAGCGTCGCTCGGGACGACGGGCCAACATGCGGTGAATCGTCTCGGACAACGCGTCGCCCACCTCGGGACGCAACGAGCGAACGTTGGTGGGATCGCGTTGCAATCGGGCGAGTGCGGTTTCGGTGTCGTTCTTTCCGACGAAGGGAACCTTGCCCACCAGACACTCGTACAGAACCAGACCCAACGAGTAGATGTCGGCGCGCGGTCCGAGTTCGTCGCCGCGAACCTGTTCGGGCGACAGATACTTCGCCGTGCCCATCATGATGTTCTCGCTCGTGAGGTCGTCCTGCTTGCCGAGCGCTTTCGAGATGCCGAAGTCGGTGAGCATGGCTCGACCGTCCTTGCCGATCATGATGTTGCCCGGCTTGACGTCGCGATGGATGATGCCCTTGGCGTGGGCGGCGTCGAGTGCCGAGCAGATCGCCATTCCGATGTGAGCGGTGGCCTTCGGCGACAAGGTGCGCTTCTCGTCGAGCACGGCGCGCAACGATTTGCCCTCGACGAAGGTCATGATGACGGCCTGCCGACCACCGTCCTCCACCGCATCGTGGACGGTCACGATGTTGGGATGGTTGAGATTGGCCGCCGAGATGGCCTCGCGGCGGAAGCGTTCGGCCACCGTCGGGTCGGTGGCGAGATGTGGCTTGAGCAACTTCACCGCCACGGTTCGCGACAACATGAGGTCGGTGGCCTGCCAGACGTCGGCCATCCCACCGGGTGCCCAGTGACGGTCGAGGCGGTAACGCCCGGCGATCACCATGTTGGGCTTCGGATCGGACGGGGACGACGACGACATGATCGAACTGAACGCTAGTTCTCCCGAGTTCCTGAACAGGGGAAATGCGATGACGAGCGACGGACCGCGTCGCGTCGCGGACGTCAGTTCTCGAAGTAGGCGATTCCGATGGTGCCGCGACCGGCGTGGGTTCCGATCACCGCGCCGATCTCGCCGACGATGATCTCGCCGGAATACACCTCGCGAAGTTGTGCGACGAACGCGTCGATGTCCGAGCAGTCGGCGTGCAGCACCGCCATCTGCGAGATGCCGGGATCGGCCACGGCGTCGCGAACCTTGTCGACCAGGAACGCCAGGGCCTTGGTGCGTGTGCGCTGCTTGCCACCCTCCTGGACGACTCCGTCGCGCACCTCGATCACGGGCTTGATCGACAACACCGAGGCCAGCATGGCCTTGGCGCCTCCGATGCGACCGCCCTTCTTCAGGTTCTCGAGCGTGTCGAGCGCTCCCCACAACTTGCATTTCTGCACCAGTTGCGTAGCCAACTTCTCGACCTCGTCGAGGCTCGCCCCAGCCGCGGCGGCGCGGGCGCACGCCACGACGATGAGACCGAGTCCCATCGACACCGTCCGACTGTCGACCACACGCACCGGCACCTCGGCGCGACCGGATGCCGCGGCCAGCTCGGCACTCTGCATGGTGGCCGACAACGCCGACGACAGGTTGATCACGACGACACCGGTCGCCCCGGCGGCGGCCGCGCGGCGAATCGCCTCCTCGAAGCGACCGGGTGACGGAGCGGCGGTCGACGGGAGGTCGGCTTCACGGGCGCATCGAGCCCAGAACTCGGAGGTCGAGATCTGTTCGCGATCGATCATCTCGTCGGCGCCGAACCGGATGAACAGGGGAACGATCTCGATTCCGAGTTCGGCCGCCATGGCTTCCGGAAGATCGCAGGAACTGTCGGTGACGATGCGGACGCGAGAGTTGCTCATCGCACTCGACGCTAGTTGGTGACCCGATGCCGGTACGTCACTGCGGGCCGGAGGGTCACTGCGGGCCGGTGCGTCGCCGTCGACGGCCGCGCAGATGGTGTACCCACCAGGTGGCGAGGAGCAGCAGCAGAACACCGGTGAACAACTGACCGAGTCCAGCCAAGGCGTTCACTCGTGCGGTGAAGGTGGTGGTCGGCGAGATCTGACGATCACCTTCCGGAGTCAGCAACTGCAAGACCACGGGGAAACGACCGTTGGATCGTGCCTCGACGGGAATCTCGACCGATGTCGTGGTGGTGGCCGGCAGCACCACCACCTGCTCACCACCGGGGAAGACCAGTTTGGCGCTGCTGAGACGAATGCGTACCGCGAGGTCGGTGGCCGAATCGTTGCGCAACGTGATGCGGACACTGCTGCGTCGACCACCCAACGTGAACGTCGTGTTCTCCGGCGGCACGATGGCGCCGGCGATCTCGTTCGTCTGCATCGTGACGATATCGGAGTAGGCGCGCCGACCCTCGTCCGTCAGGGACGCGTCGGGGAGCACGTCGAGCAATCGACGCCACATCCCCGGACGCTCGTCGCCATCGGGAAGCATCGACTCGAACGCATCGATTCGACCGCTCACCTCGGCCAGAGTGCTTCCGAGGTCGAGCAACGAGTCGTCGACCGTTTCCTCCAGATCGACCGTGAACGGTCGACCATCGAGCAGTCCGACCGACGTGCCGCGAATCGCCGTCTCGAGATCGACGAACTCGACGAGTCCGGAGGCCGAGAGGGTGTCGATGAGCGCGAGGAGCGCGTCGACACCGGGCATTTCCCCGTCGCTCGTGGAGAGGAACAAGGTGCGGTCCTCGAAACCCTCGCCCCGTTCGACGATCTCCTGGCGCAGCATCTTGGTCTCGGCGAGGATGTGTTGGGAGACGAGATACGCGTCGGTCGGGTTGCCGGCCGAGGCGAGGGTGACCTGGTTCGCGATGTGCACGTCGGTCAGCGCCGCCTGAATGGTGGCTCCGTTCGGGAGGCGCATCTCGGCCAGTCGCGTCGGGTCGGCGAAGAGCAACGCTCCGAACCCGGAGCGCTCCTGGGCGATTCCCGACATCAACACGGACGTGAAGCCCAGATCGCGCAACTTCTGCGCGCCGGATCCCGACAGGCCCCCGGGTTGCAGCCAGGCTCCCCGCTGCAGCGGCGAACCGGGAAAGGCCACCCGGAGAGCGTCCTCGCCGAGGCGGACCTGACCGGTGAAGACGTCTCCGAGCCCGACCGACATGGCCGCCGTCACGTCGAGATCGACGAAGGTGGTGGCGAGATGGGTGAGCGAGGTGGCCGCACGAAGTCGGTCGAGGAGAGCGAGGTCGTCGGGAGTGGACCGGCCGAGTCCTTCCAACAACTCGGGTCGGAAGGCGATCGAGATGGCCGTTCCCGGCGACGCCTCGGCGGCGGCCGCGGTGTTGGCCAGGGTGTTGCGGTCGATGTCGGTGAGGATCGTCGTCGAGTCGGGAGCGAGAGTCAGTGCGCCGTCCACGGTGCCGACGATCGAGGCGGCCATCGGCACCACCGGATCGGGAACGGTGGCTCCGCTCGGAAGCCGCTCGACGAACGTGACGATCTGATTGGTGATCGTGCGGTCGACCTGCAATCCGATGGTGATCGGCACGAGACCGGCTTCGGGCATCTGGAGCCGCGACTGCGACCGGGTGCCGATCTCGATGGGCACCGACAATTCCACGAGCCCACTCGAGGTGCGTCCCGACTCCTCGACGGGAACGACGTAGGAGTCGACGAGATCGGGGAGGGTGCCGGTGATGGCATCGCGAACCTGTTGGCGCGATTCCACCGGGTCGTAGGAGGTGATGACGATGTCGGTGGGTGCGGCGTTGCCGAGGGTGCTCTCGCCCTCCACGAACAGCGAGAGTTGGAACACCGAATCCGCGACTCCCGCGACGTACTGACTCTGCGACAGCAAGGATCCGATCCGCTCGTCGACCGACGCACGTTCTGGTGCCACGACGGGATGGGCGATGGCCGTCGCGTTCGTGACTCCGGCGACGATCGTGACTCCGGCGACGATCGAGGTGAGGGCGACGATCGGGACGCCGAATCGACCTCTCATCGTTCGTTCGCCTCGGTCACGACACCCGAAGCGGAATCGATGCGGCGGGCGAGCACGACGAGTCGTTCGGGCGTCTCGCGGAACCCTTGGCGCGAGTACAGATCGAGGGCCCGGTCGTTGTCGAGATCGGTGTTCACGAGAACTTCGGTCGCCCCTCGACGCCGCAACCATTCGATGCCGTCGGTCAACAGTGCGCGGGCCACGCCGCGACCCCCGAAACGCGGATCGACCGCGAGTCGCTGCACGAAACCGGCGGTGCCGTTGCGCCCGGTGATCATGTAGCCCGCCGGCTCGTCGTCGGATGTCACCGCGAGCCGAACGCGGGATTGTGGGGTCGCGTTGGCGGCGTCGACGATCCCGATCTCGTCGAGGTGCCAGCCGATGGCGAACGCCGCGGCATCGATGCGCGCCGCGGTGGCGAGTTGACGACGCCCGCGCAACGCTCTCAGTTCGTGATGCAGCGGCTCGACGCGAGGAGCAGATCCACCATCGCGACCGCGCGGGGCTCGTGCGAGGTTCCTCTGCAGGAGCACCAGTTCCTGGATGGGTCGGAAGTTCCGCGACCGGAACACGTCGGTGGCCGAGGGGGCGAGGGCGCCGGTGCGAATCTCGCCGAATCCACGGTGATCCAGCATCCCGAGCCACTCGTCGAGAGTGCGTTGGCCCGGTGGTCGGGTGTGGTCGGCGAGGATCAGATGCGCGATCTCCGGAGAACCCGGCCAGCGTCGCAGTCGGGCGCGCACGCGGCCATCGTCGAGGAGACGCGGCAGGTCGTCCCGCCGGTCGATGCGCACCCCCGTGATCACGGCCTCACGGTAGCGTCGCCGTCGATGACGATGTTGTTCGTCACCCACGAGGCGTACCTCGATCATCTGACTGGTGAACGCCATCCCGAGCGTCCCGAGCGACTCGCCGCGGTGATCGACGGAGCACGCGCCTCGGGTCTGGTCGAGGCGTTCGTTCCACTCGAACCGCGGGCGGCCTCGCTCGAGCAGGTTCGGCGTGTTCACTCGGAGTCCCTCGTGGAGAAGGCGCGACGCGTCACCGCCGATGGTGGTGGACGGCTCGACCCGGACACCGTGGTGTCGTCGGCGAGCTGGAACGCCGCACTACTCGCGGCCGGTGCCGGCATCTCGGCCATCGAGGCCCTGCGAGCCGGACGGGCCGACTCGGCGTTCTGCGTGGTCCGCCCGCCGGGTCATCACGCCACTCGCGAGACCTCGATGGGCTTCTGCGTCTTCTCCAACGTTGCCGTGGCAGCGGCCGAGTTGGCGGCGTCGGGTGAGCGCGTGGTGATCCTCGACTTCGACGCCCACCACGGCAACGGCACGCAGGACGTCTTCTACGACGACCCGCGGGTTCTCTTCGTGTCGCTCCATCAGTGGCCGCTGTATCCCGGCACGGGATGGTTCGACGAAACCGGTGTCGGTGCGGGTGTCGGAACCACCGTGAACGTTCCTCTGCCGCCCGGCAGCACGGGTGACTCCTATCTGCACGCTCTCGACACGTTGATTCTCCCGCGAATCGAACGGTTCGAACCCACGTGGCTGTTGATCTCGGCCGGTTTCGACGCTCATCGTCGTGATCCGATCACCGATCTCGGTCTGTCGGCCGGCGACTACGCCGACATCGTGTCGCGAGTGTGTTCCCTCGTCGGTGCGGGTCGACGCCTGATGATGCTGGAGGGCGGCTACGACCTCGACGCGTTGGCGCTCTCGTCGACCGCCGCGGTCGGAGCGCTGCTGGGACACGACGTGCGGGGAGAGTCGTCCACGTCGGGAGGACCCGCGACCGCTCGTGCCATGGTCGATCGGATCGCGGCCCACTGGCGCGAGATCCCGGATCACTGAGCGCCGAAGTTCACCCTCTTCCGTCGCCCTAACTCGTAGCCTGCTCGTGTGGTCCCCGAGCGTTTCGGTCCGGTGCTCGCCGAGCTCGACGAGATCGGCCGCATCTTCCGTTCCGAGGGTCATCGCTTGTACCTGGTCGGTGGGACCGTCCGCGATCTGCTCTCGGGTACCGACACCTCGGCCGGCGAGTTCGACTTCGACGCCACCACCGACGCTCGCCCCGATGCCGTCAAGCGGATGATCGCCGGTTGGGCCGATGCGGTCTGGACGCCAGGTGAGCGTTTCGGCACCATCGGCGCCCGGCGTGGCGATCGAACCTACGAGATCACGACGCACCGGGCCGAGGCCTACCACCCGGACACCCGCAAGCCCGACGTGGAGTTCGCCAACGCCATCGAGACCGATCTGTCGCGACGTGACTTCACGGTCAACGCCATGGCACTGGAGGTCACGAGCGACAGTCCGGTGCTGGTCGATCCCTTCGACGGTGCGGCGGATCTGATGACGCGCACCTTGCGAACGCCCCTGGATCCCGACATCAGCTTCGGTGACGATCCCTTGCGGATGATGCGCGCGGCACGTTTCGTCGCCCGGTTCCAGATGCAGCCGGTCCCGGAACTGGTGGCGGCCGTCCACGCGATGCGGGACAGACTGTCGATCGTCTCGATGGAGAGGATTCGCGACGAACTCGACAAGTTGATCGTGGTCGACTCGCCGACGGCGGGTCTTTGGTTCCTGGTGGAAACCGGACTCGCCGATCTGTTCCTGCCCGAGTTGCCGGCGATGCGACTGGAGAACGATCCGATCCATCGTCACAAGGACGTGCTGACCCACACCTTCGCGGTGATCGAGAACGTGAAGCGCGGTGCGCATCCCGACTTCGACTATCGAATCACCCGTCTGGCGGCGCTCTTCCACGACGTCGGCAAACCTCGCACGAGAGGTTTCGTGGAGGGCAAGGGCACCACGTTCCACATGCACGACGTGGTGGGAGCCAAGATGACCCGCAAGCGCCTCGTGGCGTTGCGCTATTCGAACGAGGACGTCGAGGCCATCACCGAGCTCGTTCGTCTGCACCTACGTTTTCACACCTATGAGATGGGGTGGACGGATTCGGCGGTTCGTCGATACGTGAACGACGCCGGTTCGTTGCTCGACGAACTGAACGTGCTCACCCGGTGCGATTGCACCACGCGCAACGAGAAGAAGGCCGCCCGTCTGTCGGCCCGCATGGACGATCTCGAGCGGCGCATCGCCGACCTGGCCGCGAGAGAGGAACTGAAGGCCATCCGACCCGAGATGGACGGCTCGGCGGTGATGAGCCATCTCGGACTCGAACCGTCCCCCGCGGTCGGCGCGGCGATGGATTTTCTTCTGGAGATTCGGCTGGACGAGGGTCTGGTGGGCGACGAGGAGATCCGGCGCCGTCTCGACCGATGGTGGGCCGAGAATCGCGAGACCGTGACGACCGTCGGACATCGTCGCCCCCGGCGACGGGACTGAACGGGCGGACTAGCCTGCCCACGATGAGCAAGCGGCCCGACACCGACGGGGTGGCCTCGGCGCCGGTGTTCCGTTTCGGGACCGTCGACCATCGTTTGGCCCGTCGCTCGGCGATCAACGAGTTCAAGCGCGGTCGTATCGGTCGTCTCGACGTGTGTGACGCGCATCCCGAACTCATGCGGGCGGCACGGGCGGTCGGTCGTTCCACCGAGACCCGGTGTCCGATTTGCGAGGAGGCCGATCTCGTACTGGTCACCTACGTGTTCGGTCCGCGTCTTCCGGCCGAGGGCAAGTTGGCCGCGGAGTTGAAGGATCTGGCCGATTTCCATCGTCGCGCCGACAACTTCACGGCGTACGTGGTCGAGGTCTGTTGCGAATGTCGTTGGAACCATCTGGTCCGTGTGCTGCCTCTGGGCGGTGGCGGAAGTCGGCGTCGAGCCGGCTGACGGGGCGATGGTGGAAGCGACCACGAAGTCGATGCGGCGTCCCGGTCGTCGGGGCCGGCGCAGCAATTGGATGTCGTACGAGGCGAGCCGACGCCTGCAACGCGACGCCATGGTCGGTTTGTCGTTGCTTCTGGCGGCCGCGGTCGCACTGTTGTTGCTCGGTGCGTCGTCGTCGTTCTCGGTTCGCTTCGAGTCGGGAGTCCCGATCGACAACGACGGCAACCCGTGCTTGCTGCTCGCCACGACGCCGGTCAACGAGACCGTGACCGACGAGCCGACGATGGTCGATTGTGGTGATCGCGGAACGGTGGGTGTCGCCCTGGTTCTTCAGCACCTCTTCGTGGCGTTGGGTGCGGTGGGCCTGTTCCTCGTCCTCTCGTCAGCGTTCTCGTTGTTCCTCGCTTCCCGAATGCCGACCGAGACTCTGGCCGTTCCGGTCGCGGTCGTCGCCGGCGTCGCCGGCATCGTTCTGATCTGGTGGGGGCTCGGTGCCGAAGCACCCTCGGTCGCCATTCAGGGCGATCGGGTGCGCGCGGTGGTGGGACTGGTTCGCGAGGCCGGTCTCGGGGTGCGCGAGGGTGGAGTCGCTGCCGGCACCGGTCTGGTGGTTGCGGCTTTCATGCGCCTCGCCCGGCCCTGACGTCGCCACGTTTCGCCGGGATTCCGGATGTCGGCACAACTCTCGGACACCCCTTCGTCATTGTGTTGCGTAGGTCGTTCGTGTTTCGGAGTTCTCGGGCGATGTGTCCCGACCTTCCCCTGATCACGACTCCCGATCACGACCCCCGACCACAACCGCCGATGACCCACTCACCGCACCCCCGACCAGCATCCCCGACGAGCATCCTTGAGCAGCACCCGTGAACAGCACCCCGATGAAGTCGACGACCACCCCGGTACACTCGGCCCGTCCATATCCACCCTGCCCCTACGGGGGCCCCGGGGCCTCGGCTCCGTGTCCGAAGGGAGGCACACGCGAAACATGCGTGCCTACGAATTGATGATCATCATCGACGGGTCGCTCGACGAGCCCGCCGCTCAGAAGTGGGTCGACACCATCTCCAAGGATGTCAAGGCCGCTGGCGGGACCGTGCACGGCCGAGCCGATTGGTGGGGCAAGCGCCGGTTGGCGTACCCCATCAAAAAGAAGGAAGACGGTTACTACATCGTTTTCAATCTCGTCGCCCCTGGCGGCGCACTCGACGAACTCGAGCGTTCGTTCCGTATCGCTGACGACGTGCTCCGGCACAAGCTCCTGCGACTCCCCGAGGCCGAAGCGGCCCGTCGGGGTCTCGTGGCGGCCTGATTCGCCGGTCCGATTCGACGGCCCGATTCACGACTCCGAAGGAGATCATCATGGCAAGCAACACCATCACCGTCGTGGGCAACCTGACCCGCGACCCCGAACTGCGTTTCACCCAGTCCGGCAAGCCCACCGTCACTCTCGGCATCGCGGTCAATCGCCGCTACCAGGTGAACGGTGAGTGGCAGGAGCAGACCACGTACATGAACGTCGTGGCCTGGGATCAGATGGCCGAGAACGTCGCCGCGTCGTTGGCCAAGGGAGCGCGCATCCTGGTCACCGGTCGACTCGACGTTCGTGAGTACGAGGCTCGCGACGGCGGTAAGCGACAGTCGGTCGACATCATCGCCGACGAGATCGGAGCCACCCTGCGGTGGGCCACCGTTCAGATCGAGCGCACACCGTCCCGCGGAGGCGAAGGCGGTGGCTACTCCGGTGGCGGTCGTTCGTCCGCCCCGGCCCCCGCCCCCGACTACGGCAGCTCCGACGAAGAGCCGTTCTGACCGAAAGCCCGGAGAGGAAACCAGCACCATGAGCGCGAAGAAGCCCATTCGACGCGGCGCCCCCAAGGACGCCGGTCGCAAGTTCAAGAAGAAGGCCAACCTGCTGTCGGCCGAGAAGATCACGTACATCGACTACAAGGACGTGAACCTGCTGCAGCGCTTCATGTCGGATCGTTCCAAGATCCGCGGACAACGCATCAACGGTCTCAACGTCCAGCAGCAGCGCGAACTCGCCAACGCCATCAAGAACGCGCGCGAGATGGCCTTGTTGCCGTTCACCAAGCGGGTGGCCGCGGTGGCTCGTGGTCCGCGTCGCGGTCCGGCCGCCGAAGAGACCGCCGCTCCGCAGAACGTCGAGACGACCGAGGTCGACGACGTGATCGAGAACGAGACCCCGGAGTTGGTGTCGGGTGACGAGGGTGGTGAGGGCTGATCATGAAGGTGATCCTGCGTTCCGACATCCACGGGCTCGGCAAGCGTGGCGACATCGTCGAGGTGGCCGATGGGCACGGTCGCAACTATCTGCTGCCGCGTGGTCTGGCGATCTCGGCATCGGAAGGAGCGGTGGCCCAGGCGGCCGCCATGCGTCGTCGTCGCGATCTGCGTGACGCCGCCGACCGTGACGCCGCTCGAACCGTGGCCGATGTGTTGTCGGCGAAGGTGGTGGAGATCAAGGTGAAGGCCGGAGCCGAAGGGCGTCTGTACGGATCCGTGAGCGCCGCCGACGTCGTGGAGGCCGTGGAGGCCCAGACCGGCGTCGTGCTCGATCGCAAGAAGATCGCGGTCCCGAGCCACATCAAGTCGGTCGGCGAGTATTCGGTCGACGCCAAACCGCATCCTGACGTTCAGTTCGAGATCTCGATCGCGGTCGTGGCCAAGTAGTTCCCGACCCGGTTCGGTGGGCGAGGCCCGGGCCATCGGCCCGGGCCTCGTTCTTGTCCCGAGTCCCGTGCGCGGATCCGATCGTCGACCCCCAACTAGGTTCGTGGTCGTACACACCCTCATCCACAGGAAGACAATGTTGTCCCCAGTCGCCGAGAGTTATCCACAGAAAGTTCACAGGGTTGTGCCCCTAGCAATCAACAGGCCTGCTCAGGCAAGGTGTGGGTGATGTCAGAAGTCTCGAAATCAGGGTCTCTCCGCTCGGTACCGGGGGGCAAGACCACGCCCCGGTCGTCAGGGGATCGCATCCCTCCCCACAACCTGATCGCCGAGGAGTCGCTGCTCGGCGCCATGATGCTGTCGCGCGAAGCGGTCAACACGGTCAGCGAGATGCGCGTGCAGACCGACGGCTTCTACAAGCCGACCCACCAGCACATCTTCGATGCGATGCGCACTCTGTTGCTGGGCGGCGATCCGATCGATGCGGTGACGGTGTCGAACCAATTGCGACGGGTCGGGCTCCTCGACGAAATCGGTGGCATCGATTACCTGTTGCAACTGCAGAACAGCACTCCGGTGATCGGCAACGCGGCTCGTTACGCCCAGATCGTCCTCGACACCGCGTCGTTGCGACGGCTGATCAGCATCGCGAGCGAGATCGCCGAGATCGCCTATTCCGAGCCGACCGACGTGGCCGGGGCTCTCGACGACGCCGAGACCCGCGTGTTCGCCGTGGCCAATTCGCGCGTGGTGGATTCGGTTCGTCCGATCGGCGAGGTGCTGAAAGACGCCTCCGAGGAACTCGACCGACGCGCGGCGAACAAGGGCACGATCTCGGGCCTGCCCACCGGATTCAAGGATCTCGACGACATCACACTCGGCTTCCATCCGCAGACGCTCATCGTTCTCGGTGCCCGACCCTCCGTCGGCAAGTCGGCGTTCGCGTTGAACATCGCGCGCAACGTGATGAAGGAGTCGATGAAGCCGGTTCTGTTCTTCTCGCTCGAAATGAGCCACTACGAGTTGGCTCAGCGATTGCTCGCCTCCGAGGCCCAGGTCGACTCGAAGCGACTCCGTAACGGACAGATTCGCGACTCCGAATGGTCGGACATCAATCACGCGGTCGGGCGCATGGAGCAGTGGCCGTTGTTGCTCGACGACAATCCGATGGTCACGGTGCTCGAGATGCGGGCCAAGGCGCGGCGCGTGAAGCAGAAGTACGGCGATCTCGGAATGGTGGTCATCGATTACCTGCAGTTGATGACCACCTCGACGAGGTCCGAGAGCCGTCAGGTCGAGGTGAGCGAGATCAGCCGAAACCTGAAGATCCTGGCCCGTGAGATCAACGCACCGGTTCTGGCGCTCAGTCAGTTGAGCCGAAAGCTGGAGGAACGCAACGAGAAGCGACCCCAGTTGAGTGACCTGCGCGAGAGTGGTGCGATCGAGCAGGACGCCGACATCGTTCTCTTCCTGCACCGCGAAGAAGTCTTCAAGCGGGACTTCGATCCGAAGATCGTGGGCGTCGCCGAACTGTTGATCGCCAAGCACCGCGCCGGCGAGATCGGCAGCATTCCATTGGTGTTCAAGAAGGAAATCTCCACGTTCCTCACCGGCACCCGCGGAAACTTCGGCGGCGAGGAGATCTGACCGCCGAATCCGCTCAGCCGGAGATCGGAATCGCGTCGCCCTCGGGTTGCCAGATCTTGGCCCCGAACACCTTCTCCAGTTCGGGCGTGGCATCCATCAGCAGTTCGCGAGCGTGGGCCTTCTCCTCGTCGGTGAAGTCGCGCACGTTGTGGCAGAACTCGACGGTGTTGCCCTCGGGATCGCGGATGTAGATGGAGTGGCAGAACTCGTGGTCGACCTCCAGCACGGTGAAACCGTGTTGGCGCCAGCGTTCGCGATGTCGATCGAGATCGGCGCGCGTGGGAGCATCGAAGGCCAGGTGATTGGCCCACCACGGCAATCCCGCACCCTTGTTGAGGTTGGTCTCGAACGACGTTCCGATGGTCTCGTCGTGGATCTCCCAGAACGCGATCATGCCCTGCTCGCCCGACGGTGACGTTCCCGTGGAATAGAAGAAGTGCTTGCTCCAGCCGCCTTCCGGCGTGGGCGCCGTCACCACCTTGACGAGTTCGAATCCCATCACGTTGGTGTAGAAGTCGTAATTGGCTCGGGTGTCACGAATGGCGATGGCGACGTGATGGAAGCCCATGGGGTCAGTATTGCCGATCGGGCGAAACCAGGCGACCCGGGCGGAATCACGGGGCCGCTTCGTGTGGCCCCTCGCGCGATGTCGGCGAGTTGTCGTCGAGGCAGGGGTGCTCGCGGTTGGTCGAGTCGTGGTCGTCCGGATCGAGGCGAAACTGGAGTTGCACGACGGCCCCGGTGGCCGCGAGGAGACGCAGGAACATGTCGGCTCCCGGTACGCGCCGCCCCCGCTCGTAGGCACTGATGGCCGGTTGGGGGATCCCCGTGCGTTCGGCCAGTTGGGTTTGGGTGAGCCCACTCGCCGTGCGGGCCTCCATGAGCATTTCGGACGCGGTCATGGTGCGAATATAACGATTCAGGTATCGACTCCTCGTTCGAGAATCGGAGGTGCCGGCGAGCGAACGGCGAGACTGGGGTCATGTTCCTCGGTGAAGACCTGTTGGCCTGGCTGGTTCTGGCCCTCGGGGGTGCGTTGTTCGTGGGCAACGGACTCGCCATCGTGCGTCCACCGACGCGACGCAACGACGGCGATCTCGAGCGAGCGCCGGTGGTGCGTTCGGCGTTCATGGCCCTGGTCGGTCTCGTCGCCGCGGTCTGGGCGTTGGCGTCCTTGGTGTCGGGCTGACCATGGCGACCGATCGTTTGCGCCAGCAACTCGACTTCCTCGTCGAGATCGATCGGCTGAAGCACGTCGAACGACAGACCAAGGTGACCGGTGGGTCGCGCCGGGAGAACACGGCCGAGCACTCGTGGCACCTCGCGATGTACGCGTTGATCCTGGCCGAATGGTCCAACGACGCCGTGGACATCGCCCACGTGATCGCCCTGTGTTTGGTGCACGACATCGTGGAGATCGACGCGGGGGACACCTTCGCCTACGACGTTCAGGCCAACAACGACAAGGCCGAACGCGAACGAGCAGCAGCGGAGCGTCTGTTCGGGCTACTTCCTCCCGATCAGGCTCGACGCTTCCGCTCGCTGTGGGAGGAGTACGAGGCGATGGAGACCGCCGAGAGCCGCTTCGCCAACGCGGTCGATCGCATGCAACCGGCGATGTTGAATCATCAGGCCGGAGACGACTCGCCGTGGGTGCACCACTGCGTCACCAAACCACAGATGATGAAGCGTCTCGGACCCATCGGAGACGGATCCGAGACGCTCTGGACGCACGTGCAGACGATCATCGACGACGTGGTGAACCGGGGACTCGTCCCCCCGGAGTGATCAGCCGAGGTCGAATCGTTTCGGCTCGGCCTCGATCTCCGTCGGCGGAGTGAACTTCTTGGTGGGGGCGACGCCCAACTCCTTCACCTTCTTGGCCTGGGGAATGAGACGCGAGGTCGCCGAGGCAACCGACTTGTTGTACGCCTCGAGCAGTTGCTTGATCTCCGTTCCGACCTGATTGTAGAAATCCAGGAACGTGGTGATGCGGTCGAGAAGTTCGGCGGCCTCGTTGGCGATGTGCTGAGCGTTCTCGGCCTGATCGTGCTGCTTCCAGCCGTACTCCACGGCGCGCAGCATCGCGAGAAGAGTGAGAGGAGTGGCGATCAGCACGTTCTGCTGGATGGCCACCTCGCTGATGTCGGGGTCGGTGTTCAGTGCGGTGGCGAGGGTTCCCTCGGCGGGAACGAAGAGAATCGTGAAGTCGACCGAACCGCTCACGTAGCGGGAGTACTCGCGACCGGACAGTTCCTTGATGCGGTCCCGAAGAGCCTTCACGAGTTGCTTCGGGTAGTCGACCGTTCCATCGACATCGAGGGCCGGAGCCTTGGCATCGACCACGATCGTCTTGCCGTCGGGCAACTTCACGATCATGTCGGGCTTCAACTTTCCGTCCTCGCCGGGCACGTCGGCCTGCTCGACGTAGGTGACGTGTTTGGTGAGGCCGGCCATCTCGACGACCCGCCGGAGTTGTACCTGACCCCAGTTCCCGCGGACGCCGGTTCCGGCGAGTGCCGTTCCGAGCCTGGCGGTGGTCTCGCCGAGCACGCGATGGCCGTGCTCGATCTTCTCGTTCTGACGCACGATCTCGGCCAACTGTCCACTGACCGAGGTGCCCAAGTTGGTCGTGTCCGTGCGGACGACATTGATTTTCTCGTCGAGTCGTCCCAGCAACTCGCGAATGGGTGCGAGGAGGATTTCGGAATCCCCGAGCGAATTGGGGTTCGCGGAGGGACGAGCGACGAGCCGTTTGAGCGAGACGGCCACGACGGCGAGAAGCACGATGACGAGAATCAGAAGGGCTATGGCGATGTTGTTCATGATCCGAGAACGACCGGGTTCGAGGTGTTTGTGACGGTTGTTCGACCTTCGAGGAGTTTTGTGTTCGTGATCAGGGGTTTCGCACTCCCTCGGCGGCCACCACCACGCCGTCGATGACGGTGATGAGGAAGAGGCTCCGCACCTCGGCACGACCACCTCGTTCGGCGAGGTCGATCGTTTCGACACCGGATTCGACCAAGGTCCAGAAGGTGGCCGGGGTGACCGACGCGTTCTGTCCGGTCGGGCCGTCGATCCATCGGAGCGACACGAAGAGCAGGTCGTTCACGAAGGCCGGATAGAGACGAGGATCCCCCGTCGATGCGGCGGAGTCGAGGACGTCGAAGTTCACGCCGCGGTCGTCCTCGTCGAAGGTTCCGTGTACGCGTGCCCAATAGAGCCCGTCGGGAAGATTGCCGTCGATGCGGTCGCCGTTCACCAGGGCTGGATCGACGGTGGAGGTGCGGGCGTCGGAGGCGGGAGGATCGGCGGGCGAGTAGTCGTCGACGACGGCATCGAATTCGAGGTCGCCCAGAGTGTCGCTGTGAATGGTGACGGGAGGCGCGAAGGTTCCGTCGACCGCGGAGATCGGCGGGCTGTTCGTCCCGGAGTCCGTCGGTGCGATCGAGGTGGTGGTCGACTCCGTCACGTCGAGATCGGGCGATTCGGTCGAATCGGTCGGGGTCGACATCGGGCGATCGTCGCGTCCGAACAGATAGCCCCCGTATGCGGCGGCCGCGGCGAGGATCACGGTGGCCGTGATGATCGGCATCCGACCGCGCTTCGGTGCCTTGCGCTTCTTCGATGCCACGCAGTCAGTGTGGCAGAACCTCGCGCGCGGGTGTCGGCTTGTCCAGCGGTGTGTCGCCGAGATTGTCGAGTCGCGAATGATGTGGCGCGCTTCGGGGGTTGAAGGTGCCGCCAGAGACTCGTGTGGAGTTGGAGCGGATGGCGTGTTCGTCGATGTCGTCGGGTTGTCTTTCGATGCGCACGAGCGGGTTGTGGTTGTCTCTTTCGATGAAAAGATCCAGCTTCAGGTGTTGGATCGCGCGCAGCCGCCGTTGTCGATCGAGTCCGGTCGTGAGGGGACGATGACGCACGACTTCTAACGCAACGGCGCGGGCGATCTGTTCGCGGCGACGAACATCGTCACCGGCGGAGTGCTGCATCACACGAGTCGTCACCATGCCAGCGCGGACGTGTCGACCTCCTTCGAACTCATTGGCATCGACGTTCCCCGTGGATTTTGCGCTCTGCGCCGAGACCGACACGGACGCTGCCGCAGCACCCCGAGTGGTGGCTAACCACCCTGCCTCAGCGGATGGTGGCCTTCGAGGCGGGGAACATCTCCCACGTGGTCAACAGTTTCCAGGTGGCCCCGCCGTCGGTGGTGCGGGCGATTGTACCGCCAGCCCCGGTCACGTAGATGATCGCCGGGTTGGTGGGGTGCACGACCACGTTCGACGGTGCGGCTCGCCCAAACAGCGGCCCTTCGTTCCACTCGTTCAGCCGCATCTCGGGGGGCAGTTCGCCCAGCGTGCGCCAGGAGCGTCCGGCATCGTTGCTCACGCTGAACTGGTCGCGCTCCGTGCTGGCCCGCTCGGCCGACAGGATGGCGTAGACGCGGCGGCCGTCGCCGTGCGGGTCGATGGTGGGCAGCCATCGGGTCGGGTCGATCAAGTACCAGGTCTGGCCGCCATCGGTCGATCCCCACAACTGGTCGTTCGAGCTGAGCATGACGGCTCCGTCAGGCGACACGGCCACGCGGTTCGACACCGGCACCCGGGCACCGTCACCCTCGCCGTGGGGCTGCCACGAAGCGCCGCCGTCGGTCGAGCGATACCAACCCGGTCCCAGCCCCGTTCCTGTGGGGGCGCCACCCTCAGTTGCGCTGCTGTACTGGAACACCCCCAGAAGCAGTGCATCCCGGTTCGTCGGATCCACCACGATGACCGATCCAACCGTGCTGGCACCCCACCCGGTGGGCAACTCGCGCCACGTGCGTCCGGCATCGTCGCTGCGGTACAGCAGGCCGGTGTTCACGTAGGAGGTCGGAGCGCTGTCGTCGGTCTGCGGGGCCGAGGATGTGCCCATGTACAGCGTGTCGCTGGAGGTCGGGTCGATCGTGAAGCCGGCCACGTAGGCGTTCATATCGGGTGTGGTCAGCAGGTTCCAGGTGCGGCCATCGTCGTCGCTGCGGTACAACCCATGTCCTCGCGACTGCCAGATTCCTGCGTTCACCGTGCCGCCACCGCCGTGGTTCAGGTAGATGCGCCCCGACACCGCGGGATCAAAGGTGATGTCGAAGGTCTGCCCCCAACACACCGTGCCGTCAGCCTTGGTCATCGAGTGCAGGATGCCATCCTCCGACAGTGGCTGCCAGGTGTCGCCGCCGTCCAGGCTCTCGAACAACCCCAGTCGCTCCAGTCCCACCAGCAGCCGTGACGGGTTGCGAGGGTCGATGGCCAGGTTGTAGTCGGTTCGGTACCACTGGTACTGCCCTTGGTCGCCCTCGGGTTCGCATGTGGTGTAGGGGTACACACACTCCTTTGGGAACGCAGTCAGTGAGGCGCGAACGTTGTCGTTGTCGGTCGGTAGGGCCAGTGGGTTGGGCGGATTGGTCGACGATCCGCACACGACGCCGTCGGGCAGCTCGGGAATCGGTCCACCCAGACGCCGCCACACCAATTGGCCACCCTCGTCGACGCATTCGGCGGTGCCGTCGGGAAGTCCGGTGGTGCTCCCCACCTCCGGGCATGGGGTGCCCTCGACGCCCTCGGCGTTGCCGCTCTGTTCACCCTGCTCAACCTGTTCACCCTGTTCGTCGCCCGGCGACTGCCACACTCGCCACACCAGCTGGTCGCCTTCGCGTCGGCACTCGAGCGTCCCGTTGGTGAAACCAGTCTGGGCGCCTTGGTCACTGCAGGCCACGCCCTCGGCCGGCGCAAGAATGGTGTCGGCCTCCTGCTCGCTGGCGCCACCACCGCACGCGGTGACAGCCAGAGTGGCGACCAGACCGGCAGAGAAAGATCGCTTCCTCACCGCGCCCCTTTCCACGAATCTCGCCGGATCGTAGTGCACCGCCTGGTGGTCTGTCGCGGGTTCAGTGACGCGATCGAGGGTGTCTCTTCCTCGGTCGACTTTGGTGATGTTGTCGTCGATGGTTTCGGTTCACACGAACGGCTGAGGGTCGGCGTGAAGTACGGATTCCAACACGTCCGCACCGGCATCGAAAGACAACCCGACGACATCGACGAACACGCCATCCGCTCCAACTCCACCCGAGTCCCTGGCGGCACCTTCAACACCCGAAGCGCGCCACATCATTCGCGACTCGACAATCTCAGCGACACACCCCTAGAGCTTGCGCAATCGAACGTCGTCGACCCGATGGTCGGCGCCTTTGCGCAGGATCAGCGAGGCGCGGTCGCGGGTCGGCTCGATGTTCTCGCGCAGGTTGAGACCGTTGATCTCGCGCCAGATGAACCGTGCGGTGGCGATGGCCTCGTCGGCGGTGAGATGGGCGTAGTTGCGGAAGAAACTGTTCGGATCCTTGAACACCGACTCGCGGAGGCTGAGGAAGCGGTCCACGTACCACTGTTCGATGTCGGTCTCGTCGGCGTCGATGTAGATCGAGAAGTCGAAGTAGTCGCTCACGAACTCGGTGGCGTCCGAGCCCGGAGCCGACACCTGCAGCACGTTCAGACCCTCGAGAATCAGGATGTCCGGCTGGCAGACCTTGGCCGACTCGCCGTCGACGATGTCGTAGACCACGTGGCTGTAGACCGGTGCCTCGACGTTCGGACTTCCGCTCTTCAGTTCGCGCAGGAATCGGAGCAGATTGCGGGTGTCGTAACTCTCGGGGAATCCCTTGCGGTTCATGATGCCGCGTTCCTCGAGCACTCGGTTGGGGTGCAAGAAGCCGTCGGTGGTGATGAGGTCGACCTTGGGATGATCGGGCCAGCGGGCGAGCAGGGTCTGCAACACGCGGGCGAAGGTGCTCTTGCCGACGGCCACGCTGCCCGCCACACCGATCACGTAGGGAACCTTCGGTGCCAGAGTGCCGAGGAAGGTGGCGCTCACCTTGTGGAGGTTCTGGGTGGCTGACACGTACAGGTTCAGGAGGCGAGTGAGAGGCAGGTAAACGGCGGCCACCTCGTCGAGGTCGATGCGCTCGTTGATGCCCCGCAGATTCTCGAGGTCGGATTCGCGCAACGTCATGGGCGTGGCGGCGCGCAACTCGGCCCATTGCCGGCGATCGAAGGAGAGGTAGCGCTCACCCACGGAAGGTCACGCTAGGGGACGGAAGTCCCCCCGGCACCGGTCAGCGGGTTGAGTGCGGCGAAACGGATCCGGGGCCGGCCGTCAGCACGTCGGCGCCCTCGTCGGTGACGAGGATGGTGTGCTCGAACTGCGCGGTTCGCTTGCCGTCGGCGGTGACCGCGGTCCAGTCGTCGTCCCACATCTTGTGTTGCCACGTGCCGAGAGTGATCATCGGCTCGATGGTGAACACCATGCCGGGCTTCATCAGCATGCTGTTGCGCGGATCGTAGTAGTGGAGCACCTGGATGTCGGTGTGGAACTGCTCGCCGATCCCGTGGCCGATGAACGCGCGAACGACTCCCAACTTGTTCTTGTTGGCGTGCTCCTCGATGGCCTTGCCGATGTCGGACAGCGGACGGTCGGGCCGCACGGCGTCGATGCCGCGCCACAGGCATTCCTCGGTGACTCGCACGAGTCGTCGATTCTCGTCGTCGACGTCGCCCACGAAGAACGTGGCGTTGGTGTCGCCGTGCACTCCACCGACGTAGCACGTGACGTCGAGGTTGATGATGTCACCGTCGCGCAACACCGTGGAATCCGGAATGCCGTGGCAGATGACCTCGTTGATCGAGGTGCAGACGCTCTTCGGGTAGCCGTGGTAGTTCAGCGGGCTCGGGTACGCGCCTCGTTCGATCGTGAGGTCGTGCACGAACACGTCGATGTCGTCGGTGGTGATGCCCGGCTTCACGAATTCGCCGGCCAGCCGAAGAATGTCGGCGGCCATCGTGCACGCGTGGCGCATTCCCTCGATGATCTCGGGTGACTTGACGCGCGGTTCGTTCCAACGCGGAACGTTGCCGGTGTCGGCGTAGGGCGGACGGGCGATGTGGGAGGGCACCGAACGCATCGGCGAGACGATGCCCGGCACGATCCGTCCCTCGAGACCCTTGTGGCAACGCTTGTAGCGACGACCGGACCCGCACCAACAGGGATCGTTGGACTGCGGCGGCACGGAGGGCGGTGTGGTGTTCGTGGGGGCCGGTCCGCTCACGATTCGGAGGCTACCGACGTGTCGCGCACCGGAATCACAACGGTGTGATTCCTCTCAAGTCGGGTGGGTCGCCGGACCCATTCATCCTCTGGACGGAACACGCGAAGGTTCCGCGCACACAACGACACCGTTCGCGAAGGGGAAACGAAGCACATGGTGGGTGGATCAGCATCATCTCGGTCGATGGGGGCAGTCGGCGGTTCGGGGATACCCCGTGCGTCGGCCAAATCCGATCCCGTTGCGTTCGGGCGAGCCCTGCAGTCCTCGTTGCGTCATCGTGGCGTGCGGTTGCGCGAACTGGCCGTGGGAACGGCGGTGCTCGCCGCGAGCGTCGGTCTCTTCGTCGCCATGTCGTCCGATGAACCCGGCGGAGCGGTGGTGCTGGTGGCCGCGGTCGATGTGGCCCGGGGCGAGCGCATCGATTCGAAGATGCTGGGAACGGCGGTGGTGTCGTCCGACGAGGACCTCCCCTATCTCCCGGTCGCCGAGGCCGACGTCGTGGCCGGCTTGTTGGCCGGAGTCGACCTGCCGGCCGGCACCCCCTTGTTGGCATCGATGTTGCAGGAACGCTCGCCCCTCGGACTGGCGGAGGCTCTGGTGGGAGTCACCGTCGACGCCTCGAAAGCCCCCATCGAACTCGCGGCGGGTGATCGGGTTCGCCTGGTGATCGTGCGCGACGACATCGAGGACGGTCGCGTGATCTCCGAGTTGGACACCTTCGCCGTCGTGTGGAGTGTCGGGGTTGCGGACGACCTCGATGGAGAGCGATCCGTGTCGTTGCGGATTCCGTTGTCGGCGGCCTCACTGATCGCCGGTCACGACGACGTCAACATCGTGAAAGTGGGTGAATGAGATGACCGTCGTCGCCCTGGCCGTCACCGGCGGACTCACCGACTCGGCCGAGATCGCCTTGCACATCGCGTCGTTGTGGCCCCGGCCGGTCACCGTGGTGGAGGCCGATCCCGACGGAGGTCGGTTGGCGATTCGCAACGACTGGCCGCCCCGGCCGGGTCTCGTCGACTTGGCTTCCGTGTCGCGC
>Ga0169931_10003984_pt1 | contig 23194 bp, 13 predicted proteins | sample Kivu_15m_20L_FD_129675 | JGI IMG/M metagenome (GOLD analysis project Ga0169931, IMG submission 129675) | Freshwater microbial communities from Lake Kivu, Western Province, Rwanda to study Microbial Dark Matter (Phase II) - Kivu_15m_20L... | ecosystem: Environmental > Aquatic > Freshwater > Lake...
CGGATCGCGTATGGGCGCGCGACCGGTAGGCCTCGTTTCAAGGATTTGTCATGCGTCTGGCTCCTTTTCTTCGCGTTGTCGTCTTGAGTCTCGCTCTTCTGGCCGCCCCTGGCACCGTCGCGTTTGCGCAGGATGTGGCGGTGGAACTGACCAGCGATGGCGGCACGACAGGCTACGCGCGCCTTGAAAATCGGTTCGCTTTCCCGGTGAAGGTGGCCAATGTGCAGGTCACGTTCGTCGAGCCAGACGGCAGCGAGGTGTCGTTTGATAACGCCGAGCCGCTGGACATTAACCTGCAGCCGGGCGCATCAACCGATATCGCGGTGAGCTTTCCCGACGCGGGTGAGCGGCAGATTTCGGAGGCCGAGCGCGTGCTGGCGGGCGTGGGTGTGGACATTGATCTGGTGGCAGGACCGGCGCAGGCCGCGCTGGAAGGCGGCGACGACGCGCGCATTCGCGAGGCGCTGACCGAGCTTCGGCGGTTTATTCCGCCGGTATCGCGGGCGGCGCGGTTGCAGGCGACGGCGTTGGCGCGCAACGAGGAAATTCGCCGGAATTATTTCGATCTGGAACGTCTGGATGACTTGCGCTCGGCCATGGAGGCAAAGCTGTGCGAGAGCGCGAGCACGCAGATTCTGAACACCCGCGGCGCAGCGCGAATTTCGGTGTACGAAGAGGTGGGGCCGCTGCTGCGCGAAGTGTCGCTGCACGTGAACTGCATCTCGAACGAGGCCAAGCTGGCCATGGCGCAGACGCTGGTCGAGAGCGCTCGTCCGCAAGATGCGCTGTTGTTCCGCGAGGAAGATGAGCAGGGCAACCTTCTGCCCGAGTGGCGACCGATTATTCTGGAGGCGTCGGTCGCGTTTGCCACCACGGCGAAGGATATTGGTGCGAGCTCGCTGCAGACGCTCGGCCCTGCAATTAAAGCGCTGGGCGACGCGCGCGAAATCGCGCCCGAAGACCCACGGGTAGTCGCGCTGGCCGACGAGCTGATTCCCCGTCTGTGTCGCTGGGTGGTGACGGCCATGCAGCCGGCCACGGAAGATCGGGCGGGCGCGCTCGAGGCCATCACGCTGCTGCACCCGGCGTGGGGCACCTATCCCGATGTGGCGGTGGCCGGCGAGGCGGTGGCGAGCCAGATCGTGGAAGACGGTCTGGCGCTGTGCCGGAACGACGAGCTGGTGGCGGCGCGCAATGAGTTCGTGCGCGGCGAGCGCATTCTGGATGGCATTCCCGCGTGGGAAAACAACTCCGAGGAGATCAATCGTTGTCGCGCGCTCGCCACGCTGGATGAAGGCATTGAGATGGCGTCCAATCCGAATGATCCGCGTATGATCACGCGTGGTTATCGCAAGCTGGAAGAGGCGCAGAGCCGCTACGACCTGACGCAGGAAGAGATCGACGGGTTCAAGTCGGCGATGGTGGATGCGTGGATTGCGCGCGCGAATCAGGAGCTCGAGGCGAATCATCTGGATACGGCGCGCGCGGCGCTGGATGCGGCTACCGAGATCGCCCCGGGCGGCAGCACGGACGCGCTGCGCGAAGCGTGGGTGCGATATGTCGAGAAGCTGACGCTGGTGCGTGGCATGGCCATGAACGCGGGCGATCTGGAAGAAGGCGAAGCGGCGCTGAGCCGAGCCGAGGGGGTTGACCCCGCGCGAATTGATGCGGCACGGTCCGGCATGCAGCGCGCATATTATATGCTTCGGTTTGGCATTCCCGTGGGCGGTGTGCTGCTGGGGTTGATCGCGGTTCTGTATGCGATCCTGCAAAAGCAGAAGGCCAAACGCATGGCGAGCATGGCGGATCTGGACTGATGCACCGCGGGGCAACCGCGCCCTGGAGAGCATGCACCTGAACGCATTTTCCGTTGTTTTCATTGCTGGGTTGGGCTAGCCCACCGGCTCCCCTGTCAGTGGAGGCTCTGTGTCTGGGCGTGCGCGATGGGGTGTAGTGTTCTTCTTCCGTGACGAGTGACATGTCCGAACTGACCGCCGTTGCTGCTCCGACCCTGCCTGCCTTTGACCCCGCCGAAGCGCTGTCGCGTGAGCTTCAGCTGCCGCGCGCGGGGGTGGGCGCGGTCATACGACTGCTCACCGAGGGCGCGACGGTTCCGTTTATTGCGCGTTATCGTAAAGAAGCCACGGGCGGTCTGGACGAGGTTCAGATTCGGGATATCGACGAGCGTCGTACGTATCTGGCCGAGCTGCAGGAGCGAAAGCAGGCGGTGCTGGAAGCCATCGCAGAACAGGGAAAACTCACCCGCGACCTGCTCAACCAGATTGTGGGAGCTACCACCAAGGCGCGTGTGGAAGACCTGTTTGCGCCTTACAAAAAGAAGCGCCGTACCCGGGCGGTCATCGCGCGCGAGCGTGGACTGGAACCGCTGGCGTTGCGGATTCTCGGGCAGGCATTGCAGGGCGATCCCACCACAGACGCGGCCGCCTTTCTGGGTGCCGAAGTCGCGACCATCGACGATGCGCTGGCGGGCGCGCGAGACATTGTGGCCGAAATGGTGGCGGATCGTGCAGACGTACGCGGCCTGGCGCGCGAGACCTTTGAGCGGGAGGGCGTGCTGGTGACCGGCGCGACAGACGAAGCGAAAAAACAGCGCACGAAATTCGAGCAATATTACGAGTTTCGCGAGCCGATCGCGAAGATGCCTTCGCACCGGTATCTGGCCATTCGCCGCGGCGAAAAAGAGGGGCTTTTGCGCGCGGACATCGAAGTGGACGCGGGTCGTCTGGCCGACCGGGTCACCGCGGTCATCGGTGTCGAGCCGCGCTCGCCGTGGGCTCCGCAGCTGCGTCAGGCGGTCGAGGACGGTTGCAAGCGGCTGCTGCTGCCCTCGATCGAGACTGACCTGCGCGTGGATCTGAAGTTGCGTTCGGACGTGGATGCCGTGGATATTTTCGCATCGAATTTACGTAACCTGCTGCTCGCCGCTCCGGCTGGCGAAAAGAATATTATCGGGATTGATCCGGGTTTGCGAACTGGCTGCAAATGCGTCGCGCTGGATGCCACCGGAAAAATGCTGGAATATATCACTATATTTCCTGCGCTGGGTGAACAGAAGGCACAGCAGGCAGCGGTGGAGCTGGTGCGTTTCGCAAAGAAATACGCGCCGTTTGCGATCGCCATCGGCAATGGAACGGGCGGCCGCGAAACGGAAACATTTGCCAGGCAGGTTCTGCGCGACAGCGCAATCGCCGACGTACTGGTCGTTCCGGTGAACGAAGCCGGCGCCAGCGTGTATTCGGCTTCGGACGTCGCGCGCGAGGAGTTTCCCGACCTGGACCTGACCATTCGTGGCGCCATCTCGATTGGCCGGCGCATGCAGGACCCGCTGGCCGAGCTGGTGAAGATTGATCCGAAGGCGATTGGGGTGGGTCAGTATCAGCACGACGTGCATCAGCCGCTGTTGCAGCGTAAATTGTCCGACGTGGTGGAGTCTTGCGTCAACCACGTAGGCGTGGAATTAAATACCGCCTCGGCGCCTCTTTTGTCGTATGTGGCTGGTATTGGCCCGGGTACGGCAAAGAAAATTATCGAATTCCGACAACAGAACGGCGCATTTCGTTCGCGTAAACAATTGTTGCAGGTGCCGGGTCTGGGTCCCCGTACGTTTGAGCAATGTGCCGGTTTCATTCGGCTGCGTTCCTCGGAGCACCCGCTCGATGCCTCGGCCGTTCACCCCGAGCGTTACGCGCTGGTGGAACGCATGGCGGCCGACCTGGGTGTTCCCCTGAAATCGCTCGTCGGCAATGCCTCGCTCGCCAACAGCATTCCGCTGGACCGCTACGTGAGCGATGACGTGGGCCTGCCCACCCTGCGCGATATCGTGAGCGAGCTGGCAAAGCCCGGCCGCGACCCGCGCGAGACCTTTGAACCGCCGAAATTCCGTGACGACGTACACGCCATCGATGACCTGCGCGTGGGCATGTCGCTGGAAGGTGTCGTGACCAACGTCACCGCCTTTGGCGCCTTTGTGGACGTCGGCGTGCATCAGGACGGCCTGGTGCACGTGTCGCACCTGAGCGACAATTTCGTTCGTGACCCCGCGCAGGTCGTCAAGGCAGGCGACCGCATTACGGTGCGGGTCATGGAGGTCGATGTCGCCCGGCGGCGCATTAGCCTGACCGCTCGGTCGGGCGAGCTCGACGAGCTGCGCGCCGGTGCTCAGCGCCCCCCGGAGCCTCGGCAACACGACGCACGTGGTGGCCAGTCGGGGAGCGGGCAGCGCCCTGCCCCATCCTCGACGCAGGGCGGTGCACGGTCAGGTGACGGCGGCAATCGTCAGGGTGGCGGTCGACCACAGGACCGCAAGCCGCAACCACAGCAGCCGGCGAAGGAATCGCTCGATAATCGGCCGTTTGCGTCGCTCCTAAAGCGTTCCTGAACCGCGCATTTCAGACGCGCATCATCAAGCGAGGCGCGATTCATTTTGTGGTGCGCTGTCGGCTGCATGCAGCTCTTCGAGACTCGGCATCAGCGACTGCAGCAGCCCGCTCAGGGCGTCCATGTCCGTGTGGACCGCCGCCCTGCGAAGCTGCTGCTCGACGTCGCGCATGACCTGCAGCGCCACCAGAAGCCCCCGCTGACCCTGCTCGGTGAACCGCACCAGCCGAGCGCGTTTGTCGCTGGGGTCGGGGGTTCGATAAATGAAACCCGCCTCCTCGATCTCGTCGAGTAGCTGCCCGATGGCCTGCTTGCTAATGCCCATGCGGGCGGCGAGCACGTTCTGCCGCGTGCCATGCAGATCCAGATGCGGCATGACCGACGCGTGCGACTCGCGCATGCGCTCAAAGCCCGGCTGCTGGCGCAGCGCGGCCAGAGAGATGTCGCGGTACAGCCGGGCTGCGCGCAGCAATGAGTTGCCCAGGTTCAGGAACCTGGCCTGCGCAAGGGTGGTCGAGAAATCGTCGGTCGCCATTGGTAAAGCCACTTGACCAGTTATTTTAGTAAAGTTACCTTACCGTTCGCTTGCACAGCACACAACCCTCCTCTTCTCACGAGCGACGAGCGCGCCATGCTGCGAACCATCGGTACGGACATCTGGGTGGTCGAACACGACCATTATGCGGGCCTGATTCACTTTCCCACCCGGATGACCGTGCTGCGTCGCCCAAACGGCGGGCTGGTGGTGGTTTCACCCGTTCCGCTGACCGACGCGCTGCAGCAGGCGATCGAGGCGCTGGGGGCCGTGGAGGTGCTGCTGGCGCCGAATATGTTCCATCATATGTACCTGGCACCGGCCGTGGCGAGATTTCCGCAAGCTGCCGTTTATGGCCCGCAGGGCCTTCAGAAGAAACGCCATGAGGTAACCTTTACGGAACTTATGGGCCCGGACGCTTCTGAAACCCTTATGGGACCTGGAATTACGCTTATTCCCATGCGAGGCGTACCGGACATTGGCGAGTTTGTTTTGTTTCACGAGGCGTCGGGCACGCTGGTCACCACCGATCTGGTAATGAACGTGCACCAGACCCGCGGGTTTCTAAGCCGCCTTGTCTACTGGCTCGAAGGTGGCTGGAAGCGCGCCGGCGTGCCGCGCCTGTATCGACTGCTCATGAAGAACCGGGACGCCTGGCGTTCGTCGTTCGACCGCCTTCTGGCGCTTCCGGTGACGCAGCTGCTGATGGCGCACGGCACGATTCTGGAGCGTGACCCGATGCAGCCCATTCGAGCCGAGCGCGCGCGTCTGGGTCCGTAAGGTTGTTCAGGGCGGTGCGTGTCCGGGGTGCTGGCGGCCTTGCCGGCGTGAACGCTGGTCACAGGCGCTGGTTTCGGGCAGAACACCCACCTGCGCGTCTGATTCCCCCGGGTGAACGTGGTCTCGAAGCTCCGCCCTGCCAACCCTCTGATGCTGGCCACGCTCACGGTGGCATGCAGCATCGCCGCCTGTCGCACCGAAGCGCCGCTGCCTTCGACCACGACGGGCGCACCCATCGCGCTGCCCGAAGGGCCCACGCCGGTCGTCGAGCCGGGTTCGGTGGCCGCGCCGGCGCAAGAGGGTTCAGCGGGTGATGCGACCCCGGCCGCAACCGGATTGCAGGTGCAGACGCAAGCCGATGTGCTGTGGGTGATCGGCGATGTGCATGGTGACCTGGCCGCCCTGAACGCGGCGCTGCAGCTGGCCGGTGTGACGGATGCCGCCGGTCACTGGGCCGGCGGTGATGACGCCCTGGTATTCGTGGGTGACCTGCTGGACCGCGGCGCCGACGACGCGCCGGTGTTGAACACGGTACGCCGACTTCAGGGCGAAGCAGCCGAGGTGGGTGGCGCGGTGTACTGCCTGTTGGGGAACCACGAGCTCATGAACGTCGCGGGCGATTTTCGGTACGTGGCCGAGGCGGCGTGGCAGGGCTGGCCGGCGGCGCCAGCGACGGTGGAGTTACCAGAAGTACCTGATTTTGCTCGTGATCGGGTGGCATCCTTCCGTCCCGGTGGCGACGCGGCAGCGTGGCTACAGACCCTGCCGGTGTTTCTGGTCGTGGGCGATACGCTTTTTGTGCACGGCGGCCTGCTGCCCTCGCACGTCGATTACGGCCTGGCCCGGATCAACAACGAGGTCTCGGCCTGGATCGCCGGCCAGCTCCCCACACCGCCGCAATGGGCGCTCGGCGAAAACAGCCCCGTCTGGACGCGGGTGTGGTCGCTGCCCGAACCACCGCCTGACTGCGCCGAGCTTGCCGCCCTGCTGGATCGCATCGACGTCGATCGCATGGTCGTGGGGCACACTGTGCAGTCGCAGGGCATGAACGCCGCTTGCGACGGGCGGGTGTGGCGCGCCGACGCGGGCATTTCGGCGCACTATGGTGGAAACGTGCAGGTGCTGCGCGCGACCGTGGACGAGTGGCGGCCGGTTTTGCCGACGCGCTAGACGACCACGCCTGATGCGACGCGTTGCCGGGTCGCCGAGCGATGCGGCGGATGTATCTCCGCCCTGATGGGCGCGGCTGGTCACGGTGCCCTGCCGTCTTTTGCGCTGGCACACGGCGGATCACCGCAGGTTTTTTGCGTACGGCGAATCGATGGGCGATCGTGAAGGGGCATGTATGCAGATTCAGGATACCGCCTGACACCCAGGAGCTCCGTATGAGATCGATCGCAACCCCGCTGCTCGTTCTGGCAGCCGTGAGCCTTGTGCCTTCGCTGGCATCTGCGGCCACGTTTACGGTCACGACGACGCTGCCCAGCGGCCCGGGATCGCTACGGACCGCCATTGACAGCGCCAACGCGTCGCCCGGTGCCGACACCATTGTGTTCGACATCGCGGGCGCGCCAGAACCTGTGAGCGGCGTGTACCTGATTGCGCCGGTGACCGGCCTGCCGGCGATCACGGGACCTACCGTGCTGGATGCGACCACGCAGCCGGGCTACGCGGGCACGCCGCTGGTGGAGTTGAGCGGCACGCTCGCGGGCGCAGGCGTGGATGGGCTCGTGCTGTCGGGCGGCAGCTCGACGCTGCGCGGCCTTTCGGTAACCGGATTCAGCAGTTCGGGTGTGGTGCTGCGTACACAGGGCGGCAATGTGATCGAGGCGTGCGCGATTGGTACAAGCACGCGAATCGACGCCACGGGCAACCGGGCGCACGGCGTGGTGGTCGACAACAGCCCTGACAATCGCATCGGCGGCGAGACACCCGCGACTCGCAACTGGGTATCGGGCAATGGCAACAACGGCATACGTGCCTTCGGCACCGGCGCTACAGGCCTGATCATACAGGGAAACTACCTTGGGGTTCGCTTTGATGGCAGCACGCCACAAGCCAACGGCGACGTGGGCATTCAGCTCGAGTCGGTGACCGGCGCGCGAATCGGCGGCAACGTGGCAGGCCAGCGAAACGTCATCGCGGGCAACACCGACGGCGGCATCGAGGTCACCGGCGGGCGCGATATTTCGATTGTGGGCAACTGGATTGGCCTGGGGGCAGACGGAGCGACCGAGGTGTCGCAGGGCGGCAGTGGGATTCTGGCGACCTCGACCGTGAATCTCCGTATTGGCGGGCCGACGGCGGGTCAGGGCAATGTCATCGCCGGTCATTCACTGGACGGTGTGACCATCGCAGGCGCGACCTCGACCGGATTCTCGATTCAGAACAACATCATCGGCGCGAGCGCCGACGGCGCGATACTGCGGGGCAACGACGGCGCCGGCGTCACAATCCGGCAGGCCCGCAACGGCGTGATCGGTGGCGACGCAGAAGGCACCGGCAATCAGGTCGTCGGTAACGGTCGCGCTGGCATTCAGTTGCTCGACGGCGCCACCGGTAACCGGCTGCTGCGCAACATTGTGGGCGCTTCGGCCGATGGCACGCGCGACTTCGGCAACGTGGTTCAGGGTGTTCTGGTGGAAGACGCGCCGGGCAACGAGGTGGGCGACGGAACCGCCGCCAACGGCAACCTGGTAGCGTTCAACGGCGCCGACGGTGTCGCCATCACCGGAGAGTCGACCAACGTGCGCGTCTCGGCCAATCGCCTTCGGCTCAACGAGGACCTCGGCATTGACCTGAACGCGGACGGCGCGACGCTGAACGACGAGGGCGACGTCGATGCGGGGGCGAACGGCAGCCTGAACTTTCCCGTGCTGACGCAGGTGCGCTACGACGGCGAATCGGTCGTGGTGGAAGGGATCGTCGGCGATGGCGCCCGCGTGGAGCTGTACGCGGTAGAACCGGACGTGAGCGGGTACGGGGAGGCCGATCGCTTTCTGGGCGCCGGCACCGAGGGCGGGGGCGAAGACACCGACACGTCAACCGGCTCGTACGACCTGCCGAACGCGGGTGCAGACACCGCCGAGCGGTTCCGGTTTATTCTTTCGGTACAGGAACTTACAGACGGCACCCGTTTCAGTGCGCTGGCGATCTCGGGTTCGGGCAACACTTCGGAGCTGTCTCCCGCCCTGCGCGGCATTGACCTGCGCGGCGACGACGACGACGACGGCCTCAGCAACGGCGACGAATTCGACGCTGGCACCGACCTGAACGACAGCGACACAGATGGCGACGGCGTCGAAGACGGACCCGAGGTGAGCGGCGAAAACCCGACCGACCCACTCAACCCCGACAGCGACGACGACGGCCTCTGCGACGGCACCGGCCGAGTCACCGACGTCTGCGAGCCCGGCGAAGACCGCAACAACAACGGCGCGGTCGATGACGGTGAGACGGACCCCACCAACCCCGACACCGACGGCGGCTCGGTATCGGACGGCGACGAGGTGCTGCGTGATGATACTGACCCGCTCGACCCGACCGACGATGTGGGCGGCGATTTCGACGACGACGGCCTGCTGAACGAGGAAGAGCCCGATTTTGGCACCGACCCCGCCAACCCGGACACCGATGGTGACGGGATTCAGGATGGCGTGGAGGTCGAGTCGGACGCAGGCACCAGCCCCACTGACCCGGACAGCGACGACGATCGCCTGTGCGATGGTCCCGGCACGGTGGCCGACGTGTGCGAGCCCGGTGAAGACCTGGACGCCGACGGGCAACGTGACGCGACCGAAACCGACCCGACGAACCCCGACACGGACGGAGGGACCGTCTCGGATGGTAATGAAGTGCTGATTCAGGGCACCGATCCGCTGGACCCCAGCGACGACGTGCAGCGCGACTCCGACGGTGATGGCATCGACAACGACGACGAGGGCCCCATCGGAACCGATCCTTTCGATGCCGACTCCGATGATGATGGACTGAGCGACGGCGTCGAAGTGAACGGTGGCAACCCGACCGACCCGCTCGACGCCGACACCGACGGCGATGGGCTGTGCGACGGCCCCGAGAGCGTCGCCGACGTGTGCGAATCGGGTGAAGACCAGAACGCCGATGGCGTGGTCGATGACATCGAGACCGACCCCAATGACGCGGATAGCGACGACGACTGCCTGACCGACGGCGACGAGCGCGCGCTGGGAACCGACCCGCTGAACCACGACACCGACGGCGACAATGTGTTCGACGGCACCGAGACCGGCTTTACCGGCGCGATCTCTCCGGGCACCGACCTGTCGCGAGGACATTGCGTCGAAGACGAGGACCCGACGACGACCACCGACCCCACGAACCCCGACACCGACGGCGGCGGTGCGAGCGACGGGGACGAGGACGCGAACGGCGATGGTGTGATCGACGGCGGCGAGACCAACCCGAACGACCCCACCGACGACGCACGCGCTCCGGGCTCGGACTGTGCGGTTCGCTTCTGTTTTGACGAGGGCAGCCGGGCACGCGGCGGCGCCTTCTTCGGGTGTAGCGCGGCGCCGGGTCAGGGTAACGCCCTGCCCCTTATGCTGCTGGTGGCCCTGCTGGCGCTGGGTCGCCGGCGGCGCAAGCCGCTGCTGATGTGGGCCTCGACGGTGTTTGTGGCGCTGATGTTCCACTTTCCCACGGCGGCCGCGCAGAGCGGCTTTGACGTGCAGAACTTTACGCCCATGCCGTCGCAGCAGACGAACTATCTGACGGTCACGTCGGCGCGCACACCGCGACGCGGCACGTGGGAGACGGGTCTGGTGCTGAACTATGCGAATGACCCGCTGGTCGTGGTGAACGCGGACGGTGACCGCGTACTGCGCATCGTGGGCGACCAGATCAACGCCGACCTGCTGGGCTCGTTCGCGATTCTGGAGACGCTGGAGCTGGGTGTGGGCGTGCCGCTGGTGCTGTTTCAGCAGGGTGACCTGGCGCGAGCTGACTTCGGCGCCGGTGACCTGCGGTTGATTCCGCGGTGGCGCTTTCTGGGAAACGGTGAGGGCCTGTCGCTTGCGGCGGCGCTGGACGTGCGCGTTCCCACCGGGCGCGCCGACGATTTTCAGGGCGGCGAGTTTCGGGTGGAACCCCGAATTGCGCTGGATTTACCGCTCGCGGAGCACTGGTTAGGCTTCAATCTGGGCTGGATGTTTCGCCCAAGGACCAACTTGATCGATCTGGGCATCAACGACACGCTGCGATTCGGCGTCGCGGCCGACGTGCTGCTGAACGACTGGATTCATCTGGTGCCCGAGCTGAATCTGGGCTTTAGCCTGCTGGAGGGCCAGGTGCGCTACGAAGAGGTGCCGGTCGAGCTGCTGACGGCGGCGCGGTTTGACGTGGCCGAAGGATGGCAGGTGCAGGGCGGCTTTGGCACGGGCCTGGTCGGTGGATTTGGCGCTCCCGACTTTCGGGTGCTTACGGGCGTCACATATCGGCCGCCGGCGGTATCCGACGAAGATCTGGACGGCGACGGTATTCCAAACGAGCGCGACGCGTGCGTGGACGTTGCCGAAGACAGCGACGGCTTTGAAGACGAGGACGGCTGCCCCGACGGTGACAACGACAGCGACGGTCTGCTGGACCGCGACGACGATTGTCCAAACATGGCCGAGGATGTCGACGGCTTCGAGGACGAGGACGGCTGCCCCGACGCCGATAACGACAGCGACGGCCTGCTGGACGGCGACGACGCCTGCCCCACCCAGCCCGAGGACTTTGACGGCTGGCAGGACGAAGACGGCTGCCCGGAACCCGACAACGACTTCGACAGCATCGACGATGAAGATGACGCGTGCCCCATCGAACCCGAGGTGCTGAACGGCGTGGACGACACGGACGGCTGTCCCGACGAGGGCGGGCTGATTCTGGTGACGTGCGAGTCAATTGAATTGGGCGAGGCGGTGTACTTCGAGACCGACAGCGACGTGATCATGGAGCGTAGCTTTGCGATGCTGGACCAGGTCGCGGGAGCGATGGAGGTAGCCCGGAACATTGAGCTGGTGCGGGTGGAGGGCCACACGGACTCGCGCGCCAGCGACGAGCACAACCTGAATCTGTCGCAGCGTCGGGCCAGCGCGGTCGTGCGGTACCTTGAGCGAGCCGGCGTTGCGAGCGGTCGACTTACCGCGCGCGGCTTTGGGGAGTCCATGCCCATTGCAACGAACGACACCGAAGACGGCATGTCGCTGAACCGACGCGTTGAGCTGGTGATTGTGGAGCAGACACGCTGTACCGGTGAGGCGTCGGCGCCGTGAGAGGTCCCTTGCCAGGGGAACCGCGCAGCAACCGGACGGGTTACCTTGGCAACGCCGCCTGCCGTCGATGGCTTTATGGGTCGCACGCCTGCAGCCGGCCAACCTGAAACCGGACCACTACGATTCTTCGCGACCGCTTTTCTCGGACCACTCGTTGTACGTGTCCGGCGCGAACGGAGTGGGTGCTTCGGCGACCGCGCCCACAGAAGATTGCGCGGGGTCAGCACCCGATGCCGACAGGAATTCATCGACTTCGGCATCCGCGACAGGTTCGTTGAACGCGTCCCAATGCAGCGGATCGCCGGGGGCCAGAATCGAAAGTACGGGGGTTTCGTTCTGGCGAGAATCGCCACGCGCCGTGTCGATGGTGCGGTTACGGGTCTTGCGGAACACACCGCTGAGCATCGGATTGTTTGTATCCGCAGGCGAATCGTGTCCCGCAGTGAGCTCTGCGGATTGCAGCCGGCGTGGCACGGCCGCCAGCCCTGCGGAGGTTGATTCGGAGGTGCTGCGGTTGTTTCGCGTCAACGTCGGAATGCGAACGATGCCCGCCGATGGCACCGATGGTTCGGTAAGAGCAGGCCGAGCGGGCTCAGCATGCGGCTCCTCCTGAAACACCTCGTCATCGGCGGGGCCTAGCGCCGTCCGCATGGAACGCAGAAGCAGCGACAGCGACGAATCCACGAGGGGGTCTGTATGCAGCCGAGGACGTTTGTTCATAGCGACGGCACGACTCGCGGCAGGGGACGAACCAACCTGAACGTCGGGGTGTCAGACAACGAAACAATCAGAATCCTGCAGGTGCTTCTACACCTGTCCACCCTGAAAGAGTGACGCCTACACAACGGGGAAGCAAGTCTTTTTATGGACTGTACTGACAAAATTTGGCGCAGATATGCCAAAAATGGGCCCGCAGGGTGTCTCAGGGGGTCGAATCACACAGATCGCCAATCCCATCGGCGTCGGAGTCCTCCTGATTGTTGATGGTTCCGCCCGAGCCGGAAGGCAGAACCTCGAGGCCCTCGATCGGGGTTCCGGAAGTGTCGGTGAGCCGCGCAAGGTAGCCCCATGCGCCTGAATTGTTGCGGATTTTCATGAACAGGCGGTTCACACCCGGCTGAAAGGTCACGGGGATGATGTCATCGTCGAGCACAATCGCGCGACAAGTTTGAGACTCTAACACCTCCTGTCCGTTCCACCACACGCGAACCCCGTCGTCCGAACCCACACGAAGTTGCACGCTGCGTGGAGCTGCGTCGGGATTCACGATGTAGGCGAACGCCCACGCAGCTTGAAACGTGTTGGGTGTGAATCGGGCTGCCAGATCGATTCGGTCGGTCCGGGTGGTTTGCCACGACCACGAGACACTCCCGGCCGAGTCGCCGATATCGGGTGCGAGGCCGCCCAGATCAGCGCCGACTTCACTCTCTTCGGACGGCAGGCACTCGGCGCCGCCGGTCTGTGGGAAAGGGCCCGCAACCAGCCAGTGCTGGATATAGCCGCCGGTGCTCACGCGATAGGACGCGGGGGCCGCCCCGTTGGGGACGAGCGGACAATTATCGACGAGATCGACAACCCCGTCGTCGTCGTCGTCGTCGTCGCACAGATCCGCCGAGCCGTCGTTGTCGTTATCGACCTCGGGTGTGGCCTCGAAGCGGGTGCACGAGTCGGTGCCGGTGATAATGGTGAGCGCGTACGAGGGCACCGCAATTCTCGCGACGCCTTCTACACAGACCGCGTAGTCACCCGCCGACAAGTATCGGGCGCGGGTCGCGCTCGCGGGGTCGATAGCGGCGCAGAGCTCGTCACCCGAATCGGCATCGGAAGCGAGCTGTGCGCCGGTTGGACCAAACAAACGTATGGATGTATCCACATCACACACGGCGTCTGGCGTCGCTGACGAAGTCACCGCCTGAATCCAGCCACCCTCAGGAACGTTCACCCGAAAGCAGTCGGAGTCGAACTCGGTGAGGCCGGCCACAATGCGCGTGCCAGCGCTCACCGGCTGTGCGGTATTCCACGCGTCGTTGGGTTCCTGTTCGCGAGCGCCCGACTCTGCGCCACACGTGGGCGAACAACCGTCGCCGCCGAGCACGTTGTTGTCGTCACACGTCTCGTCGGTGTCCACGACACCGTCGCCACAGCGCGGCTGACGACAGTCCGTACGGCAGGCGTTGGGCGCTGTGTCATCGTTGGCTTCGCCATTATCGCACTGCTCGATACCTTCGATGACACCATCGCCACACCGCTCCCCCTCGCCAGGGTCAGGCGCGACATCTGATGCATCGGCGACCAGCGTGGAATCTTCGTCGCTCGCGGTATCGGCGACATCTGCCGGGGCGTCGGCGTCTGATTCACCGCTGTCCAGACCAGCGGTGTCTGGCGACAGGGCGCTACCATCCGATTCGGACGCATCGCCCTGCAACGTGTCCTGTTCCGCTACACCCCCGTCAGACGGGACGTTCGTCGCGGGGTCTTCGCCGCACGCAGCCAGAAGACAGGCGGTGCACAGAAGCACGAGGGCTGCTGGCTGGAGAGTGGTGATGGCACCTGACAGATCAGTCACGCGGTTCACGATGCAGCGGCCCCGCTCGGCGCGGCCGAGCCGGGACATTCAGGAAAAAAGAGGGATGGCAGAACCTTGCACGCGGAACGGTTCAACCACAGGGTTTTCACCAAAGCCAAGCAGCTCGCGCAGTGAATGGTGGACGTGGCCCGGGGTAATGCGGACTCCTGACTCCGACAGCGCGAGGGTGGATGGATCAATGGTCAGCGGGCTCTGACGGGCATCGGTGGCGCCGATGACACGACCGCCGCGAATGCCGGGACCCATGAACATCATGGACGTCACCGACCAGTGGTCCTTACCATTGGTCTCATTGTACCAGGGGGTACGGGCAAAGTCGGAGCCCACGGCGACCACCAGCCGGTCGGCAATGCCCTGCCGTTCGGCTTCGTTCATGAGGGCGGTGATGCCGGCGACCACCCGCTGCATGGCCGGTTCGTGGTTCTGGTCATGGTTGCCGTGAGTGTCAAAACCGCCGATGACGAGGTTGGCCGAGATACTGAGTCCGGCACGGAAAGCCGCGACCGCGACCTGCGCCTGTCGAATCAGCGGGTTGTTGGAGTTGTCGAGTGTCGCCGGCAACCACGCGAGCAGCTCACTGAGCTCGTTGTCGCCCATGCGAGACGCCATCAGCAGCTCCATGGCCTGAATCTGCCTGGGCAGGGTCTCGGCTTCGTGCTGCCGTTGCAGGCGCTCCTGCCGAGCCTGCGCGATGCGGTCGAGTCCAGCGTCAGTGAACAGGGTCGAGGTGGGCGAGTTAGGGTCCAGCCGGTGTGGGTAAGAGATCTCGGTGATTGCACTCACGTCGGGCAGCCGGGTAGAGGCCACCAGCTCACGGGTCACGTCGTATCCACCGTTGGAAAGGAAGGCCAGCGCCGGGCGCGTGGGAGCTGCGGCCGCGGCCAGCGCGCCAATGGATGGCATTTCGGCGTCCATGCCGCCCGACCAGATGTGTCGGGTGCCGGTGTCGTGGCTGTTTGTGCCGGCATCCACGCCGTTGACCACGAGCAGCTGACTGGCGAAGCGCTCAAAGAACTCGCGGTGACCCGCCAGCGGGGCGTATCGAATGTCGCCAACCGAGCCAATATCGCCGGTCGCGTAGCGGTTGACCGGGTCGTCCGCGGTCGCGGTCTCACGGCCCTTGGGGTCACACAGCAGCGTGGGATCCCACCCACCGCTGGCGTGAATGGTCACCAGAAAAGGCCCCGCAAATCGGACCTCATCGGCCCATCCTCGCCGGGGTAGTACGCCGGGAGCGGTCATCACAAGGCCGAGCGAGGCGGCCAACTTCAGAAACGTACGTCGGTCGGTCGTCATGGCGTTCACTCGTAAAGAAAGCGGTAATCGGTCAGCAGATAGGTGACGACGGCCATCCAGGCGCGCACGATGTAGCGCGGATCCTGTCGTACGCGGCGGTCTTCGGGGAACGCATTACCGGTGTAGAAGTCCGACTCGGCGCGACAGTTCGAGGGCAGCCAGTCGTCGATGCGATCTTCCGCGACCGCAGCACGCCCCTCCTTCCAGACGTCGTAGAAGAGGTCGTACGAAGCCTGAATCTCGGGGTGGTCCAGCGGCAGGTCCTCGCCGAGAATCCTGAGGTGAAGGTACTGAATGTTCTGACGAATCAGGGCGATCGCCTCGGGCTGCGAAAAACCTTCGTCGGATTCAGGTGAATAGGTGGGCTCCACAAACGGGAACAGGCGTCGAGAACCGGCCTGCAGCACGAAGTCACGTGGTACGGCCCGGCAGGCCATGTCGTTGCCCATGCGGTCGGCGATGTTGACCATGATCCCGTTGGGCGCGCGCAGTCGAACCGTGGTGCCGTCCGAGTCAATACCGCCGTAGAGCATCCGATAGCGCGAGCTCAGGTAGTTGACGCTCGTCAGCTGCTGCCGCCAGGGGTAACCCGTGACCGCGAGAATCTTGCGGTCCAGCTCCTCGGGGGTCAGCAGGTGCTGCATGCCTGCGCTGGCCAACACGGCGTCCGATGCCGTACCGGCCTCGTCGGCCCGCAGCAGGTCCGACATCAGCAGCTCGCGCACGAGAATGCGAAAGTTGTGGTCGCCGGCGCGGAAATCAGCAGCGATGGCATCGAATATCGCCCGCTGTGCGTTGTAGGCCGCGCGGCCTTCGGTGTTCGTCGCGTCGGTCACCGGACGCAGCGGTTCAGAGCCGGTCAGCCCCTTGTACACCATGTGCACCATCGCCAGCGCGAAGCGCGGGTCCTGAACCGCACGCTCGCCCAGCCAGCGCAACGCGTTGGGCCGCTCCGAAGGCGGCAGCATCTCACGGTCAAAGCCGGGTGGTGCAAGCTCGGGGAACCAGCCATTCTCGGGCGGGTTGTACTGACCATTGACGTCAAAGTTCTGGAACAGACCGGCGACCGGGTCCATGGTGGCATGGCAGACGGTGCACTGCGGGTCATTCAGGGTGGCGTTGTGGTAGGCGCTCACGGTGGGGTCGGACGGACGCTCGGCGAACGCCAGAATGTCGGTCGCCAGAAAACGATCGAAGTACACGCGCGCCCTGTGACGGTTTCGGTTGGTGGCGGTCGTGGGGAACCGACTCACGAAGGTCGGGGTCGACACAACACCCGCGTGATACCAGCCGGGCACCTGCGCCTGGCGAAACACGAACGCGTCTGCGTCGTCAGGATTAGGCCGGGTTGAGCCCGGAATACCGTAACTCAGAGCCGAATAGTCGTTCACGACCGTGTAATCAGCCGTCAATATCTCGGTGAACGGCCGATCGTTCCGAATGATCCAGGTCATCAGCTCCAGCGCCTCGCGCGCCATCGCCCGGTTGGCGCGGTCGCGCATCAGGTTGCGCATGGCCTCGGTGGGCTCGTCCAGGTGCCAGTAGCGCGTCACGTAAATGTCGTCGTCCAGCAACGACAGCGCGTCCTGATTCCGGTTGTATCGCTCTACCAGCAGCTCATCGTTGAAGATCTCCTGCATGCGCACATAGAAGGTCTCTTCGCGCATGAGCGCGTCAATCGCGTCGGCCAGCGCAGCCTCACCGCCAAACCTCACGTCGGCCACCTCGACGGCTGTTGGCAGGCGGCCCGCCAGCAGCAACGCCACCTTACGCAACATCTGCACCGGCGTTAGCGACTTGAGGCCGTCGGTCGAGTCGGGCGCCGCCTGCTCGGCGCACTCCACCGGCGCATCCAGACGGTCCACAAACTCCTGAAGCAGGCCGTATTCCACCGCGTCTGCCGCCAGCACCGCACCACCGCCGTGGTACAGCTGTCCCAGCGGCTTGAGCAGGATAATCGACGTGCCGTCCTGCTCCAGACTGGCCGCTTCGGTCAGGGTCTCCAGATTTTCCTGAAGGTAGTTCGGCTGAACAGCCGTCACGAACACCATGCCCGAGTCACGCGCCAGACCTTCCGACGTGTGACACACCATGCAGCGCGACTCGATCACCGTCGGAAAAAGCTGCTCCGCAAAGAACGCCTCGTTGTCCACGCATGGCTCGGCAGACGTCTCACCGTCGCTCTCGGGCTCGCTCGCGTCTGAATCCACCACACCAGAATCGGTGCTCCCCCCGTCACCGGCATCGCCAGGCACCGGGCCCGCGTCCGACTCGCCATCGCCCCCCGTAGCATCGGCACCGTCGGTCGGCACGCCGGTGTCCGCGACGTCAGACGGCTGCTCGGCCACGTCATCGGCGCACGCGCTTACGGCGAGCGCTGCCAACGCCAGCCAACAGACCCTCGACGCCGCACGTGCACTGCACAGATTCCTGAAATTCATCACCACGCGCTCCGGGAGTGAGAAGTCAGCGCCGACGGGCTGCACACATGGGAGCACCCTCTACAACGATGACCTGCAACACCATCTGACACGCGCGAGCATAACATCATGGGCTGACGTGCACACGGCAAACGCTCACGCTGTAAACCTCGCGGAATCTATCGCCCCACTCCCCGCAGCGTCAATGCCAACCACAATCCTGGCGACACATTGCACCCTGAAACCAGACAGGCTCGTTCCTCGGGCCTGTCGTCAGTCATGCGGCAACGTCAGGGCAGCACGCCCGCATGCCGCAGATGATCGACCACGCTGCGCTCGGTCGCCTCACCCACGCCAGCCCGTGGACTCCACTGTGTCGCAGCCAGCCACGCCGATACATCCACCGGCAGCAACCCATAGCGCGCAGCAACGTCACTCACTGTTGCGTGAGGGTCCGCATAGGCCGCCGTCGCCCGTCGGTCCAGAACCGACAGCACGCGCTGAAGCTCCAGCGCGTTCGCCAGCGCCCAGTCCGCCCGGGCAGTCACCACAAAAGCGGGCCACGGTGTCACCACTTCGCCCACGCGACGCCACTCGCCCGAATCCACAAGCGGCTTCGTCGTGTACTTCTCCCACAGAAAAAAGTCCGCCCTGCCCTCGGCCAGCGCCGCGCGCGCACCGGCAAGGTCAGACACGACCACGAAGGTCATGTCCGCCGGATTTACCCCACGCCGACGCGCCTCAATCAGCGCCATCAGGTGCGAACCGCTGCCAGGTCGGCTGATGGCTACACGGCACGCGCCCAGCGCGGAGTCGTCCTGAAAGCCCGACGACGCCCGCACATGAACGCCCCACGTCAGCGGGCTCGAGACATACTGGCTGATGATCTGGACGTCGGCACCCCGTTCACGGGCCGCGATTGCGCCCTCCGTCAGCATGACGGCGACATCGACGCTACCCGCTGTCAGCGCTGACACCAGCGCGCCCGTACCACCCGGGAAGTCCTGCCAGACCAGCTCAAGGCCCTGCCCGGCAAAGTCCCCGTGCTCCCTACCCCAGTGCCACAACACGTTGAAGTGCTCGGGCACGCCACCAACGGAGAGGGTTCGTAATGTCATGCTGACTGCACACTCGACAAAGGAAAGCGGCGGGCCTGTTACCGCAAACAGACGCCGTCTCCCAATCGAAAAGTACGCATGTTATGCCCGTCGACGTCGAATGAGCAGCGCACCAACCGCAGCGAGGGCCAGCCAACCACGCGGACCTGAGGCCGAAGACGTCGCTGAGCAACCGGAATCGTCGCTCTGTGGTGCGCCTTCGTCGCCTGAAGAATCAGCCGTCACACCGCCGTCAGGCTCGCTGGTGCCATCGGCACCCGAATCCGTGGCCGCCCCCGTGTCGTCGCTGCTGCCAGCGTCCTCCGATGCGCCAACGTCTTCCCCCGCTCCCGAGTCCGCAGCTCCAACATCGGCCGAGCCGGCGTCGTCACCACCACCGGCGTCCGGCTCTTCGGTCACGCAGGCCGAGTCGTCCACTTCGCACGTCGAGGTACAACCGAGCTCACCGCCCGAGAACCCCAGCGACTCGCACGTGGCGTCATCCAAAAACGCGGCGCCATCGCACGCCTCGCCCTCATCCAGCGAAGCGTTCCCGCAGGGCGCGGGAAACGACGTAGCGTCGCCCGGTCGAGTGGCCGCGAAACCGGGCAGCGGCGTGCCGTCTCCATCGGGATCGCCCAGCTCCAGCCCGTTGGTAAAGCCGTCGCCATCGGAGTCCAGATCATACAGCGCCGCCCAGTCAATGGTGCGTCCACCGAAGTTGATCGCCCGCAAGGTACGGATCTCATTACCGAAATCATTCCACCCGGCACCGCCAGTTGGGCGCAGGTGGCACGTCGTGCAGCTGTACGTCGTGCCGTTCGGGATCGCGTTCGGCGACCAGGAGTACGCAAACGCCGAAGCCGGCGTAGCGATACAGACAAGCAGCAACAGCCCAGAAACAACTCTCATGCGAAACTCTCCAATGGACAAATCACCAGACAAACGGGCTCAGCGACGACGGCGAACGCTCCATCCAACCAGCGCCAGCGCCACCAGAAGCAACCCGGGCGCACCCTCGACCGGCGCCGTCGAGCAACCACCGCTACCCGACGATCCTCCGTCTTCCGATTCAGGAGCAGCCACGTCGCTCACATCGCCGGTGGCAGAGGTGTCACCGGTGGTATCAGGGCGGGAGCCCGCGTCGGGGTCCGCGGGCAAACCAGAGTCGGGGCTTACGCTGGCATCACTGCCGCCCTGCCCATCTTCTTCAGTCACATCGGCCGCTCCCGAATCCAATGACGCCGCGTCACCGCCCGCATCTGTCTCGCCGCCCGCATCTGTCTCGCCGCCTGCGTCGTCCGTGCCCGCGTCGATAGTGCCCGCGTCGCCGTCGTCATCATCGGCGGCCGAGCGGCAGTCGCTCAGGTCGATCGTACAGTCGATAAGGCACAACGCAGCGCCTGACGCAAAGCCTTCGGCGGCGCAATCCTGCTCGGCCGGCACGTCACCGTCGCAGAACTCGTCGCCTTCGACGACTCCGTTTCCGCATACATAACGCACGCATGCAGACGTATCAAAGCCGCAGTTGGTGGCGCAGGCCAGCGTGCCTTCGTCAAAGCCGAGCGACTCGCATGACGCGCCGCCAAGGGCCGAGCCTTCGCAGAACTCGCCAGCATCGAGCAGGCCGTTGCCGCAGGTCTCGAAGACGCATCCGGATTCATCGACCGCGCAGTTGTCGCACGTGGTGTCACCCGAGTCGTAGCCCAGGTCCACGCAGCTCTCGGCGGGAGCGCCATCACATGTCTCGGCGCCCGTGACTTCGCCGTCGCCGCAGATTGCGTCCAGGCACGCAGACGTGTCGATGTTGCAGCTCGAGCAGCCCAGCTCGCCGCCCACAAAGCCCTCGGTCAGGCAGGTGCGCGAGCCCGGAACGCCCGGTTCGCACGTCTCGCTGCCCTCTACGGTTCCGTTGCCACACACGGAGTTCACGCAGCCCGAGGTATTGAAGGCACAGGTGCCGCTGCATGCCAGCGCCCCGCCGAGGAACCCCTGCGTGATGCAGGTCTCACCTGCCAGATCGGCCCCGTCACATTGTTCGGACGCACGATTGATGCTGCCATCGCCGCATACCGGGAGCACACACGCCGTCGTGGTGAGGGTGCAGCTGGATGAACAGCTCAACGAGCCCGAAGAGCCGGGGACGGCTTCGGCGCAGGTGTCGATTTCTCCAAACACGGAGCCGTCGCAGGCCTCGCCCGAATCAAGGCGCCCATTGCCGCACGGCGGTGGGTCGGCGGCATCGCCGGGGCGACTAATACGCCAGGTGGGGGTCGGGTTGGGCTGACCGCGCGTCCACACCCCGTCCGGATCTCCAAGCTCGTAGCCGTTGGTCAGGCCATCGCCGTCGGAGTCGAGCACATACAGCGCCGGCCAGTTGGGGAAACCGCCCGACAGATTGGCAAACACCGCGTTGCCGAACGCGTTGCGCGTGCCACCGCCACCCGGGTTCAGGTGGCAGGTGCTGCAGCTGAATGTGCCACCATTGGGGATTGCCGCCGGATAACTCCCGAAGGCATCGGCGCGCACCGAGAGCAGCGTGGAGCCTGCGAAGGCGATGAGGGATAGAAGCACGCGGGAGACAAAACGGTCGGTCATCATCGTTTCGTACCTCGGTTCGGACTACAGCAGGAGAAGGACGGCGCATGTAAGAGACATGCCGATAGACGATGCCTCAGGAGCCGAGTCGGATGCAAGCCGCGATTGCACTGCCCGTGTGAGCGGCAGGAATTCTGCCCCACTTGCCAGCCGAGCGAGCGTCAGTTGGGGATGAAGATGTCGCAGCAGGTGAACGCATAGCGGCGGTCTTCGGTGCCGTTATCGTGAATGCTGTCGGTGCCTACGAGCACCTGGCCCGAAGGGCAGGTGAAGTTCACGGGCGCATCGAAGTTGTTCAAATAGCCACTCGTTGGGTTTCGGCTACAGTTGCGGGTCGACAGGGTAAGTCCGCGCGGTGCGTAGTTATTGTTGTTCGCGAAGGCATCGACCTGCGCTTCGGTGAGCACGTTATCGACGCCGTCGGCAAAGCCGGCGGGCACGTCGGTGATGGTGGACCATGCCTGGGTGTGGCTGGCGCGCGCGTAGCGCAGGTCGCCGTTGTCCTGCGTGACATAGCCGTTGTTTCCGGCCCATGCGTCCACCTGCGCTTCATTGACCGTGTCATCGACTCCGTCGGCAAAGCCAGCCGGTACACCGGTGAGCGATGACCAGGGCTGGGCGTGCGACGCGGCTGCATAACGACCATCGGCGACGGCCTGCGACAGATAGCCGTTGTTGTTGGCGAAGGCGTCCACCTCGGCCTCGGTGAGCACGCGGTCGCCGTCGGCGATATCGGCGGGAATGCCGTCGATGGTGGTCCAGGGCGTGCGGTGCGAGACGAGCGCATAGCGTGTATCACCGACCGTCGTGGTCACAAAGCCGTTGTTGCTCACAAAGGCGTCAACCTCGGCCTCGGTGAGCACGCGGTCGCCGTCGGCGAGATCGGCGGGAATGCCCGTGAGGCGGCTCCATGCCAGCGAGTCCGAAGTCAGCTGATAGCCGTTGTTGCTCACAAAGGCGTCAACCTCGGCCTCGGTGAGCACGCGGTCGCCGTCGGCGAGGTCGGCGGGAATGCCGTCGATGGTGGCCCAGGGCGTTCGATGACTCAACGGAGCGTAGCGACCGTCGGCGGTGGCGATGGTCGCGTTCACCACCGACGTGGAGCCATCGGCCGATAGCACGGCTGCGGTGCCGCAGAAGTCGGCGTAGGCGGCGAAGGGAGCGGTGGCGACACGGAAGCGCCC
>Ga0169931_10003985_pt1 | contig 23184 bp, 9 predicted proteins | sample Kivu_15m_20L_FD_129675 | JGI IMG/M metagenome (GOLD analysis project Ga0169931, IMG submission 129675) | Freshwater microbial communities from Lake Kivu, Western Province, Rwanda to study Microbial Dark Matter (Phase II) - Kivu_15m_20L... | ecosystem: Environmental > Aquatic > Freshwater > Lake ...
CTCCAAAGAGCAGGTAGCGGCCATGCTGCAACGACTACTAAAAATCCCTGAGCAAGATTTGCCCAAACAATTGGATGCAACAGATGGCTTGGCAGCAGCTGTTTGTCATTTCTATCAAACATCTAATCCTTTGATGGGAGCGAAAACATCATCTTGGAAGGCTTTTATTTCAAATAATCCAGGCCGAATCAAGGGTTAATTGGATTTGATAAAGGGTGTGTTGAACGTTCCTTCTGTTGTTATAAAAGACAATGTGTAAATCCCGGTAGAAAGTTGTTGTGTATTGTAACGACAGGTGTTTTTACCACTTCTTAAAGAAATTAAAGTTTCATCAAACTTTCTTCCAGAAGCATCGGTTATAGTGACAGAGGCGAGCTAACTGATTTTGGATTCCACGTTCCATTGCGCCTCATGAATAAATGGATTGGGAAAAAGCGTAATGGATGAACTATACTCTCTTGGAATGGAGTTCACATGCAAATTGGAATCTGTAACAATGCTCCCATCTCTTGATTGATAAGCGGTGTACATGGAAAAGATCATCATCATTTCATCCGCCGTTTCTTCCCCTGCAGTCACAAGTTGTGGAGGATTATTGGGTTGGTTCGGCTTATTCAACGTGTTGTCATAAGTGGCAACCGCTTTAATGGCAGTACCTGGAGTAAGGTGAATCAATTGAGAGTAATCATAACTAAACTGCAATATTCAAATAGAATAGGTGCGATATTATCGCTCCAATTTACTTGAGTATTGGATGCAAAGGGAAGGGTAACAAGCAATATATGATCAGTTTTTGCATATGGCTTTTTTATTTTGAGATGTCATCCGGTCAAAAAAGGTTGGTTTCATGATCTGAAAAGTTTTTTATACCAAGGCTTTCTTCCTGAACCAGCATTTTTTTCTGCTCTTTTTCTGCTCTCTTTCATTCTCTTCAATGTGGCTTTATCCTGTATTTTTTCGTGATGTTGTTTTTTAAGTTGGTACTCTTCCTCTTTTTTTCTTCTATTTTCCTTCTCTTTGTTTCTGCCGTCCTGTGGAGTAATGGTATGCTCTTGCTCCGGACTGTTATTTTTTTGTGCCATCAAGTCTTTGCTCGCAAAAAGGCAAGCGAATAATGTGAATATTAATAGGAGCTTTTTCATTATCGAAAAGTGTATTCGTATTTGTGAATGGTAATGGCTGTACTGGAAAGATCTTGATGTAAAATGGCTTTTACCAAAGCGTTATTTTGATAGATCACTTCATATTCTTCAACAGCTTTTCCATTGATAAATTTTTTTGCTGTTTGCACGTTGCCTTTTGAATCGTAAGTGTATTCTATATTTTCTTGTGGATCTTCCATGTTGGATTGGGAGACTACTTTACTTACCCAACCCATATCATTGTATTGGTAAGTTTTAGTAATGATTTTTTTACTCACATACCATTCTTCGGTTTCAGACAGCAAGAAACCCTGCGCATTTCTTTCTGTGGTAATGGCGCTGTAGGCCAATCCGTAATTATTGACGTTTTCCCGACGAATGGTGTTTTCTTTGGGAAAAGAGTATTCAAATGAAGTTGATTCAATCAGGATTTCTCGGGGCTCAATACCCTCTGTGATTATTTTTTCTTTTGATTCTGTTCGTTTTAGTTTTCCTGTTTGGTCATAGGTATTTTCGGTAATGGTAGTGTTTTTCCCAACCGTTTTTTGGATTTCAAAAAGTTGTCCGATGTCATTTCTTTTGTACAAAATCGAGGAGGTATCTGGTCTTTCACGCTCAGGCCATTGTTGATTCGTTCTTTCCAAAAGCCCGGTTAATCCAAAATGATGTTGGACCATTTCGTCAGTATCGATGAGCGGTCGACCCGCCATCTTGATAATAACCGTTTCTTGTATTTGAGCGATTTTATTTTCCCAAAGAAAAGATCGGTTAAAAGTAAGAGGAGATTCAAATGCTTTGCCTTCTTTGTTATTGATCATCTGGCCGCTGCACGCAGAGACTAGTCCAATGATGGCGGTAGCAAGAATGAAATATCTTTTGTAGGTGGATAGCATGTTTCTGAATTACAAACATAATAAACCTTGTTCTCATCTGGTTTATTTTTAAGGAACTTCAAGTTTTTGTTTTCATCAGAGGTTGTCATTGCTTTATGAAGCAGCAGACGTGTTCTTAACACGGGATCGATGCAATTACTGGCGACAATACAGGCCTTTTTTTCAAATAAAAGGGACACTTGCATCCAATGAGCGCTGTTCAGTGGATTTGGGAGCGTTTGGCAACGCTGTAGAGTCATAGATTTGGATTGTTCCAGCCATAGCGTTTCGCCTTCTATAATGCCCATCCAATACAAATTCTCCGCAATGATGGCATTGGCACTTGGCAGCACGTTGTCATAAAGGTCTTTGGGATTCAGAAATAGATCTGTGTTGGCCCCACTAAAATAATAGCAAGAGGAAGGATCTTTGAATTGTTGCTCAATGATTCCTTGCAGCATGAGTATTTCATCCCAAAATGTTCCTTTTCCCGTTTGAAAGAGAAGTTCGATCAATGCCTTTTGTAAATAGGCCAAACCTTCCAATGTCGATTGCACCACTGAGCCGTCAGGGTACAATGTACCTACCCATTGGTTTTCTCGAAAAAGCCCGTGTTTAATTTGCTCCCAAAACATTATGGCCTCTTCATGTTTTTCATGATGGGAAGCCATTGAATTGAGCAAAAGTGCGTTCCAGCTAAGTAGCACTTTGTTGTCTGTGGCAGGGAAAATCTGTTTCCTTCTTTGTGCAAATAGTTTTTGGAAAATGGCGTTTGGAATTTGCTGATCAATGTTTTTTAAACGTATTACACATTGATTATTTTCCCAATAAGAGTTGTGCTCAAAATCAAAAATACTATTGGCTTCTTCGTAATCATTGCCCAGCAATGTCTTTAAGTGGCCAATATTGTAGCAGAAGTACTTTCCTTCTTCTCCCTCACTGTCTGCGTCCGTTGCACTATAGTACAACCCATTGTCAGCCAAAAGAAAATCATTCAGCCATTGATGTGTTTTTTGGATAACCACATTCCACTTTTCATGGGGAATCCATTGTTGCGCGATGGAATAGATTTCTAATAATTGCGCATTATCATAAAGCATTTTTTCGAAGTGAGGTATGTGCCATCGTTCATCCACACTATACCGGGAAAAACCGCCGTCTATCCAATCCCACAATCCGCCTAAAATCATATTGGAGAGGGTAGTTCGCACCCATTCAAGTCCGCTTGTGTTTTGGCTGAGTATGCTCTTTTTCAAAACAAAAAGTATCAAGGGAGGCATGGGAAATTTAGGACTTCCGATGGTTCCTCCCAAAGAATGATCCAATTCACTCAACCATAAGTTAAAATCAAAATATTCAGCATCTTTTGATTGGCCATCAAAAACATCTCTGGTCTCTGTTAGATGATTTTCTAATTGACTCGCAAAATCCAAAACAGTATCATAATCATGAACAAAGAGATGTTGTAATTCTCTCAATGTTTGCAGCCATTTTTGTTTGGGAATATAGGTTCCCGCGAAAATGGGTCTTCCATCGGGCAGACACACACAGTTTAACGGCCACCCTCCATTTTTTCCCATCGCTTGAATGGCTGACATGTATGCGCTATCTACATCAGGCCGCTCTTCGCGATCTACTTTAATCGCAATGAAATGTTGGTTCATGTACTGTCCCACCTCTTCATCTTCAAAACAATTTTTCTCCATCACATGACACCAATGACAGGCACTGTATCCAATGCTAACCACTACCAAACGATTGAGTTCTGCAGCCTTTTCCCAGGCAGCTTTTCCCCATGCTTTCCAATGCACAGGATTATTACCGTGTTGTCTTAAGTACAAATTAGGATGTCCCCCTAATTCATTGCTCATGCGCTGAACAGAGGTTTTTGAGACATCATGGAATGCACTTCATTTTTAATTTTAATCAGCGCTGTCGCGTTGTCTTTTTGTACAATGGCCTCATTGATCAAATGGGCCATGGCTTTCATTTCGGCTTCTTTTAAACCGCGTGTAGTAACGGCCGGAGTTCCCAAACGGATACCGGAGGTAATCATGGGCGATTGGGTATCCCCAGGCACCATATTTTTATTGATGGTGATATCCACTTGTCCTAAAATGGCTTCTGCTTCTTTGCCTGTCACGTTTTTATTGCGCAGATCAATGAGCATGCAGTGATTATCTGTTCCACCACTCACAATATCATAACCCAGGACAATGAGCTCATTAGCCAATGCTTTGGCATTGAGCATTACTTGTTTTCCGTATTCTTTAAAACTGGGCTGTAAGGCTTCATTGAAGGCAATGGCCTTTGCCGCAATCACATGTTCTAATGGGCCTCCCTGCATGCCGGGAAATACGCCGCTGTCCAACAATCCACCCCATGTTCTGGCTTCTCCTTTGTTGTTCTTTATACCAATATGATTGGGTTCGTTTTTTCCCACCATGATCACCCCGCCTCTGGGTCCACGCAATGTTTTGTGGGTAGTGGTAGTTACCACATGGCAATGGGAAAGGGGATTGTTGAGTAATCCTGCCGCAATCAATCCTGCTGGATGTGAAACATCCCCGAGTAGCACAGCACCAATTTCATCGGCAATACTTCTGAATGCTGCATAATCCCAATCTCTGCTGTAGGCAGAAGCGCCGACAATCAACATTTTTGGCTTTTCTTGAAGGGCTTTTTCTCTCACCACATTCATGTCCACCCGACCTGTGGCGATATCGACCCCATAAAAAGTGGCTTGATAAAGTTTTCCGGAATAATTGACAGGTGAACCGTGTGTCAAATGCCCCCCTTGTGATAAATCAAGCCCCATGATTTTATCTCCAGGTTGTAACAAGGCCAACATTACGGCGCTATTCGCATTGGCTCCACTATGGGGTTGAACATTGGCCCATTCCGCACCGAACAAGGTTTTAAGACGATCTATGGCCAGTTGTTCCACTTGATCTACTATCTGACATCCTCCATAATAACGCTTGTTGGGAAGTCCTTCTGCGTATTTGTTAGTCAGAACAGATCCCATGGCTTCCATGACATCATTTGAAACAAAATTCTCTGAAGCAATGAGTTCAATTCCTTCTAATTGTCTTTTCTTTTCTTGCTCAATGAGCTGAGATATAACGTTGTCTTTCATGGTTTAGTTTTTTATACTATTGCGATTGGGTTTCTCCGAAATTCTCCACTGAAAATGATCTAGTTTTTGTTTTTCATTTTGTGTCATTTTCATGGGAATGAAATAGGAGTCTGGCTTATTCTTTAAATTGATTTTTTTTATTTTTCGATTTTTAATGGAGATGCTGATTTCACTGCAATCTCCTTTGTTCATCCCAATGGCGTTGCTGTCATCTTCATTTTCTTTCGGAAAATACAGGAGTTGGCCATTGCCGTTTACATCCATTTTGGTAAGCTCATTTTGGGTAAAAAAACCGGTCATTTTTCTGCCCTTAACTTGGTCAAAATGGAGGCTATCTTCCTCACTGATGGCTCCAATGACAAAGGCATTGGGATATGCTAAGAAACTGTTGATGACCTTGTTTTTTATTACAAGTTGTATGGTGTCCCCTGTAATTTGACGTTGATCCATCCAAAAAATAGGTTGTTGAAACAAGGTCATAATACTGTCCTTTCCATTGAAAAAAACCGAGTCGCATTTTCCTTGAAAATCGTTGTTAAATAATACAACATGGTGATACCCCTTGATTTGATCTCCGTTGATACTATCTTGCATCATCCACAAAGTATCTGATTGGATCCAAAGTGTATCATTCTCCATCAATTCTGCGATGCGAGGGCGATTCGTGATGATATTGACGTTGGTTTTTTCAAAATGCTCTGCTAAATGGCCGAAGATAATTTCTTTTTTTGTGGTGTCTTTTATGACAATATTTTGCAGCGCTTTTCCATATCCAATTTTAGAGTCGAAATAAATGGTGTCGCCTATCAGTTCGGTATTTTCGTAAGTGATTTTGGGCCGATTATACAATTCTCCTTTCTCCGTTTTAGAGTTGAAAAAACCTTGAGAGCATTCTACTTTTTGATCTTTGCTTTGTATAACCGTGGGAGCTATAAAAGTGGCTATTTCATCCGTGTATAAATAGTCCAGCTTAGAAGTAGTCAGTGTGTATTTTTCATGAAGAATCTTCACGTTTTTCTCAAAGTGAAAAAGATCCTTTTCCGAGTAATAGATTCCATTTTGACTGGTAAGAATGTCTTTTCTTGTTTTCGATACTATTTTACCTCCTCCGCTGTAATGGGCGGATTTGTCCTTTAATCGATAATCGAGTTTGGGAGCAGTGAGTACCATGTCGTTGTCTGATAAGACAACATTTCCATTGACGTATGCCTTGTTTTCTTCATTTCGATAGAACATTTCTGCGCCAGTCAAGGTAAACCCTCCGTTTTTAGTAATTTTAATTTCGCCATAAGCGGTGAAATCTTTTTGAGCATACCAATATGCGCTATCACAGTACAAGTGGATACCATCTCTTAAAAAGTGCACATGGCCCAAAAGCCGCTGCGCGTCCACTAATTCCTTGTTGTAATAAATGACATCAGCGTGGATTAATTCTACCTGGTTTTGGCCAATAAGCTTGGGGACAATGCCCATGAATAAAATGAAGAGCGTATATCTCAACGCATGAATCATGATTGACGCAGAATGGTTTGTTTACGGTCTGGTCCCACAGAAATCAAGGTGATAGGTATCCCCATTTGTTCTTCAATAAATTCAATATACCCTTTCAACTCTGCGGGAAAGTCTTTTTCGTCTTGCAAATCCGTCAATGGTTGATTCCAACCGGGAAGGGTAGTGTAGTTAGGTATGAGATGGTGCGGTTGGCAATCATAGGGGAAGTAATCGATATTTTCTCCTTTCCACTGATAGCTGGTGCAGATGTTGATTTCTTTAAAAATACTCAATACATCTGCTTTCATCATATAGAGTTGTGTGACACCGTTTATCATGCAAGCGTATTTCAATGCTGGAATATCCAACCAACCACAGCGCCTTGCCCTTCCGGTTGTAGAGCCAAACTCGTTGCCTTCTTTTCGCATGGCTTCACCAGTGCTATCCTCTAGCTCTGTTGGAAATGGACCACTTCCCACTCTGGTGCAGTATGCCTTGAAGATGCCAAATACTTCACCAATCCGATTAGGTGCAATTCCCAATCCGGTGCATGCTCCAGCGGCCACCGTGTTGCTGGAGGTAACAAAGGGATAAGACCCGAAATCGATGTCTAACAGCGAGCCTTGTGCGCCTTCTGCCAGAATTTTTTTTCCTTCTTTTAAGGCCTTGTCAAGATAGTGTTCGCTATCTATGATGTGTAGTTTTTTGATGAACTGTATGCTAGATAGCCATTCTGATTCCATGGCGTTCAAATCAAAAGGAAAGTCATATTGGCCTAGCATTTTCAAATGCTTTTCTTTCAACTCGTTGTATTTTAAGTCAAAATTATTTTCCAGTATATCTCCAATGCGCAAACCGTTTCTGCCCGTTTTATCCATGTAGGTGGGGCCAATCCCTTTGAGTGTAGAGCCAATTTTAGCAGCCCCTTTGGCCGCCTCAGAAGCCGCGTCCAATAAGCGATGTGTAGGGAGAATCAAATGGGCTTTTCGGGAGATTAACAGTCGATTTTGGTATTCCACTCCACGGTCTTCTAGTTTCTGTAATTCCTTTTGAAAAATGATGGGGTCAATCACCACTCCATTGCCAATTACATTCAGCACATTATGATGGAAAATTCCAGAAGGAATGGTGTGAAGGACATGTTTAATACCATCAAATTCTAAAGTATGACCCGCATTTGGACCACCCTGAAAACGAGCGATAATATCATATTGTGGCGTAAGAACATCTACGATTTTTCCTTTCCCTTCATCTCCCCATTGTAGTCCTAAAAGAACGGCTGCTTTTTGCATAATCTCATATTAAAGCGCAAAAGTAATCGTAAAAAGAGATGAATCTCAGAGCTTGGGAGATTTTCTCCCATAAAAATTAAGGGAGTGGGATTGGATTTCTACCCCAAATAACTCCTCTAATGTTTTTTTAATTTGGTGAATGCGTGGGTCGCAGAATTCAATTACTTCACCGGTATCAGTTAGGATGATATGATCGTGTTGTTGGTTTTGAAAGGCCTTTTCAAAATGGGCTGTATTTTGTCCAAATTGGTTTTTTCTCACCAGTCCGCAATGAAGCAAAATTTCAATGGTATTGTACAATGTAGCTCTAGAAACCCGGTACTTTTGTTCTTTCATTCGTGTGTACAAGGTCTCAATGTCGAAGTGGCCCTCTACTGAATAAATTTCGTTAAGAATGGCATACCGCTCAGGCGTCTTACGATGGCCGTTTTGCTCTAAATAAAGAGTGAAAATATTTTTGACCTTTTGATTGAGCGAGTTACTTTCCATTACTACAATATTAGGAAAACTCGGATTCTATGCGATCTACCGTCAAGACACCATCAATTTCCTTTAGATTTTGCATCAAAGTACTCAGATGGTCGGTGTCATGAACTAAAACCACTACTTTTCCTTCAAAGATGCCATCCCTTGCTTCAAAAGAAATCGCCCTCATATTCACGTTCATATCCGTGGATATGATATTGGTGATTTTCTGTACCAAACCAACGTCATCGATTCCTGTAAATTTCAACCCCACTTCAAATTGCACTAGGTTTTGGCTATTCCATCTCGCTTTTATCACCCGATAGGCATATTTGCTCATCATTTCTTGGGCATTGACGCAAGTGGTTCTATGGATTTTAATTCCTTCACCGACAGTAGTGAAACCAAAAACCTCATCACCGGGTATTGGATTGCAACAATTGGCAAGAGAGAAGTCTACCTTTTGGGTATTATCTCCTATCAATACGGCATTAGCACTGAAAGTGGGAGAGGAAGTCACTATTTGCTCCGAAATCGTGTTGCTCTTTTTCTTGTAAAATTTAATTCTTCCACCTTCTACCTTGAAACTTTTCATTTCATCCAACGATATGCGCTGTCTGGCAATTCGATAAAAGAGTTCGCTTGAGGAGAAGGTTTCGAAATGCCTTACCAGCTCATCGATGTTTACAGAAAGCCAATCCACTTTTATTTGGGTAAAATGTTTGTGGAGCATTTCTTTTCCTTCATCTACAATGAGCTTTCTTTCCTCCTTCAAGGCCGCTTTTATTTTTTGTCGGGCGCTTGCCGTTACCGCTATTTGAAGCCATTCCTCTTTTGGACGTTGTTTTTTGGAAGTGAGAATTTCTATCTGATCTCCGCTTCTTAATTTGTGGCTGAGCGGAACCAATTTCGTATTCACCTTGGCTCCAATACAATGATTTCCAATTTGACTATGAATATGGAAAGCAAAGTCAATGGTAGTGGCTCCTTTGGGCAGGGTTTTTAAATCGCCATTGGGAGTAAAGACATAAATTTCTTCCGAGAAAAGGGATAGCTTAAAATTATCAATAAATTCAATCGCATTATCACTTGGACTATCCAACACCTCTTTTACTTGGCTGAGCCATTTGTCCAAAATGGTCTCGGGCGACTCTATTGCACTTTTATATTTCCAGTGGGCCGCATAGCCTTTCTCCGCGAGTTCGTCCATGCGGGTTGAACGTATTTGCACTTCCACCCATTTGCCTGTTGGAGACATTACTGTGGTGTGTAAAGCTTCATAACCCGACGATTTTGGGATGCTGATCCAATCGCGTAGTCTTTCTGGACTGGGCTGGTAGAAGTCGGTTACAGCAGAATAAACCCTCCAACAATCGCTCTTCTCGTGATCTTCATCACTGTCGATAATGATCCGAATGGCAAAGAGGTCGTATATTTCTTCAAAGGGCACTCCCTTCTGGTGAATTTTATTATAAATAGAGTAGATGGATTTTGGTCGGCTCTTGATCTCATATTGGATGTCCAATTCATTCAAGGCTCTTTTGATGGGCAAAATAAATTGATTGATGAAACGGGTGCGAACAGCCTGGGTCTTTTGCAGTTTACCGCTAATTTCCTCGAAAGAGTCTGGATCTTTGAATTTGAGAGATAAATCTTCGAGTTCTGTCTTGATGTTATAGAGGCCAAGGCGATGCGCCAATGGGGCATACATGAACAGTGTCTCACTGGCAATTTTGAGCTGTTTCTCTCTGGACATGTGATCCAAAGTCCGCATATTGTGCAATCGGTCTGCCAGTTTGATTAAAATCACACGCACGTCGTCGCTCAAGGTGAGTAGCATTTTACGGAAATTTTCCGCTTGCTGACTTGTGTTTTGATGGTCAAAGACGCCTGATATTTTGGTGAGTCCATCGATGATGATTCTTTCTTTTTTACCAAAAAGATTTTGGATATCATCTAGGGTGATGTACGTGTCCTCAACGGTATCGTGCAACAATGCGCACACGATGGCTAGGGTGTCTAGTCCGAGCTCTTCAGCGGCAATTTTAGCCACGGCAAGAGGGTGGTAGATGTACGGCTCTCCGCTTTTTCGGCGCATGTCTTTATGAGCCTCCACAGCCACCTCAAAGGCTTTTCTGATTTTTGCTCGATCAGCGCGCGTTTTGGAACGATTACAAACCCTCAGAAGGGAACGATACCGTCTTAAAATCTCTTTTTTTTCTTCTTCAAGATCAATTTCCACCGACCGCGAAGCTAGGACGAAAGATTTGTGAACAAAAGAGTTTTTGTTAAAATGATCGGTAAAACTCATAAAATGTGGAGAATTTCAAATTCTTCCTTATTTTTGCTACCTAACCAAAATTGAAAGTATGTTTAATTGCCAAAAATTTGCAGCGAGAACACTTTTTACGATTCTCGCTTTTTTAAGTTTTGTGCCTCAGTTTGTTGGGCAATATTCTCCCTCTACTGCACTTGATGTGAACGGGGGTTGTGGAGGAGGAAGTATTGATGGAGGTGCTCAGGTGGCTCCCGCCAATGTTCCAGCGCCCAATTGTGCTGCCAATACAGGGAATGCCAATGTTGTTTGGTTCACTATGACGTTAACAACAGGTACTGAAGTGTTGACGGCGAGTGGTGGAAATTCACCATCACCCCTGTTGGATGTGGCCATGGCGGTATATACTTTTGATGGAACGAATTATGTTTTGGTGGATTGTGATGATGACACAGGACCGGCTCTTTACCCGCAAATTTCTTTGAGTTTGGCACCAGGTACTGTCATCTACATTTCTATGTGGGACTATGGCAGTAATCAATTGGGAGAGTTCGCTTTCCAAAATGCTTCTTGTCCTACACCAACCATCTACTATGTTGATATGGATGGTGACGGTTTTGGTTTACCCAGCTGTGATTGCGAAGGTGTAATTCCTCCTAATACAGTTTCTTCAGGCGGGGATTGCGATGACGCAAATGCTTCGGTTTATTTAGGAGCTTCCGAGCTTTGTGGGGATGGTTTGGACAATAATTGTGAAGGCCAAGTGGATGAAGGATGTGCAGTGGATTCTGATTTGGATGGTGTCGTGGACGCTTTAGATTGCGCTCCAAACGATCCTACTATTTATCCAGGAGCTGTAGAGATCTGCAACCTTGCGGATGAGGATTGTGATGGGGTCAATGATAATGGAGTTCCTACCACCACTTACTACGAAGACATGGATGGTGATGGCTGGGGAAATGCAGTCTCTGCCTCTTTTTGTTTCAATCCAGCTGATCCCGCCCCCTTCTGTAATTATACATTCAACTTGACGGATACTTTCGGTGATGGTTGGAACACAGGGACGATTCAAATCACTACCAATGGTGGCGCCACAGTAGCTGCTACTTTAGGAACCACATTCACCACTGGTACAGCGGCAACAGAGGTGGTTCAATTAACGAACAACGTTCAGTATGATCTTTTCTGGAACCTAGGTGGTTTTTATTCTGAGGAAATAGGAATGGATGCCATAGATCCCATGGGAAATTTGATTTATTCTTTACCCTCCTTGAGTCCAGCCTTGGTTGGAACCGTGATTAATACTTTTACAGCCGCTTGTCCACCAACGGGTAGTTATGCCTTGATTACTGGTGATTGTGATGATGCCAATGCATTGGTCAATCCAGGTTTGAATAATTGTAACTTAGATGCAGATGGAGATGGTTTTGATGTGAGCACAGATTGTAATGATAATGATCCAAATATCAATCCTTTGGCGATTGAAATTTGTGATTACATTGACAATGACTGTGATGGTGAAGTAGATGAATTTACACAAAATAGTTATTATGCAGACATGGACAATGATGGGTTTGGTGATATTAACAACATGGCCTTTGATTGTTTCCCTCCGTTAGGATATGTCACAGATGATACAGATTGTGATGACATGATGATCAGTTACCAAGACTTAGATAACGATGGGTACGGTGGAGCGATGGATGCCTGTGGTATTGACATCGGAGGGGATTGTAATGATGCAGAGCCATTGGCTTATCCAGGTTCATTGGAGGTTTGCGCAGATTTTATTGATAATAATTGTGATGGATTGGTGGATGAGGGGTGTAATACAAATGGTGATGCAGATGGAGACGGTTGGATAGCACCGCCGGCTTGTGCCAATTGTGGAGAATTTTCTTATTGTTATGATAACGGAGAAAATTTGACTTGGACCTTTTGCCCTGATGTGCAGGGGTCAGGTCAAAATATCACATTTGAATTTGTCAATGGTCAGATGGAAGGATTTTGGGAGAATTTTTCGGTGTATGATGGAGTGGATGCATCTGCCCCTCTTATAGAGGCTTGGTCTGGTGGCGATGCCAGTGGATTAAGTTGGACAGCGGCCAATCCTACAGGTTGTCTCACTATTGTCTTCACGTCCGATGGTTCCGTTTCTTGTGCCTCAGGTAATTATGGGTCTTGGGTGTATGACGTGTACATTGGTGGAACCTATGACTGCAACGATGCCCAAGCTACAGTTTATCCTGGCGCTCAAGAGCTTTGTGGAGATAATCTAGACAATGATTGTGATGGATACTTGGAAGAAGGATGTGGTGCTGACAATGATGGTGATGGTTTTGATCCTGTTTTGGATTGTAATGATAATTGCGCCGCAATTTATCCCAATGCACCTTGTGATGATGGAAATGCACAAACTGAAGGTGAATTTATTCAAGCGGATTGTACTTGCGGTGGAGGTGTAGCTATTGTGAATTGCCTCGGCCCACAAAGTTTCAACTTTGACCCAGCTCCAACCAACGGAACATGGACAGTAGGAACCACGGTTAATATTTGCTATACATTAGATTATGGTCAAAATTCAGGTGATTGGATAGATGGAATGGCGATTAGCTTAGGTGCTGGTTGGTCAGCGGCCACACCATTGACTGCGCCGGCTGAGTGCAATGGAGGTCCTGGTGATTGGATATGGCAGGAGTCTATCAATCCTACAGGAGGTTCGGCATATCCTGCAGGCCAAGGATATTATTACGATTATAACAATGATGGAGAAGGAGGGAATGATTGGGGTGATAGCGGAAGCTGCTCATTTACCATGTGTTTCTCTGCCACTACAGTAGCTGATGTAGACTTAACTGTGTCAGTTGCTTCCGGAGGCGATAGTCAATTTGGAAGTTATGGTTCAACAGCAGGATGTCCTATCATTCCGTTTACAGTTGATCCAAGTACAATTGTAACGGGTTGTCAAATCAATTTCCCATATTGTATTACTCCCTCTGCTTGCGATGCTACATTGAATACCTACAGTCTTACCAATGCAAATAGCAATTTTGTGCAGGTAGTGAATGCACCCAGCTCTGGAACACTTGATATTTACCTCGACGGTGCTTTAAGTCAAACATTCAACGCACCTTTTAATTCACAGTATGCTTTAAATATAGTTGGATTAAATTCAGATGGTGCATCACATACAATTGAAGCATCATTCTCGGCAACAGGTTGTTCAGCTACGCAAAGTTATAATGCACCTCAGGTGTGTAATGATGCCGATGGTGATGGATTTGGTGTGAACGCGGATTGTAATGATAATGATCCCAATGTTTATCCAGGTGCTGTGGAAGTTTGTGGAAATAGCATTGATGATAACTGTGATAACGTGATCGATGAAGGTTGTGGAACAGACGTGGATGGAGATGGATTTGATACTACCGTTGATTGTAATGATAATGATGTGAATACAAATCCTGGGGCAGCAGAAATATGTGGAGATGGCATTGACAATAACTGTTCAGGCTGTGTGGATGAGGGTTGTGGCAGCGGAGGTGATGAACCATGCAATGCATTTACAGCGGACCCATTGACTGGATGTATATCTGTGACGGTTGACCCAAGTTTATTTACTCCTTCCAATCCTCCAGGAGCAGCTGGTTGTGCTGGAAATTTTGCTGCAAATCCTCGTCCGGATGTGTGGGTATTGCTCAATGTTCCTGCGTCAGGTACACTCTTCCTAAATCCACAAGGTACCGTGGATGCTGGTATGGCCGCTTATACTTATAATGATTTGACCAATGCCTACACACAAATTGGTTGTGATGACGACACTGGACCTGGTTTAATGCCTCAATTGACGGTTACACAGCCAGTGGGTACGCCGATTTATATTCAATTATGGGCATATGGTGGAGGTTTGATTAACTTTAGTTTCTGTTCATCAGATTGTACTACACCAACGGCTTATTACACGGATGTTGATTTGGATGGTTATGGCAATAATAGCGCGATCTATACGTGTACTCCAGATCCAACTTGGATTTCTATAGGTGGCGACTGCGATGATAACGACGCAACGATTAATCCATTGGCCAATGAGGTTTGTAATGATGTTATAGATAACAATTGTGATGGTCAGATAGATGAAGGATGTGCCACTGACGTGGATGGCGATGGATATGTGACGGCTGAAGATTGCGATGATAATAATCCTTTAGTGAATGCTGGAGCAACAGAAGTCTGTGATGGAATTGACAACAATTGTGATGGTGCAATAGATGAAGGATTCAGTGTGGTAAACTTCTATTTCGATGGTGATTTTGATGGATATGGCGACCCTAACGTACTGTTAGTGCTATGCGATGCGCCTTTTGGTTTTGTGACTGACAATACAGATTGTAATGATGTCTTGGCTACCATCAATCCGGGTGTAGCTGAAGATTGTACCGATGCTTTAGACAATGATTGTAACGGATCCATCAATGATGGTTGTGGAAATATTGATAATGACGGTGATGGATTTGATATCATCATTGATTGTAATGATAATTGCGCAGCTATTTATCCTGGTGCAACTTGTGATGATGGCAATCCTGCTACTGTCGGAGAAACGATTCAAGCAGATTGTAGTTGTGGCGGAGGAACTTTTGTTACTTCTTGTCTAGGAGCCCAGAATATCAGTTTTGACCCTCTTCCCACCAATGGAACATGGGCAATTGGTACCACAGTCAATATTTGTTACACTCTTGAATATGCTCAGGCAAGTGGGGATTGGTTAGATGGAATGGCCGTTACATTAGGCACTGGTTGGGGAATTCCAACGGGCACTTTGGCACCTACCACATGTTCTGCTTTTGCCCCCGGCACATGGATCTGGCAGGATAGCAATACGCCTACCTCAACAAATGGAATTCCAACGGGAGGCGGTTATTATTTTGATTATAATAACAACGGTAATGGAGGTGATGACTTTGGCGATCCCGGTAGTTGTACTTTCAATATGTGCTTTTCAGCTACCGTTGTTGCTGATGTTGATCTTATTGTTGGTGTTACATCAGGTGGAGATAGTTATTTCGGCTCTTACAATTCAACCGCTGGATGTCCACTTGAAGTGTTTACAGTTGATCCATCCACTGTGCAAACGGTTTGTGAAATCACCTTCCCTTATTGTATCACCCCATCTCAGTGTGATATAACCAACAATAACTACTCATTGACCAGTGCCAATAGTAATTTCGTTTCGTTGGTCAATGCGCCGGCAACTGGATCTTTAGAGATTTCTTTGGATGGAGTAGTGGTTCAAACCATCAATGCGCCATTCAATTCCAGCTATGCATTGAATATTACTGGATTGCCTTCCGATGGCTTGAATCACACAGTATCTGCAGCGTTCTCTGCTACCGCTTGCTCTGCTACTTATGATTATGTTGCTCCTGCAACATGCGCTATCATCGATAATGACGGTGATACTTATGCTAATACAGAGGATTGCAATGATGCAAATCCTTCTATTTTCCCAGGCGCAACAGAGATCTGCGATGATTTAGACAACAACTGTGATGGAGCCATAGATGATGGATTGACATTTACAACCTACTATTTGGATGCTGATGCAGATGGTGTGGGAATGGATCCCGTGGATTTATGTTATGACCCTGCAAATCCTCTTTATTGTAACTATACATTCAATCTGTCGGATGATTTTGGTGATGGTTGGAATGGTGGAAGTATGGATATACAGGATGGCACTACCTTGGCAAACCTTCAAACCATAGGTGATGGTTTTGTTACAGGGAGCAATGCAGTGGAAACAGCGCTATTGACGAATGGTGCTGCTTTCAATTTAGTATGGACAAATGGCGGATTTTATGCAGGTGAAATTGGTTTAGACCTATTAGATCCAAGCGGAAATATCCTTTATAATCTTCCATATCTGAGCAATGGATTGGTGGGCACTACGTTATATTCCTGGACAGTTACTTGTCCTGCTGAGTTGATGTATGTGACTATCGGTGGGGATTGCGATGATGCGAATAATGCGGTTTACCCCGGCGCGACAGAATCTTGTGATTTGTTAGACAATAACTGTGATGCTGTAGTGGATGAAGGGTTTGATCAGGATGCGGACGGTTATACCTCATGCGGAGGGGATTGTGATGATACTCAAGCTTCCATTAATCCGGGAATGGCAGAAATTTGCTTGGACAATGTGGATAACAATTGTAACGGCATAATAGATGAAGCCACAGGTAGTACTTGGTATCAAGATGCAGATGGTGATGGTTTTGGAAATATTTTCTTCAGTCAAACAGCATGCGACCAACCTGTGGGTTATGTTTTGAATTTCGACGACTGTAATGACAACGATGCAAATCTTACTACCATATCTGCTGAGGTATGTGATGGTCTTGACAATGATTGTGATGGAACGGTGGACAATGGCTTTACTTATCAAGATTACTTTGCTGATGTTGATGGAGATGGATTTGGTGATTTAGCAACACTGACCAATGCTTGTATACAGCCAGTCGGTTTTGTTACAGATAATACAGATTGTAATGATACAGATGCCATGATAAACCAAGCAGCTGTTGAAATTTGTGATGCACAAGACAACAATTGTGATGGAATAACGGATGAAGGTTTTGATTTGGATGCAGATGGAGTAACTGTTTGTGCTGGTGATTGTGATGACAACAATCCTACTGTAAATCCTTCTTCAGCCGAGGTCTGTGGTAATGGCATAGATGAGAACTGTGATGGTTTGGATAGTCCGTGCGGCACTCTAGGTTGTACAGATCCATTGGCTTGTAACTTCGATGCAGCGGCAACCATTGATGATGGTAGTTGTACTTTGCCTACTTTTGAGGTGTGTGATGGTGTAGATAATGATTGCGATGGATTGATTGATGACGGGGTATTGACAACTTATTATGCAGACGTAGATGGTGATGGATTGGGTAATGTGAATAATACAATTTCGACTTGTAGTTTACTGCCTGGATTTGTTACCAATGCTCAAGATTGTGATGATTCGGATGCAACCCTATTAGGGCCTGGTTCTTCATGTGATAATGGAAGTACTTTGGATACGTTGGATACTTTTCAAGCGGATTGCTCATGCCAAGGATTATTGTTTGGTTGTACAGACTTAGTGGCCTGTAACTATGATGAAAATGCTACCTACGAAGACGATTCTTGTACTTATAGCAATTTGCAATTGGCGAACATTACAGGTGATTCATTGGTACTTCCTTTCACTCAGGCGCATCAGTATTCTTATCCAGATACCATTCCAGGTTTGTCATTCCAATGGACATTGAATGCGCTCGGAGTATTTATTCCAAATAGTAGCATCGACACCTCTTCTGTGGTAACGGTATTTTGGTCTAATGCCACAGCTACTATTCCAACAGGTGTAATCACTTTAGTGGTGACCGATGAAAACTGTGGTCCAAATGCTTCATTTACGCTTACCTATGTAGTGAATTTTGATACAACCGATTACAGCGTAGACGAGTTGAGTCAAGGTTCATTGAACATTTGGCCGAATCCTTCTAGAGGAGAAATGAGTGTTGAAGTGCCAAAGGATGTTGAAAACAACTATGAGGTGCAATTAGTGGATCTGATGGGTAAAGTTGTTTATTCAGAGAGATCTCAACAAAAAGCTATATGGAGAGGTAATGTGAGCCTGTCTTCCGGAGTTTATTTCGTTAAATTAGTTGGTGATAATAAAATATATACGGTTCCAGTGGTTATTGAGAATTAACAAAAAGGGGTGTAAGCCCCTTTTTTTTTAAAAAAAATTATGAAAAAAAGTGTAGTTTTTTTTAGTGTCTTATTTTCTTTATGTTCACTAACAATGTGGTCTCAGGATGTAATTTGGAGTAACCCTATTAATGGAGCTTCTCCAAATTCTGCTAATCCTTTTGTTGCTGAAAATGTAAAGGCGGCGGGAATTACGGTTTCTGGTATAGGACGAGGAACTGGTTTAACTGGCAGAACGGTGGTCAATGCTTACTCTGCCTCGAGTTGGACAACAAGTATCAACCGAAGCACGAGTGATTATTATTATTTTACACTTACTCCAAGTTCTTGCTCTAGCATCAGTTTTACTTCATTTCAGTATAATTCAACCGTTAGCGCAAATGGTCCTCGGTTATTTGAATTAAGATCTAGTTTGGATAATTACGGAAGTGCCATTGGAACGGCTACAGGGACGGGAACGACGATAAGTTTGTCTGCTGCCAACTTCCAAAACGTTTCACAATCCATAACTTTCCGATTGTATGGTTGGAATTCTATTAGTTCAGGCTCGAGTGGGTTGTTTTCCATTTTGGATTTCAGCTTCAACGGAACAGTGAACGCTACAGATCCTTTCAATGTATTGTCGGAGAGTTTTAATACTGCGAATCCATCCTGGACGGCCACCAATACCTCAAGTGGAGGGAATGCTGGCGCTGCGGCATGGACCTATCGCTCATCGGGTTATCAAAATCCAGGTGGAACTACTTATACCCCAGGATCTGGGTTTATCCTTGCCGATAGTGAAACACAAGGAGGAGGAACCACAAATGTAACCTTGACGTCACCGGCTTTCAGTACCATTGGAGTGAACGGCGCCAATATTGTACTGTCTCATTATTACAACAATAACGGAGGAGCGGATGACTTGGCACGCGTGGAGTCAAGCACTGACGGTGTCAATTGGACAACATTGCAAACATATTCTTCCGACCAAGGTTCATCGAGTAATTTCTCGAATGCTGTAGTTGCTTTGAATGCAGCGGCTTTGAATCAGCCGAGCGTTAGAATTAGATTTAGATATACCGCTAGTGATGATCGATATTGGGCTATTAATGACGTTACAGTGACTGAATATACGACTGCTCCCGCTGCGCAAATAGTAATAAATACCCAACCGTCTACCCAAAACAATACGGTATGTGTTGGTCAAAATTTGCCTACATTGATTGTAAGTGCTTCAGGTACAGGAACGCCAAGTTATCAGTGGTATTACTCCACTACGGCTAACAATTTTACGGGTACTCTTATCACTGGAGCTACCCAAAGCACTTATGCGATTCCTAATAATACCACTAGCTCACGCTATTATTTTTGTCAAGTTACCTATGGTGAGTGTAGCCTAAGATCTGAAGTGTCTGGACTCAATGTGGTTTCAAATGGCCCTATCATTACCACACAGCCAAGTTCGGGAGGTACCACGTACGTCTGTGAAGGCGATATTTATGTTCTTTCAGTGATAACCTCCTCTCCAAACGTAACATACCAATGGTATAGTAATGGCAACAATAGTAACAGTGGAGGAACCATCATTGCTGGAGCTAATGGTGCTAGTTATCAGATACCTACCAATGTGAGCAGTTCACTCTATTACTATTGTGTCCTTACCAATGAGTGCGGTACTAGTACATCAAATGTCTCGAGAAGGGTGAGGGTAACGGTTATGGTCAATGAACCTTCATTGATCAATCAATCTATCTGTATCAATGGAACACTGAACCCTCTATCTGTTTCGATGAATGGAACAAGCGTTACCTATTCTTACGCATGGTATTACAATACGGTACCTGTAAATTCAGGTGGAACAATAGTCACTGGAGCCACTTCGGCTCAATACACACCACCCACCAATATTGCGTACGAAAGGTATTATTATGCGGTGGTGGGAGTTAATAATAATGGATTAAGATGTTCAATATCTTCACCGGTCAGCGGACTAATTACGGTGAGTCCGGCATCAATCGGAGGAACGATTAATGGAGGAGGTTTGGTGCTTTGTTCAGGAAATAACTCAGGCGAATTATCTCTTGTTGGGAATGTTGGTGCTATCGCAAATTGGCAATCATCTTCTGATAATGGAGTTACTTGGAATACTTTAATTGGGAATGCGAATACTTATGCATACACTAATCTAACGGCCAATACTTTTTTCAGAGCTACGGTTCAAAGTGGAACTTGTCCTAGTACAACATCTTCTACGGCCTCTCTCACTGTAACTGCATCCCCCAACTTTGTCATTGATCCTGTCAGTGCAGCTATCTGTAATGGTGGACAAGTGAATTTATCACTTACCAATGCTGGAACTAATATTTATTCTGGAGTAATCTTCGGGAATGATTTTAATGCTGCTTCTTCACAAAATCAATGGATTGTGACCAATACAGGAAACATCAACTGGACATACCGTTTGAGCCCTTATGTATATGGTGGGAATACTTACAATTCCAATGATGGAACTTTTGTTTTTGTAACATCTGAGGGTGCCAATGGGGTGGCCAATCTTACTTCACCTACCTACAATTTGCAAGGATTCTCGAATGTAACTCTTTCTTATCGCACTTATTACTCAGATCTGGATGGTTCTGATTTCGCAAGAGTGTTTTACTCGGGAAATGGCGGTAATACATGGGCAGCAGCCACTCCTCTGAATGCAAGTGTGGGAGCTCGCACCAATTTTAGCACGCAAACGCAAACGATACCAGCCATTTATCTTACTAATAACTTTAAGGTTAGATTCGAATATGCCGGAAATAATGACCGCTACTGGGCCATTGACAATGTGAATATTTCAGGAACGGGTACTGGCTTTACCTACAGCTGGACACCGACTGCTGGGTTATCCTCCTCCAATATCGCTAATCCTGTTGCAACAGTATTTAGCCCCGCGGTATATACGGGAACGGTGACAAATGCTTTTGGATGTTCAAATAGTTATGTTTCCACAATTCAAGTTGATACGAATACACCAACCATTACCATACAATCAGATTTAATGGCGGCTTGTCAAGGTCAAGCGATCAATTTTACGGCCAGTCCGCTCAATGCAGGGTCGAGTCTAGCATTGCAATGGAAGGTAAATGGTCAGAATGTACCGAATCAAACTTCTAGCTCTTTTGTTGCTTCGAATTTGAGCAATGGCGATGTGGTGTCTTGTCAATTGATTGCGACCAATGCTTGCGGGCAATCTATAAATGTTGTTTCGGAGTCTATTGCAATCACTATCAATCCCTCTCCAGTCATTTCAATCACGGGCAATACCACTGGATGTGGTGTGGTGAATCTGAACGCAATCGGAGCAAATACTTATTTGTGGAATGGCGGTAACACCCCGGGCACATCTGAAAACACGTTTGATGTCTCTGGTAGTTATTCAGTAGTGGGAACTTCATTGGATGGGTGTACAAATTCACAAAATGTGAATGTGACCGTGAATACATCCACTGTCTATTTTGCAGATGCAGATGGTGATTTATTCGGAGATCCAGATGTAACACAATCGTCATGTGTGGCCATCGCTGGATATGTAACAAACGGTTTAGATTGTAATGATGATGAGGTGCTTATTAATCCATCTGCTACAGAGGAGTGTAACGGACTGGATGATGATTGTAATGGTATTTTTGATGATGAATTACCATTTTTAACTTACTTTTTAGATGGTGATGCGGATGATTTTGGAAACCCTGCTGTTTCGGCTACGGCGTGCACACAGCCTGTCAATTATGTAGAGGATAATACCGATTGTGATGATAGCAATGGTTTAATTTACCCAGGAGCCATTGAAATTTGTAATGAGGCCGATGATGATTGTGATAATCAGGTGGATGAGAATGTGCTTATCGTTTCCTACGAGGACATAGATGGTGATGGATTTGGTGATCCACAGGTGTCTAATTCGGGATGTACAGTTCCAAGTGGTTATGTCTTAGATAATACAGATTGTGATATTTTTCAATTCACTTATGATGATATTGATAATGATGGTTTTGGTGCATTGCCAGCTGTTGCTTGCGGAGTAATTTACGATACGGATGATTGTGATCCAACCGACCCCAATATCAATCCTGCGGCTCAAGAGGAATGTGATGGAATAGACAACAATTGTGATGGTCTTATTGATTTCGAGGTTCAGTTATTTATTTATGTCGATAACGATGGAGATGGTTTTGGAGAGACTTCGAGCGAAACTTTGAGTTGTGATGTTCCAGTGGGTTATTCTTTACTAGCAGATGATTGCGACGATAACAATGTTGATATATTCCCGCTGAACCCAGAGATCTGCGATGCTTGGGACAATGATTGTAATGGACTTGTCAACGATGGCATTAACATTACTTATTATGTAGATGGCGATGGGGATGGCTTTGGATTCATCGGTGAAAGTGTTGAAGATTGTTCGCAACCGAACGGTTATGTGGAAGACAATTCTGATTGTGATGATAACAATGAACTAATTGGTCCTGGTCAGGAAGATATTTGCGGAAATTCAATTGATGAGGATTGTGATGGTGTTGATTTGGTCTGTCCTGTTTTCGGCTGTACTGATCCAACAGCGAATAACTACAACGATTTAGCTACCATCGATGATGGAAGCTGTACTTTCGATGTGTTCGGTTGTACTGATCCTGGAGCAAACAACTACAACGACTTAGCGACGATCGATGATGGTAGCTGTACTTTCGATGTGTTCGGTTGTACTGATCCTGGAGCAAAC
>Ga0169931_10003986_pt1 | contig 23180 bp, 12 predicted proteins | sample Kivu_15m_20L_FD_129675 | JGI IMG/M metagenome (GOLD analysis project Ga0169931, IMG submission 129675) | Freshwater microbial communities from Lake Kivu, Western Province, Rwanda to study Microbial Dark Matter (Phase II) - Kivu_15m_20L... | ecosystem: Environmental > Aquatic > Freshwater > Lake...
AGTTTAATTCTATATTTTGAATAACAAAAGTATGATCTTATATATTTTAATTTCTAAATAGGTTTCGAGTGTCTTATTATTAGTATAGTTTCTATCAAAATAGCTGAAATGGCATATTTATAAAGTTATATCATATCATTTGTTGTTATGAGCAAGGGAAACAAAGTGACGTTCAAAGTTATCTTAACTTCAGAAATATAGCAGCCATTTAAGGTTATTTCAGTGCCTGAAGAAGCACCTTTTTCTGCTGTCATTCGATATGTCTGCGATTCAGTAAGCATTTAAATAGCTAGTTTCGTGTTGATTAAAACACAACATCTATTCTGACTATGGACGGCGTTGGCATTAATCCTGATCAGTGCTGTGGAGACGTATTTTTGAAATTCGGTAGCGATCTCAAAATGATTCCTAGAGACAGAGTTGGAGCTTGATTCTATGTAAACATTTAGATGCTAATATTCTTAATCATAATACGTGATGCTATTTAATATAAAACATGAAGTAAAACAGTTTAAACAAATAAATAAAAGACAGTGAGTTCTTTAGTAGATGCGGATAAGAGCTAACTAAAATAGCTAATAGTAGCTATATTTAACAATAAAGACTAAGAAGATAAAGGAAAATAGAGAGACTTAAAAAGTAATCAAATGGAAAATAATCAGATATAGCTAAAATATTACTCGATAATCTTGTTATCGACTACTTGAGATCAGCCAATCTCAACTACAGTTATACGGTATTCATGCGCTAAAATAATATGATTTCTGACTAAATCAAACTTAAGTCATTTCTAGTTTAACGGTTCGGACTCAAGTCTTAATTTTAAAAAAATGATAGAATAAACATTTCAGTCATCGAGCTTATTTTGTAAAAAATAAGCATTTTGGAATAGAAACAAAAAAAAGGTTAATAATACGGTGTACAAGTTGAACTTTTAAACAAGGACAATACTTTGAATAATCGCTTGTTAAATGAAATCAGAATAGCATAAGCTAGAAAATAAGTATAATTAAATTAAAAGTAACACTATAAAAAACTTCTAGAGACGATGAGATAACAGTTGACTATAACTATTAAAGATGATCTTAAACAAGAACATGATCAAAAATTAAAACAATTAAGAACAGATTACGAGAAACAAGTTAAAACATTGAAATAAAAAAATAAATAGTATCTAGTAAACAGTCCAAAATTAAATCCTAAAATTTAAGAGTATCTATCTAAGGTTTAATCTCTATAAAGCAATAATTCTTAGTTAGCCTTATAAATTCGTAAACTGCAAAAATAATTGATAGTCAATAAAAAATAAAAAAGTTAGAATATGATATCGAAGTAGGAGTAGCTAGTCAGATAGAAAAAATAATTGTAAAGAAAAAAGAATGATTATTAATTTGCTTTAAAAAATTTGCATACTTCGGTAGAGTAGTTAGCACAAAAAAAGCAAAAATTAGTTGGATAGAATAAACAAACAGACTTATTTATGAGCTAAGTGCAGAAAAATAGAAAAAACAAAGATTATATGATAGAAGAGTTGTATGGTAGAATGTTTGCGATGGATAAAAGAATTCAAAATTTGATCCAAGATAATGAACAAATTAGAGAATAAAACAGACAATTAAGTTGCAAAGTCAAATAATTATAGTTTTAGAGAACTAACTTTAAAAGTCTATCTATTTCGAAGTAATCTTCTTTGCAAAATGACACTAAGTCTCAAAAAATAATAAAGCCAGCCGTGAAAACTGTGATCATAGGCGTCAGCGAACAATAAATTAAAAGCTAGGTTGCAGCATTAAGTAAAGAAAATGTGATTGATTAAATAGTTTCGTAGTCATAAAGTGAGTAAGAATAAGAATTAAAAAGAATTTAGAGACAGCACATGCATCGCATGAAAATAAACGAGCTGCAATCAGATATGAAAACGATGAAAAATAGACTGAAACTTTTTGTTGAAGAATTTGATTGATCGCTTGTATTTTTATAAGCTTATGAAAATCTATTTTGGTTTACCTTTATTACATAAAGTTATATAAAATTAGTGATGAGCTGGATCAAAATAAATAAGCCTTTCAAAATGTAAATAGATCTTGCAGTTCCCTAGGAAAAATCATCAGCCCAAAAAATAAAAGAAATACTCGATTAAAAAGTAAGCTTGATATAAAATTTGATATAGAGTGGCGAGTTCAAGATAAATTAAAAAGCAAAAAAATAAATAATTAATAGAAAATAGGACTAAAAGTACACAAAATAGATGAACTATCTTAGTCAATAGATATAAAAAAATGACTATTAATATAAGAAAGCTAAATTATAGCTACTAAAGCAAAAAAAACTGCAGGCTTAAAAATCAAAATAGTAAAATTAGCTGAAAAAAAAGTAAATTGAGTAAAAAATAAAGAAATGGGGCACTCAACAAAAATAAATAAAAAGAAAGTACTAATAAAATCAATAAGCTTAACGACTTAAATAGATTTAATAATAATAAAGGCTTCGAAAAAGCTAAGAGTAAAAGATTTAGACCCTACGTCTTGAAAAACAAAAACAAATATCAAAAAAACTACGATAAATCGAGGATAATCGCTAAGAAAGATAATAAATATTTAGACAATCCAATAATCCTTTGTAATTTTTATTAAAATTTAGGAACCCTAAGTATTTATAAATGTAAAAAAACTACAAAATATTTTAATAATAAAAGATATTCTAGGCTGAGCTGATCAAAAAAAATCATAGATTAAGACAAAAAATAGATCATGAAGCTATCAATAATCATTAGAAAATTTATCTTTAAAAAATTGAAGGCAGAAAAGCATAGAAAAATTTATATGAATCTAAAAATTAAACAAAATAAGGTTTTAGTACTTATTTGTCACGAGATTAACAAAAAATTGCATAAGCTAAGTAAAAACTCAAAAAAAGAAAATAATTTTAGAAAAAAGTTAAATAGATTCCTATTGAAATAGATGAGGCCAAAAAAGTTAAAATTTAAATAGCTTTAGATAGAGCTAAAAATCCATTAAAATATAATTTTTTAGGTCAGAAAGCGTTAAATTAATTTCAAATTTATGGATAATTTCAAGATTTTTAGGTTAATACAAGTGCAAAAGATCTTGGAAAATAATATTTGCGAAGTCTTCCATAAATAAACCAGAAATCTAGAGTGACAAAAGTCGAATCAACTACTGTTTTATCAAGTGAGTCTGGTAAAATAAAATATAGAGACTATTTGAAATAGATACGTGAAAAATAATAAAGTAAATCTTCGAGAGTAAAGTCTATATCTCTATCTTAATAATCTAAAAGGTATTAATTGTAGGCATTAAAGCGTAAATAGTAAATTTCTAAAACTAAAGGATACAAAAGTTCTTTTAAGCTAAAGCAAGATGCTGATGAGATGTATATCAAATCAATAAAAGCAAAACTGGCTTGTTTAAAGGTCTAAACAGATTCCTAGCTTTAGTGATTTTATTGTTTTTTGTTATATGTGATCCTAATGTAAAATATATCAATCATTTTAAAAACGAAATACATTCTTTTAATTTCTTTTAATCTAGCGAGTGGGTCTTTTGATTTTATTGAGATTTTTTAAGACAACGAGTAAGACTCAATAAACCGGCTCTTTTGCGTTTTTCTGTCTCTATTTTCGTAATTGATTTTCCTATATTACTTTAGGTATAATTTTATTCTTGAGCTATTTGATGATGTTATCTGCCTTTTTTCCATCTAACTTGAAAAGCTGTTTTTTTAATAGCAGGAAGATTTGACGAAGAATACCACTAGGGTTATTCGCTCTAAATGTAACGAGGAAATTACAGTTTAACGTCTATTTTTTTAGGAGAAGCCTTTTATCTGTTGTAATAAGTTGGCAAATAATTAGAAAAGTCTCCGTATTTGTGAAATGAACCTCGACTTTCATTATCTCTTTTGGTCATTTTAAGTAAATATGTGTTTTGATTATACTTTGCTTGTGGCTTGATCTTCTTTGAGCGATTTTTTTATTTAGCAGGTGATTTAGCTAACGGAGAATCTCTATTCTTCCAGGATGACGCTGTGTGATCGTTGTAAGGATAATACGCGGTTTAATGCCAATGAATCTGATTGATTTATCTATGAGAAGACCACGGCTATAGCTATTCATCATACATCTATTATTATTGCTAATGAGTATAAAGCAAAAATTATAACTCAAAATAAAATATGCGATGAAAATTAAGTTTTATATCAAGAACTTTAGATCAACTTAATCAATCAAAACTTTTCTTTATTTTTGGTAATTTGAGACTACTTTTTTGAGACTGTTTTTGAGCCATGTTGACGAGTCCATAAGCTTTTTAATCATGTTCATCCACTTTTAAAAGTGCTAATCCAAGTCTGTACAAAGCGCTTCCTTATGTTTTACCCGGATTTGGGTATTGTGACTGCTGTTTAAGCGTTTTGACTATTTTTGATGAGCGCATGTTAAGCATCGAATATGAGTTATGCAAAGACTGTGGCTTAGCGTTTGTATTTTTCATATTTTACTACTCTTCCTTATAAATTTAAGACTGTTTTAGTATCTAGAGAGCTTTCTATCGCTGCAGACCTGGTAAAGTTTAAGTTTTGACAATTCCTATCTTTTTAGGTTTCAGTGATTCTTCATGTATTAAGTTGGTCAATTCCAAATTATTTTTTATTTGAGTTTCCACTAATTTTACGAGATTAGGATGAAACTTCCATTAACTGTTAGATTATTGTTCCATATCTGGATGACAACTAAGAGCGATATTTGTGTAAAAATGTGGATCAAAAATTTATCTAACTTGTTCTTATTTATTATTAATCGTGATTTTAAAAAGATGATCTAATGGTTTATAATAGAGAGAGTGAGTATCCTCATCTAGATAGATCAGAGTTTTAGGCTACAAAGGAAGTTTATCTTAAATTTTGGCTATTTTGGAACCAGTATCGCAAGTAACTATGAAAACTGAAGACGGCCCTCCAAGACAAATAAGACAGTTTTATTATTAAAGAAGTACAAGACTTCGGATTGAATCGGTTCCGAGAGTTTTCCACATTATACCGACTTTTTATTAACCTTAAGCGAACCATCTGAAGCATATGATATCACCATTATCGCATCCGGCATAACATCGGTTGCTATTACTTAACGCTAAACAATTTATTTTAGTTGGCGGAGGTGAGATGATGATATGACAACTTTTTTTGAATTTCTTAGGATGTTGTGGAAGATAAATGCCTTCGATTTATCCTTTCCGAGTACAACAAAGCAATATTTGCTCTTCTTCTACCAAAATCAAGGACAAAATTTAAGCACTGCATTTGAACTCACTGATTTTTTTGCCCTTATCAGTGTCAATAAAATAAAGATCACCAGAAATGCTTCCAATAGAGAGAATGCCTCTTCTTTATTGGTAGCTAAGAGCAGATACAGTAGCTAAGGGATTGTATTTTCTAACAGAAAGCGAATGACGCTGAGTGAAATCGCCTTCTGCGTCTCTGTCAAAAAGCACTACTTCTCCATCTAGCGACGCACTGACTATAAGTATTGTTTTCGAGAGCACTTTGCACAATATTTTATTGACGGATTGCTTGTGTTTATATAGATTTTTGACGATGACTCCATTTTAAAGTTTTCTAATACTAAGGTTACCCTAGCTGTCTCCGATAACTGTCATCGCTACATCTGAAAGTAGCTATACTGCAGTGATCTATTGGTTGACAATGTTTCTAAAAGTGGCCACAAGGCTTCCAGTTAGCAGATCCCAGGCCAGCATATGATTTTTTATAGGGGCATATAGTTTGAGAGTGGACGGATGTATATATAAGGAGAGTATGGGGGAGTCATGGAGAGGATTAGAATCGTTGTAGATGTACTCATAACCTGTGATGCCGTTACCACCGAAATAGTAGCGAAGTGGTTGATTAAGCGCGATCATGCAGGTAGGTTATATACCACTTTACAGTTTGTCAATCGTATATGAGCTAATAAGGGTAAATTTATTGATCTAACGTATCTTTATATTGGACTAATGATCGAGGGCGATCAATAAGTTAGTTTCAGGAATTATATCCAGTTGAATGCAGTTAATATTTGTCATGATCTTGTGCACTAAAGACTGAATATAAGGATTCCAAACACAAATCGTATGGTCGTATGCTGATGTGAAAAGTAGAATCAGGTCTTAGTGAAATGCCATGCTAGAAATAGAACGAGTATGCTGTTTATATACGAACTTTTTGGTTTGCGATATTGTGTCCCAGAGCACTAGTTTACCGTCGTAACCACCAGTTGCTAGAAATTGTAGTTTGTTCATCATGATCATCGACGAAATCATGTCAGTGTGTCCATCGGGGTCCCATAGCTACCTATCTGAATCCGTTTTCACCTGCCATTGGTAAATTTTAGGTCCCTTGCCGCAGGCGTAAAGCACCTAGTTGACATTATCCCAGGCCATAGTATAAATTTCCACACTGAATTCATGCTCCATCTTCTCATCTTAGTTCTAGGGTTGCTTAACAACTGTAGGGATGGTGCTAGATACGTCCCATCCTTTAATTTTGAGATCGCTACTGCTAGTCACTAGCATATTGTATTTATTATCTTTTATGTAGATCATGTCGAGAACAATATTTCGGTATTAGGCTACTACCATATCTTTTTTGTGAATTTACTTGTGCCCATATTTACCTCGTTTTATTATGCCCGTTTCTACTACTAGCTATTGCTGGCTAAGAACGATAGGCTTCAGTGAGGCAGGTTGGCCATCACTTCCAAGAAATTATACATGACTAGACTACTAAGAGAAAAGGGCGATTCGATCACCCAAACTTACCATTTTTTGAATAGGATTATTGTGTCTCCTCATGTAATTTACTTTCATTTACTTCAACAAAAGATTGCTGCCAGGCTATTGGCTGCGAAGAGTTTTTAGATTGAGTCCTTTCTAGATAAGCATACTGTTGAATTGACTCCAAGTTATATAGCCTTTACTTTGCGTATCGGTCTCTAAAAATATGAGTCTGAGGCACTAAATCATTTTTTACTATCTGAAGGGCAGATCTTTTTGCCAGGTCTTAAGATGAGTTTTAGCTGAGAGAATGAAATTGATCATGGTTATTTTATCGCTGTTGTCTTCAAAATCAGTCTTGAGAAATCCGAGGATATACTTATCAATGTTGATAGCTAAGTTGGTGGCGAGCTGATTTATTTATTATCTGTGGCGGCTGAAGGTGGTTCTTGGCGAGTACAGGGGCTTGAAGCAGGCCTAGCGAGGCAGCTATATGTAGTCCATTTATCTATAACTAATTCTATATTATGTTTCACATTTTATAGTTCATCTGAGGTATCATCTTTAAGTGCTATAAAAACTGTCTAGATAATATACGATTATCAGTTATTTTGTTTTTTGTATCCTCCCAAAATATATTTTATTTTTCTTTAGTTTTTATTGTTGTAAAGTCTCCAAAGCTCCTCAGCGATATGTTTCACATGCTTTCCGGAAGCAAACTCGAAAAGTCTAGATTATTTCTCCATTTCGATTATGTTTTCAGCTAGTTTATCTGCCATCTACCTGGAAGCTATTATAAGTCCCTTTTCTGCAATACTATTGTCAATATATTTGCTCAGATAGTTCGAAAGTTTAAGCTCGTTAACTAAATTACATAAAATTTACGAAGGTTGACAGCGTTTGGACGTAGCTATATTAATGTTAGATTAAGAATTGTTTCTTACTGATAAGGCTGCTACTTTTAAATGTAATGACAGATTTCCTAATCAATTTAGATTTTTTAGTCTTAGTAAATTCTTTGAACTTCCATTAGCTTTCGACGTAAATAGATAACCTTGCAGCTACTTTTACTTAGTAAGCTAAAATTGTGAGCTTGCGCACTAGTGTCTTTGACACTGAATTGACATTGCTAAAAGAATAAATTTTACTAAGCCAGGCTTATTTTCTATATTTGCTCCTTGACTTTCAATACATATACAGCGCGATCAGGTGATAACCAACGCTTTTTGAGAATAGCTTGATAGTAATCGCACCAAGGCCTTTCTTGAATATATTCATTTAGGCAACCGGAAAGTCTTAAAGAGCAACTAAAAATGCTAGAACGAGTCTTTTACTTTCTATAAATACAAGTATTGGGTTGCTGTAGACTCAAAAGATCAAAGCAAATGTCTCGAATGCCAATATTATTCACGAATCCCTACCAGTTGTCTTCCTCTTAAGTTTCAGTAGGGTACGGCATCTAGATCAGCTCTGAAGAGTGCTCTTAATGATTAAGAATGAGTGAAGCTGCATATAGATGTCGAAGATTGTGAGCTGATAAGGGTGCAATCGTTTCAATCGCTTGGAGACATTTCGGCATCATCGCCTCGTTTTATATTTTGCACTATTCTAAAGGTACTGGTAATACTACCTTCCTAGATGTTAGGATACGGCACTTCGAACCAAACTTTTTAAGAAAGGTATTTTCTCTGCCGACGCTATTATAAAATCTGTTTCTGAATCTCAATTATGCAGTAACTCGATCTCAGATTGACTCCGTAACTTTTTATATGATGACTCATTTTCATAAGGTTATCTCCCAGAGCCCATAAGAAAAAACTGGAGCATAAAAACTTTTCTTCTTGATATGTTTTTAGCTATCCGACAATAAGCGCCCAGAGTCTTTCCTGAAAGCTTCCTTTAGGATTAGATTCTTGTTTTATAAGAGCGATTATAGGTGTATTTTGAGGAGTAAGATTGATGATCGTTGTTAGGGTGATTTACGATGAGTCTTTTTAGTATTTTTTAATTTTTATGGGGTGTTTATCGAGCACCCTGCCATTGAAACGCATGGCTTTGTCAACGCTCATCCTTTGTTGATATTACTATATAAGCTGAAATGTACGATAGTCACATATCTAGATATCTCGTCTTTCTCTATTTTCTTTATCGTCCCTGCACTTCCGAAAAAACGGGATAAATATGCCACGCTCAAATCAATCACGTGTTTAACTTATATACAGTTTTCGACTTTCATGTATATGATTATCATCCATAAAAATCAGATGAAATCTGCTCAAATTTCTACCTTGACTCAAAAAGTGTCAAAAAGTTGATAAAATCTTTTATTCAATGTTTAATTTTGTAAATCTGATAAAATTTACATTAGTTTATTCCACCGGCTAATTATAAAAATTGACATGTTTGGCAAATCAGTCCAACCATAAGTACAGTAGACAACTATGCTTAAAACGGAACAAGCTGTGATACCTAAGCAACCACTTGAAGTATAAAATGAAGTGCTGCCTATAGGAACTCTTCGACTGGGAGCTGACTCTAATTTTTAGATGAAAGACCTAATGGCTAAAAGACCCAGCAATACTCAGGGAGTTTATTACAAATCTATATGCATGAATCCGGTGATTCAAGGACTGACTCCAACTTAACTAAGAGTTTAAGACTACTATACACTGAGAACGGCTTAGCCAAAATCATCTCTTTTTGACTTGGCAGCTGATGCATGTCAAAATCGAAGATTTAATCTTCAGCTACTATATGAGATTAGTAAAAGTCCTTTGAGAAAACCTATTTTAGCTTAAATAAGACAGGCCGACTGTGCTCAAGAAATCAGTTTGCCTGTGCAAACAGCTCAAAGCTTAACAACAGTGAATTCTCCTTTTAATCGTCTTATGAATTTAAAAAGTTAATAATCTAAAAATGGTTTAAATTTTAAAAATTCATTAAAAACTGAGGAATCTTCAAATAAAATTTTACATTCAGGAGGCGTTTTTGGTGCACAGAATTTGATTAAAGTCAAGGATAAAGAAAAAAATACACTTTATGATACCCGAGCTACTTATTCTTTCCCCTCACAAAACGGTTAAAAAACAGCTAATAGTAATCTTAGCACGAATCATCAGAATAATCTAAATTCATTTTCTTCTAAAAGTTCTTTTCCGTTCATAAATAATCGGAATTTATAAGGCTCTATCGTGGTTCCAAAGCTAAGTGTATAAAATTCTGAAAGTTTAGGTGATCTCAAGACAAATTCAGTCCAAAAATGCAATTAGAAATATAATAGTCTGATAACCAAAAATGAATGCTCGCTTTTTTCACAAAATAACTATAAAAAATAGTCATAGTTTCGACCTGAAAGATTTGCTTAAATAAACTTTCATCCATATCATTCCAAATCAAGTTCTACCTTTCCTGAAAATCTCATGGTTTAAGTAAATCGGCTAAGAAAAGATCGTAAAAATATAGCTCCTTTGATCGAGCATTTTGTCAATAGCACTATATAAAAAGCACTAGCATCTCGATAGTTTCATAATCCTTAATTCTAAGAAGTTTTTCAAGATAACATAGACCAAAGAAACTATGTAGTTTAATATAGATAGTTGATGTAGCTTAGAGGTTTTATCAACAGATACAGAACATAGCAGCTTTATAGGAATTCCATAATACCTATGAGTTATTAACTGATACTTTAGGCTGAAGAAATATGGAGAATCCTAAGAAAAATGGACGATCAAAAACTTCAAAAGCTATTTAACAAAAGTAAATAGTAAATAACAGAGCATGCAGCTCAGGTTTTGAAGAATTCAGAAGACAAAAATTTACAAAAACAATCATATCGATTTTCTAAAGGTTTTTCTCAAGAAAATTTTTGTTCCAACGCATAAAATTAATCAGAAATGAGATACCTTAATTATGGAAATATTGATGATTTCGTGAATCACTAAAAAAATATTTCTACTGTAAGAGTAGTTATTAGTTCTGAGGAGTAAGAGAAACGAGCTTGGGATAAAATACTTAACAAAAAAAAGCCAGAAATACAAATTATCAAAGAATAAAATAAACCTGTTTCATAATTAATATTTTTTAGCGTTTATATATTCTGGAGCTAAAAATAAACAGCAAAATTGCAAAATAAAAGCAAGAAAAAATAAAAATCTATTTATAAGACGATAAAAGGATTTGTGTAAATGAAAACCATACCTATTAAAGAAAAAATAAAAGGATTTTTATAAATGGTGATAAGAACAAACTACTAAGAATATATTAAAAAAGATGCGATATGGGAGTTAAAGGATTTAATATAGAAAGATGGCAGCTGGCATATGTCGATTTAGATCACACAAAGATTGATAAATTTGCCTTCAGGATATATTAGCGAATACACAAGATGCGATTTTTAAGAATATATTGTCAGATAACTGAAAATTAGTAATAAGTTTGGAGAAATTGTCTGGCAGGATAAAATCGATCTTTAGTATGCAGATTTCAGCTCTAATAGCTTAGAAATAAAAGAAAATTAAGTTTTATGCGCCATCAAATAATTAAACATACCTTGTCGAGTCAAATTCAATAAGCTTCCTGACAAAATTGCTAAGCTAAAGGCTTCAATGTCGACTTAGCAGTTGTAAAAGAAGATGAAGAAAACAGTTGAGAAAAATGGCGAAGGCTTTTGCGAATTAGAGTCGATAAACTGGAGTAAAAACAGCTACATTATATCCTTTGAATGTTTTTGGAATTAGTAGATAGATGAAGATTAGCTGTATGCCGAAGAATAGGAAAAACTTCGTTTAATTTAGTAGCTAAAGATTGAGCTTTAAGCCACCTAGGTGCAATCAGAATTCGTTGAGTCATGATGGATCAATTTGATGTTAATAAACACATTATATAACTATCGAATAGAAAACTTTTGTGATTCATTTTTTTATCAAAATTTCGTGTTTGTTATTAATTTTTAGTTTAAAGTTAGCACTCTTGATGTTTTTAATAATTATTGCTAATATTATATTTTTTCAACTTTGATGAGTCTGTATATCCTCTACTAGAGCGCTGTCGGCTACACCTTATTCCAGCTCCAGGAGTTCGATGAAGTCAACTCCTCTGTGGCTAAGGTTCAGAAAGAAATAAAAACCTTCCAAAGCTTCAGTCAGATGGCACATCTCAAAGTATTACTTATGATATGCAGGCGTTCTTTCCCTTCGAATCTTCGCAAGTCGCTCTTGATGCTATTAACGAGAGTATTGCTGGAAAAGCACCTGAAATTTTGATTAACTTTTTAACTGAAAGCTTCCCTATCAAGAAAAAATCCAAGACTAAACTGGGCGTTGGGGACAACAAACTAGCAGGATCGATCAACGAAGCTCTGCAGATTCAAACTACTACCTCAGCAGTCATTCTTGAACTGTTAAGAGGATTCAGAGAGCACTTTTTGGATTTCCTTAAACATTAATAAATCGAGGACGTAGATTTGCTGCAGTCCCGTTTAGGTCTGGGCCATCTTTTTTCTCGTAACAAAATTTCATTGGATGTCAATCGTCAAGATAAGCCCATTATTCAGTCGATCAGTTTGTTGGAGCTTCTCGATAAGGATATCAACACTTTCGCTATGAGAGTCAAGGAGTGGTATTGCTGGCATTTCCCCGAACTTTCTAAGATCGTAAGCGACAATCATATTTTTGTACAACTAGTGCAGTTGATCGGTGACAGGGTCACTACCTAAGTCACACTCTAAGAGCTTTAAGTGCTTTTGGTCGATGGATAGATCGCAGAGAAAGTTTTTGAAGGCATCAAGAACTCCATGGGTCAAGAAATAAGTGAGTTCGACATGCAATGCCTTAAGGAGCTATGCGAAAAAACTCTTAGAATGTTCTAGTTTAGAAAACAGATCCAGTAGTATCTGAAGGGCAGAATGGAAATCGTGGCTCCTAATCTTACTGAACTAATTGGAGAAAACATCGCTGCTAAGCTGATTTCTCATTCTGGATCTTTGGCTACCTTGAGTAAGTACCCTGCCTCGACTATCCAAATTTTGGGAGCAGAAAAGGCTTTGTTCAGGGCATTGAAGCAAAAGACCAAAACACCTAAGTACGGTCTGCTTTATAACACTTCCTTTATTGGAAGAGCTATCGGTAAAAACAAAGGAAAAGTATCACGTTATCTAGCTAACAAATGTGCTATGGCTGCACGTTTGGACAACTTCTTAGTTAATGTAAACAATATAATATATAGCCTACGAACCGCTTTGGTTAGAAATTAAAGTAGCAAGTCGAGCGTAAACTGGCTACTGCTGGCAACGAGGAATAAGAACTTGAGAAAAATGAATAGCTTATGGATGAGATCATGGATGAACTGAAGGAAGAAAATTTGTACTTTGACTCCTAGAGCAAGTTCAAAAAATACCAGAAAAAGGTTAAAAAGAGCAAGAAGAAACAACAGATACAATAATAGGTTTAGTAAGAGGAAGAAGAAAAGGTTGAGGCACCCCCAAAGAAGAAAAAAATTGCTAAAGCATGATAGCTGTTGATTTATAGTCAAGCTTTTAACTAAAACTGCACTGTAAATATATTGACATATGATATTTTGGTAGATTATTATCAAACCTATCAGGGTTGCGCGTTGACTATTTTGCGTGCCTGTTGCCGCATAGACTCCATCTTTTCGTCTATATGGTAGTTGGAAGTATTTTTTAGACGAAGGTCAAGGTGTTGCAGCATCATCTGATCTTTTTTCATTCGATCGCAGTCGTACATGACTGATTTGTTGCGGCTGACTAGGCCGCTCCACTGCACTGCAGTCTTCCTGAAGGGAGAAACTGTCTCTCGGAATGCGCACTTGCTAGTTCTTTCCTATCTAGTAACAATCGTACCAATCTGTCCAGTGTTTTTTGAGGAATCTAGGCTTTTCTTTGGTCGACTCTCTTCTTCTCCTCAGACCACTTATCTCCTCGCTTTTTGAAAAACTAACCAATCCTTTTAGTAGTCTTGTTCATTTGATCTTCTATGTGCTGATATGCTTTGATAGATCCATCTTCGTTATGGCCATACTTTTGAATGAAGTTATGTTCACGATGTGTTAGTATATCCAAACTTTAAGAGTAAATTTTGTTTTTCTACTTGAGCAGATAATTACATCTTCGTTGACGACGGATTGTGATCTTCTTTTGATTCTCATGATCTCATCATAATGTGAGTTTTTATCGAGATTCATGTGAAGTTAGTGCTATGCTTTTCTGGAATATTCTTAGTTTTGTTTGTGAATATTGTTGATTCTTACAACTGCATTTTGATAGCAAGTATCCACTGCTACCTGCTTAGCCTCTGCCTGTTTTTTTCTTTGTGATTACTTATCGTAGAAATCTTGCAGTTACTTTCTCAGTTTATAAGCCTATTCTTTTTCGTTGACCCTTTTTCTTTTTTATTACTGCTCATATTTTTCGTATACAGATTTTAGATGCTTTTTGTAGTCCTAAACTTTTTTTTATTGTTTTTTGTTGTGTTCTTAGGCATTTTTTATGATTTTTAGCGCAGATTGTTCCATCTTATGCTCCAATCTGTCTTTGTTTTTCTGGTCCTATCGCTACTTATAGTCGTATATTTCGTTCTGGTAGGTGGCTCTTTGGATTGCATAGTCGATCTCAATAGAGTGGTCTATGTGACTAGGAAAGTACTTCTGGCGTTTTCGCGGACAACCATTGACTTGGAATGGCCTTTGGGCAGTTAGTGGAAATGACCCAGATCTATATTTAATGACGATAGTACGGGTTGCATAGAATTTGGATTTCTCGAATATCTTGACGGGGAAGGTTTGCTCCTTAGATTACGCCATCGCACTCATCAAATAAATTTAATGTATAAATGTAATAAAATCCAGAAAGACTATAAAATATTTAGCAAAGATATTACCTCAACAGCTTATCAATATGCATTCTAACTTTGATTTATAATCACTTTCAATTCTCTACGATTTCTTACTCCTCATTTTCCTCTTCCTATTCTTACAAGGCAAACTTATTTAGATTGAACTCTTTTTTAATCTACTAAGTTTATTCTTCTTATTATTTTTATTGAATGACTTATATTTATGTCTAGTTTTATTCTTCCTATAATCCAGGCACATCAAATCTCAAAATAGCAGCGATTCCTGTAATGTGCTTGAGTTTTTCTCCGCTTGGATGCAGAGAAGAAAATATGACTGCTTATCCGCCAAACTTTTTTACATCTTCATAAAGTCTGTTGATATGTCGTCTCTTTTAGAAGTCCTTGTTGCGGAATAGGGAATCACTGATAAGAAGTTTTGCTACAGCTTTCATCTAAATGCAACGAGCCACTTCTTTTTATCCGTAAGATACTCGATCCTCATTCTTTTTCATTATATCATAAAACTATTCGAGAGCTATCGACTGACTGATGGCTTTTGTGTTCTACATTTTGCTCATTATGGCTGGATCAGCTAAAACTTCGTTGAGACTGTTCAGGTAGCCGTTTGAGCACTTGGCTAGAATAGTTTTCTGCAAAATTTTAGCCTTTAATTTTTCCCCTTCCTTTTCGAGCTAGGTTTTAATGTATCTAAGAAGCTGATCGTTGTAAAACCCAGGACTCGCTATAACTAGACACTTGATGCTATCGAAATCAAGAGTGCAAATATGCATGTAGCACTAATTGAAAAATCTATTGAGAGATTTCTTATATATTTCATCTCCACTACTTTTTTTTGAGATATTCTTTTCTATTTTGCTTTTGAGAAGAGTAATAGAGTTTTTTACATAACATAGATGAGCAACTCCTTATTACATGACCATAGCTGCTATCTCCACACCATGTTCGCTTTTGGCAAGTTCTCGAATCAAGTTTATCTCGAACGGAGGCCACTCTTACTTGAAAATGGTCAACTTGGTATTCAATTCGATTTCAAAAGTATGGAACTGTCCTATTTTCAAATACTAGTTTTATTTGACATTCCTGCCTTTTATGCTTATGCATAGTCTATCCTCTTTAGCGAAGTAAGAAATTTATACTATTTATAAAGTGAGCGTCAGTATCTTTTTGCGTATTTTTTTGAGTCCAGACACATTCGTTTCGTCGATGATTTTACGAGCAGTTTTCATACGAATATGATCGCCTTTTTGTATGAGGTTATAGATATGCCATAGATCTTCGTCATCAGTGGGAGTCAATACTACAAAGCCTTATCCCCAGTGTTTCTTTATGCTTCTTTTTTCAATGCGCATAGCTTAAATGTAATTTGTAAATAAAGAATTATTGTTGATATTTAAACAAGCTACGGATTGATAATTTAGTGGGCTAACGTCAGTCATAATATTATGTCTTTGAAGTTGCTTCTTGTCTGCCTACTACTGGTCAGTGCCTTGGCTGAGCTGGGAGAGCTGAACTACTTGCAACAAAGTCGTAGCTCAACGCTTGAGGAGCTGGTAAATGAATTTGGAGAAGGACAAGGGGAAATATATCGCAAAGTTTGGATCAAGTATATCGATCAGCAACTGGGAGTCTGGAGGTAACAAGGACTTAGCAGTGGGGTTATTCTTGGCAAGGTCAGAGCTTTGGTCGAGGGTCGCGAAGACCTCAAAATTGGGATGAAAAAATATGTATAAACGATACTTTTTGACAAGCTGGGTAATTTTTTACTAAACTAGACATGGGAAAGCTTGTGAAGAGTCTACAGGAGGACATTTTGCAGAATCCAGAGAACTATTACTTGACCTTTTAAGTGTTTGATTTGCTGATTGACTGACCTTTATTGGCTCAATTATGATATGTAAAATTTAAAGATTGGGCGGGCTTATCATTTGGTCGAGGCGGGAATCGAAAATAGACTGGAAATGCTTAGTTTGTTCTGAATGCGAAAGATTGTCTCTGCAAGTATAGGCGCCAGTGAAAGACGGATAATACGTTAACCAAAGGCAGCAGGCTAGCCTTATCTTGGTGTGATGGAGTTAGTTACGACGACTTGGTCTAGAGATGATTTTAAAATATTTTGGTAAGCGTCGGCTGAAAATAAGCCATGGGTGGCGAATACAGATACACTTTTTGCGCCTCTATTTTTTAATTAATCGCTGGCCTTGCACAGAGTTCCTGCCGTGTCGATAATATCGTCAACGATGATGACTTACTTACCCTAGACTGAACCCACTAAATGCATCGAATCTATCACTCCTGCGCTCTTTCTTTGCTTAATAATCATGGCCAGAGTTGCATCCTTGACTCCTACAGAAGACAAAAGCGCTTGGAAGAATTTAGCTCGGGTGACTCCTCCAGCATCAGGGGACACTACGACTACATTTTTTAGTGGAATTTTTTGTTGTTATGCAAAATAGTTGAGTGCAACTAGGTTAGCTTCAAGATTGTCTACTGATATTCTTGGTCCGAAAAAGCCCTGCATTTGTCCGCAATGCACGTCCACTAAAATTACTCTGTCCACCCCGACAGTTTAAAGTAGTCTTGCTACATCTGCGGCAGAAATAGGAACTCTAGGGGCAGTTTTTCTGTCCTGTCGTGCGTATCCGAAATAAGGGATAACCACGTTGATTTTTTTAGCACTTGCTCTACGCATCGTACTGACCATCAATAGCAATTCCACTAGATTTTAGTTGACCGGTGGGGAAGTCGACTGGATTATGTATACGTCTTTGGATCTTACATTTTCATGAACTTGAATGTTGCACTCGCCGTCATTGAAGCGGGCCACTCTGATCTTACCCAAAGGTATTTTCAGTATTTCTGCTATCTCCTGAGCGAGACTTTTATTAGAGTTCCCTGCGAAAATGATCATGTTCTCTCTGAATAGATACTTGTTTACCTGTTTTCTTCGTCCAGTTCGAAAGACACGTCCATTCTATGCTGGAACTTTTCGTTGAGTTTTCGCTTCAATCTTGCGTTAATATCGGAATTGGGCTCACCGTTGGCCCAGTATGGGGTCAGCTTGACTAGGGAAAATGCGGTAAACAAAGCCAACTGCTTAGGTCCCAAAAATCTTAAAAAGTTTCTAAGCATCAGATGTTTTTATTCGTATCTAACTATCGAATAATATCAATAACAAAAAAATATAGACCTTCAAAAATTTATTGATTTTTTTTAGCCAAACTTAACTTTCAAGCTTTTCTCACTATTTATATAAACTTTATTTCTTTTTCTGTACCAAATAGAAGAATTTTCTCCGCTTACATTTTTCATTATAATAAAATTCAAAAATTTCAGCCATGTCATAGCGACTCAGCACGAATTTTTTATAACAAGCCTGTAGCGAATCTACAAACTAAAGCTCTTCCGACAGAGACGAAGACCTTTTGGACAAAATATGTGATAAAAAAAAAGCAAAAACTTAACTTTGTCGCCACTTTTAATCTAGAGGTTGGTGCAACTATGGTTCAAATTGCCGTTTTGCTCATGGAAGCCACTAGCTTGTCAACAAAGTGGTCCATAAAAATTTTAAAACAAAAAAATGCTAGAGTTTCTGGAATTAAGGGGCATGTCCTTATGGAAGAAGATGTCAATTCGCGCATCACGAGTTCAATTGGACAATAAAAATCGTTATCAACACATTTAGTCATATATATACTCCTTCCCTAGCAAAATCATCTAAATTGCTAGCAGTTATGCAATAAACTGATTTACTATGAATTATTCTTAATTCTATGCATCTTCTATGTAAAAAAGGCTATTTTTAAGAGAGTTGATAATAATGGTTTTAATTTGCATCAAACTAATAAAAAAATTAAATAAAAACATAGAAATCAACGCGGATTGTTAGGGCATCCGTCAATAAGCAAATGTTCTTTCAACTTGAGTTTGCTATCAACTTTAACCTAGCAAAGTGGACATTTTGTTTGAAGTTTTCTTTCACATTTTTGTTTATGTGTTTGTTCATCTGCGATTTTGATGACTTAAAAACATTATTAGCAGTGTTTGAACTCATGTTTATGAGTACACTGTTCCATATAATGTTTATGTAATTCTGGAATTTAAATGTTTTGATGACAATAGTTGCAGGTTGTGATGAATCTGCACTATTTTGCAAGATGCAGATCGTATAAATTATCATCTTTTAAGGTATTGTCGGCTGTTCCGCAAAATTAGCAATGAAACTAATCTTCTATTTTTGAAGGAAAACCTTATTGAAATTTATTTAGTTTAGTGTCGATATTCTTTTACATAGTCATAAGAATCATCGAGTTAAGTGCCTAAAAGTCTTTCATAATATTTTATTTTCCAAACAGAGACGCTAGATACGCTGCTACGTTATATGCCCTGTTTTTTACAGTTAGAGTGATTTTATTTGACTCAAGAATAGTTATTAAAAATTAAACGATTTCTGCTCTGTCGACTACTTACACCCCTCTAAAAGTAATTTTTTACAAAATCTACAGTTTTTGAATTTGTTCATGCAAGGTATGACTTCTAAAAGCATTTAATAGTTGCTTTAAAAACAGATAATTAGAAATTCTATCGTAGATGATGTAGATATATCGCAGTGAAACATCGTAGAGATCTTAATCTTCTTTAAGATGGATAAGTTTAACTATATTGTACATAATTCTTTAATAGTAGCGATCCAGTTAAAGTCTTTAGGGTTGAACTGTGTGAAGTTTCGAACAAAGGATTAGTACCTTTACTGCTGAACTTTTAAGCTGACACCCCATCTGCTATAAAAAGAAGTTGAAAAACATAAGAATAGCTTAATGAGTTTAAATATCGATAAGAGATACTTTTTTTACTTCACCCCAGAAAGTAGTCAAAGCTTTGTTGTGGTCTTCTACCTAGTTTGAGCTCAGTAACCTGAGATATATGTCACGGATCTGTTAGTTGTGATATTTTTAGAAATAGTGGGCGATGTCAGGCTTGATTCGTACTAGCCGATCTATAGCGAATTATTTTAGTTATTTTTGCAATTTACTTATATCTTTTTTGGTCTGTAAAGGGTCAGGTTGTTACAAGGGAAATCTGTTAAGTACTGGCTATGTTTAGATTCTTTTTATCTATTATTAGCACTTTTTCATCAGAGATGTGTCAGGATAGTATCGGTCTATTGCTTTAGAAGCGACTTTGTTTATTAGATCTTGAAGATTTTACTAATATTTTTCGGAAAGTTTTCGATTTGTCTCACGCAAAAGCAACATCTTGTACTCCTGTAGTTCCATAAGTCGAAAGAGAATAGGATGATGGGTTAGCTTAGCCTATAGGCAGCAGACATAGCGAGCTTTGTAAAAAGTTACGTTGCTGAATTAGATGCCTCTAATTCTGAGCTGTTGGCAAGGATTTTGTTTGGAAGAAATTGGTGAATCAAAAACTAAACGAAGATACTGTTAATAGTGTATTTTTTTGAAAATATGGATATAGTGTTACTCATTAGATTCAAAAGAATTGCAAGAATAGCACTTAAAATAATCGATTGAGTTCTAGCTTGCATACATAGTAAGAGCGTTGGGCTGATAAAAAGACTCGAAACTTATTGAAAATTTATTAAAGGGCGGATTCTAAAGATAGATATGTATGACTAGAGGATAAAGAGGAAACCTTTCACTTACGAATGCAGTTTATTTAGGTTGGGGAGTCTAAAGAGGTCTAAGTTGATGCAAAGGGACTGTGGTTTGCTATTATAGAACTAGGAAAGACACTCGGTTCATAGAATAGCGATTATTATAAAAATGTTGCTTTCATATTGAATTTTGATTATTAATGATAAGTAATGATAAAAGTGATGAGAAAGTTGTTTGATTGATTTTGTTTTTGATCTATTTTTGTTCTTCAAGCTTTTCAGACATCATTTATTAAATTAATAAAAAGAGGTCTTACCGAGATTTGAACTCGGATTATTGGATTCAGAGTCCAAGGTGCTAACCATTACACCATAAGACCAGCTCTAATCGTCTGTCACTCTAAGCCCTAAACTAGTATAACTCCAAATCTCAATCATCTCCATTTCATTATTTATCATTCGCACTCCTATATTTTACGCTAATTATGATATCTACATACAAAAAACTTTTCTAAGGCAAATTTTTAACATATGAGAATAGTTAAAAGCTATTAAATAATCCTCTAATCTGATTTCTACGATTATAATTAAAAAATGAAAGAACTTATCGATGATAGTTTATGTTCTAGCAAAGAATGGCTGCTTTGCTCCAAATCCGCCGATAGCAATAAGCAGATCTACAAGCATGCATGCTCATCATAGAAAAGATAATCGGTTTTACTCCAAAACGTTTCAATTCAGGACGTTGAGGCATATTCTTCTCGTGAACGTTATTCCTTTCCCTTCTGCCCTATCGTTTTCAAATCACAAATCATTAAAACTGACTGCCGGAATTCTCAATTATTATGTCATCTTCAAATCATTCTGGAATATGCTGCCGAGCGATTGTCAAATTCTAAAAATAGAAGAATACATAAAAAACTACAAGGAAGATTATAGGATATTGTTGAAGGATTTGCCTATCTTTGCCGTAAATATGGACCGTTTAATATAACTCCAGGCATGATCGGTATGAACTAAGTAGGAGTGGTCAAAGTTTGGCTCAGTGAGGACTGGAGCTCAAACAAAAAATAGCCAGTTGCAGGCTAAGAGATAATGATTAAACAACTTGCTCAAATTATTCAGGAATAGCTACAAATTTTAGTAAACTGGCAAAATTTCACTAAATTTGACCACTTGTGTGCTTCCTTGAAAGAAGGAGAAATGATTTTTGATATGAAATCTCTACAAATAAGTAGTGATAACTTTTTGAAGGTAGAATAGCACTGTTCCAAAGTCAGATTTGAAAATACTCATACTAAATCATCGGTAAACTAAAATTCTTCATTTTAACTAAGCGACAATGGCAAAAATACAAGAAGAATGAGCAAATTTTATTAACTCAAGCAGTAACACAGTGGATATTCGTTCTCACGTTCTCGTCCTAAATAATTTGTCTGGTATAGACCTTCAAATCTGAATCAACTTAAGCAAAAGCCAGTTATGAATAAATTTGATCCATAGAGTTCATTCACTTCAATGAAAAATGTCAAACATAAAATGACAGATAATAACTCATTGTGCGTAGATAGAAGATCTAATAAAAGAAAATATAGTCAGAATATTCCAAATAAAAATATGAATCCCAGTAATAAAAGTCAAGATATACCTTTAGATATGCAAAAGTACTGTAAAGAGCAGCTGGAAAACTAATTAGAAAATTTATTTGTTTTCTAACAAAATTTTGATCAGATTATTCTGGAAAATTAGCTTGATAATTTACTATGATTTTTTTACGTACTTTTATCGATAAATTATCATTTTCTACAAAAAATATAAATTTTCGCTTTATTTAATACTTAAATTATTGCTAAAATTATCTCAAATTATATTTCTTCTTGAATGTATACATATGGATTGTCTTCTAAAAGTCTTTAATAACTTTAATTTTAAGACACACATTTAATAGCTTTGAAAAATACTAGATAGTTAAAACTTTGAAAATAAAATGATTATTGATCAGAGCTGTTATGCCAAAGATCTTTGCGATATGAGCTGAGTCACATTGCAAAAGACAACTCCGTAAAGTCCTTTTACAAAAGTTTTTCTCAAAGAAAACTCGAATCTAGGGACAGACAAGATTTTTATCATTCGATTAGTTGCCAATTTGTAGAGATCGTAGGCGGTCATGCTTGCGAACCCAATCGAACTATTGCGAGCGACTGCTACTAAAAAATTCTTATGATAATCATATTGATCAGTGTAGGCCATTAGATAGTTCGAGACCAAAAACCATGAATAAAGAGGTGTGATGTCTTGGCGAATTCTTTGCTGACTGCTGATTTGACAATTGATGAGGAAACGGTTCATAGAAAATGAATGGGTTATTTTCAGCGTAGACGAAAAGTCCAAAGGGAGGATCATAAGTCGCCAGATGCTTGCTAAGGTCCACACGAAGGCTGTTTGAAGGTACAGGGGTGTCTATCTTATATCTGAGAACCGATGATTCTTAAAGTAATCCATTACAGTGACGTTGCTGATAAGATCTCCGAAGCGAGCCATAGCAGTATAATGAAAGCCTTTGAGCTGTCCTTTGTACAGGTATCTTACCCCTTTCAGAGAAACCAGTTTTTAGGTTTGTGATGAAGATGAGTTAGCTTGCGTTCTCATCCCTTGGAAGTTATGCAGCCAGGACAACGTTAACGTTTGAGCTAGGACAGCTGCAGTTCCCGAGAGGCCAGTTAGAATGATTTTTGATGTTTAAGAGAAGGTGTCTTAAAAAGTCTTGCTTAATTTATTGCTGTAAAGCATAAAAGCATATAATTATACTTCTAAAGAGAATAAACGGCGTTTATATATAATTTTTATTGACTTTGATGGATTACTATTAAATTTATTATTTTTAATTTAAAATGAGTTTTAATTTTTCTAATC
>Ga0169931_10003988_pt1 | contig 23175 bp, 18 predicted proteins | sample Kivu_15m_20L_FD_129675 | JGI IMG/M metagenome (GOLD analysis project Ga0169931, IMG submission 129675) | Freshwater microbial communities from Lake Kivu, Western Province, Rwanda to study Microbial Dark Matter (Phase II) - Kivu_15m_20L... | ecosystem: Environmental > Aquatic > Freshwater > Lake...
CCGGCGATGATGCGTCCCCGGAGTTCGTCGGGTGATCGCATCTGCAGGCCGAAGGTGCTCAAGGTCCACTGGGCTCCGCCGCCGAGGTGCGCCAGCACGATGAACAGCGCCGCCAACCCGAACCCCGGCATCCAGGCTCCGGTGAGGTAACACAGACTGAAGGCCAGGCTCGACACGCCACAGACCCGAAGGACGCGGCCGAGGTCGCGACCGGTGTACTTCATCGCCAGGGCGGGACCAATCCCGGCTCCGAGTCCGCGGGCGCCAATCAGGATGCCGCGGTATCCGTCGCCACCGCCGAACACGTCGGAGGCCAACACGGCCAGTTGCGACACCACGCCACTGCCCACGGCGAAGGTCGTCTTGGACAGCACCAGGGCCATCAGCACGGGGTCGCGCCTCGCGTGCGTCAGCGCCTCACCCATGTCGGCCACCGGTCGTAGGCGTGGGCGTCGTTTCGTCGGATCCGACGGTGCTTGCAGCGGGGTTCGGATGCGCCAGAAGAAGAAGCCCGACACGACGAACGACAAGGCGTTGGCCACGAAGGCGGCGTCGCGACCGAACGTGGCCGCGAAGACACCCCCGATGGCGGCCCCGACGGCCAGCATCACGCCCCACGTGGAGCCGAGCAACGCGTTGGCCTTCGAGAGTTCCTCGTCGTCACGTGCGATGTTGGGAATCGCCGCTTGCGACGCGGGGCCGATGACGGCGGCCAGAGCCGACACGGTGCTCTGGAAAAGGAAGGCCAACCACACGGTGTCGGCACCGACCAACAGCAACCCCAGTACCGCCAGGGCCTGGAAGCCCGACACCACCACGAGGATGCGACGACGATCGAATCGATCCGCGATCGGTCCGGCGATCGGGGACGCGAAGAACGACGGCAACGAGAACGACACCATCACCATCGACACGAGGAAGTTGGAGTCGGTCAGATCCTTGATGAGGCCGACCAAGGCCACGAACGAGAACCAGTCGCCCATGTACGAGATGACTTGAGCGACGAACATCCGACGCATGTCGGGGTTCGTTCGCAACATCGTCAACACGACGCGATATTCGAAACGTCTCGCTCGATCATTTCGCGAATCGCGAGAAGGCGGCGATCACCTGTTCCGCCTCGCGCACGATGGCGCGCACCAGATCGCCCGCGGGCACCAGTTCGCGCACCGCGCCGACACCCTGCCCGGCGGGCATGAACTCGCGCTTGGGGTCGACCTCCACCTCCGGAGGCGCCCCCATGTGATTGGCGCCCGCCTTCATGGAGACGCCCACCTGCTCGGGGAACTTCTTCAGTTCCTCGGGATGTTCCTCGAAGTGTTGCGTCCACTCGGTGCGCACCACGCGGCAAGTTTTTCCGGTGTAGGCGCGCGACACGACGGTGCCGTCCTCGGGGAGTTCGAGCAAGGTCTGCTTGTAGGCGTTCGGCGCGTGCGCTTCGGGTGTCGCGATGAATCGAGTGCCCATCCACACTCCGTCGGCGCCGAGCGCCAACGAGGCGGCCAGTCCGCGACCGTCGAACAGTCCGCCGGCGGCCACCACCGGTATCCGGTCACCCACGGCGTCCACGACCTGGGGCACCAGAGCCATGGTGGCCACGGTGCCGGTGTGTCCGCCACCCTCGGTTCCTTGCGCCACGACGAAATCGCACCCACTGGCCAGGGCCGCCTGAGCGTGTCGAACCTTGCCGCACATCGAGCCCACGAGGATGTTGTTCTTGTGCAGCACGTCGATGATCTCGCGGGGCACGCCGAGTCCGGCCACGAAAATGCGGGCTCCGCCCTTGATGATGCTCTCGACGTCCTTCTCCAACTGACCGGGGATGGCGGCCAGCAAGTCGACGCCGAAGGGCTTGGAGGTGAGGCGATGCACGGCCGCGATCTCCTCGTCCAACTGACCCGGTCGCATGGGGGCGGCGCCGAAGGTGCCGATGCCCCCGGCCTCACTGACGGCGGCGACGAGTTGCGAGTAGGAGACCCCACCCATTCCGGCGAGCATCACCGGATGTTCGATGTCGAGCAAGTCGGTCAGTCGTGTGCGCATACCGCCACGGTAGTCCCGTGGGCGCCGGGCGGTTCAGTACGCGCCGCGTTGGCGGAAAAGGCGGCGATGCCAGCGCCCCGGGGTGACGGCGATCGCGCGCGGTTCGTCCTCGAACATCCAGCGGGCGAAGTTGCGCCGTCCCCATGATCCCGACTTGTCCAAGATGGCGATCGCGCCTCGGGCGCCCTTCGGTTTGGCGAGCACCTTCGACAGTCGCATCGACATGCGATGGTCGGCCAAGAGGTGATGACGCACCGCGCGGGCATAGCGGCTTCGCACGCTTGCCGGATCGCCCGCTCCGATCACGGCCTTGGCCGCTTCGACGCCGGTCAACAAGGCCTGTCCGATTCCTTCTCCGGTAAGGGCATCGGTGGCCATGGCCGCGTCGCCGACGAACAGCACGCGTCCGCTGGAGGTGACCGCCTCGTCGATGCGGGCCGGAATGGGCCAGGCGGTGTGACGACCCTCCAGTTGGAAACCCTCACCCAAAGCGTCGACCACGTGATCGCGACGCAGGAGGTCGTTCCACAGAACCTTCATGTCTTGCACGCGGCGCTCGCCGTCTCGAAGGATGCCGAAGCCGATGTTCACGCGGTTGCCCGGCAAAGGGAAACTCCACGCGTAACCGGGGAGCAGATCCTCGTCGAACCAGACGATCAGTCGATCCTTGGCCGGACCGGTCACGTTGCTGGCGTATTGGCGAAAGGCGTGCCACTCGCCGAGGTATCCCTCGGTCGCCACGCCCATCGCCTTGCGCACCGGACTCCACATGCCATCGGCCGCGACGACCCACGGGGCGTGAATGGTGGAGGTCGATCCGTCGATGACGACGCTCACCGTCACCTGGTCGGCGGCGGAAGAGATACCGTCGAACGAGCACTCCTCGATGATGGTGGCGCCGATCGTTCGGGCGTGATCGACCAGAGCGGCGTCCAATTCGACGCGGGGCGTGACGGCGGCGAAGCGTCCGTTCTCGGGGAGAGGCAGGCGCACCTCGCGACCCGACGGAGAGCGAAGATGGGCGGCCGAGACGTCCTGCCACGAGGGAACCGTGGACGGGTCGAAACCGAGAGACTGCAACTGGCGCAGGGCCAAGGTGGTCAGTCCATCACCGCAGCACTTGTCACGGGGGAACCGGGCTTTGTCGACGACGGTCACCCGCATTCCGGCCCGCGCGGCCGTGATGGCGGCGGCGGCGCCGGCCGGTCCAGCGCCCACGACCAGCAGGTCACAGTCGATGTCGGGTCGCACGGAGTTCACGGCGCAAGGCTAGGAGTGGTCGGCGACTGGTGTGCCACCGGATGGCGTTACCTATGATCCGTGGAGCAGAAGTCACAGACGGGTGATCACCCGATAACGCAAGGAGACGTCGATGGCTCGACTGTGTGAAGGACGAACCGCGATCGTGACCGGGGCCGGTCGAGGCATCGGACGCGAACACGCGCTCAGCCTGGCGGCTCAGGGCGCCAAGGTGGTCGTGAACGACCTCGGCGGGAACGTCGACGGCAGCGGCGGCGATCTCTCGCCCGCCCAACAGGTGGTCGAGGAGATCAAGGCCATGGGCGGAGAGGCGGTGGCGAACGGTGACAGCGTCAGCGACTACGAGGGTGCCGCGCGAATGATCCAGACCGCCATCGACACGTTCGGTGACCTGCACATCGTCGTGAACAACGCGGGCATCCTGCGCGACCGCATGTTGTTCTCCATGACCGAGGCCGAGTGGGACGCGGTCATCAACGTGCACCTCAAGGGAACCTTCGCGCCCACTCGCCACGCCTGCGCATATTGGCGTGAGCAGAGCAAGGCCGGTAAGCCGGTGTCGGGTCGCATCATCAACACCACGTCGGTGTCGGGCATCTACGGCAACGTGGGGCAGACCAACTACGGCGCGGCCAAGGCCGGCATCGCCGCGTTCACCAACATCGCGGCCCTCGAGATGGCGCGCTACAACGTCACCGTCAACGCGGTGGCCCCGGTGGCCCTCACCCGCATGACCGAGGGTCTCGGACCGGCGCCCGAAACCGACGAGGATCGCGAGAAGCGGTCGCCGCGTTGGATCGCCCCGATCGTCACGTGGTTGGCGTCCGACGAAGCCGCCGACGTCACCGGTCGTGTCTTCGAGGCCAGCGGAGACGTGCTCGCCGTGGCCGAGGGATGGGTGCGCGGCCCCAAGCACGCACCGGTCGACGACCCCACCCAACTCGGTCCCATCGTGACCGAACTTCTGAAGACCGCCCGCAAGAACTCGGGCATGGACGGCACGCCCGGCGGCTGGCCGCAGCCCCGTTCCTGAGACCGATCACCACCATCAACAGACACACATCACGAGGAGTACCGATATGCCGTTGAATCCCGAAGCCGTTGGAACCGTCGGCGACGTCCGCACGATGTCCTGGAATTCCAAGGACGCGCTGTTGTACGCCGTCGGAATCGGTGCCGGACAAGCCGATCTGGCGTTCACCACCGAGAACACCAAGGACGTCGCTCAGGTGGTGTTCCCCACGTTCGCGGTGGTGGCCGGCTCCGGCACCACATCGGCGGGTCGCAGTGCGATGGCCGGTATCGGGTCGTTCAACTGGGCCATGCTCGTGCACGGTTCGCAGGCGATCACCCTGCACCGCCCCATCCCGGTCGAGGCCGAAGCGACCGTGCAGGACAAGGTCGTCGCCATGCACGACAAGGGCAAGGCGGCCGTCGTGGTCACCGAGGCCGAGGTGAAGCTGGCCACCGGTGAACCGCTGTGGACCACGCGCTCGTCGGTCTTCATCCGCGGTGAAGGCGGTTGGGGTGGCGATCGCGGTCCGTCGGGTCCGCAGAACGAGCCGCCGGCCACGACCCCCGATCACGAGGTGTCCTTGACCACCTCGCCGGATCAGGCGTTCGTCTATCGCTTGTCGGGGGACCGCAATCCGTTGCACACCGATCCGTCGTTCGCCGCGCTCGGCGGATTCGATCGTCCGATCCTTCACGGCTTGTGCACCTACGGCTTCACGGGTCGCATGTTGCTGAAGGCCCTCTGCGACAACGACGTCACCAAGTTCCACCACATCGAGGGTCGGTTCTCGTCGCCGGTTCTCCCCGGTGACGAACTGACCGTGCGCATCTGGAAGACGAACGCCGGCGAAGCCGTGTTCACCACCTCGGTGGGCGACCGGGTGGTCATCGACCAGGGTCTCGTTCGGCACTCCTGATCAGAACAGGCGCAGATCGTCGGGACGACGCCCGCGCAGATCGTCGTAGTCCACCTCGACGCAGGAGATCGACCGCTGTTCGGCGATCACCTTGGCCTGGGGCTTGATCGACTGCGCCACGAACACGCCCCGCAGACCGACGAGGTTGGCGTCGGCGCGCAGAACCTCCAGGTATCGGGCCAACTGCTCGACACCGTCGATCTCGCCCCGACGTTTGATCTCGACGGCGACGTAGTTGCCGTCGAGATCGATGCACATCAGGTCCACCGGTCCGATGGCGGTGGGCCATTCGCGACGCACGAGGGTGAGGCCGGGTTGAACGGATTCGGGCAACGCCGCCAACAGCTCCTGCAGATGGGCCTCGACGCCGTCCTTTTGCAGTCCCGGATCCTCGCCGAATTCGTGGTTCGTCTCGACGTGGATCTCGTGAAAGGTGATGGTGAGGGTCTCACCTTTGGGGTTCGTGACCACCCACTGTTCGTCGGTCTCGACAATGGTGTTGGGTGCGTTCATCCAATTGAGCGGCTTGTACGCACCGCCGTCACTGTGAATCGCCACGCACCCGTCGGCCTTCACCATCACCAAACGAACGGCCTCGGGCAGGTGCGCGTCGAGGCGCCCTTCGTACTTCACGCTGCAACGGGCGACCACGAGACGCATAACCCGTCAATCTTTACCGAGTCACGTGCTCCCGCATGCGCTTTTGGATCAGGTCGCGTCGAGCCTGCAGTTCCTTGTAAGTCATGCGGTCGACGTCGGCTTCCAAGCCGAGGCTGGCCTTCACGCTCGACATGTCGAACTGCACCGCGTTGGGATCGACGCCCAACTCGCGTCCGAGACGCTCGCCGTGTCGTTGGGCGAACGTCATCGAGATGTTGGCCACTTCGGCGAGGATGTCGAGTTCGGGCGCCAAACGCGAGATCGCGCCGTCGAGGAACACCATGTTCTTCACGTACAACATCAGTTCCTTGGGAAGTCGAGCGCCGTAGCCGAGGAGAGCCTTCACGACCCGTTGCACCTCGGCCACCATCTGCTCGCCCGTGAGCGTGGTGGGGTCGATCGTGGCTTGGTCGAGGCGCAGGTCGCGAATGACGGCGGCCAGGTCGGTGTCGCGGGGGAGCGCACCAAGGTCGCGCAAGGCGGCCATCTGGCCCATGAGGTCGTTGGTGGTGGCGCTCAGCATGAGGCGCAGGAACGCGAGGCGGCGTTCGTTGCTGAGTCGGGCAACGATGCCGAAGTCGAGCAGGGCGGTGCGTCCGTCGGGAAGAACGAAGAGGTTGCCGCCGTGCAGGTCGCCGTGGAAGATGCCGTGGATCATGGCGCCTTCCATGAACGCGATCATCCCGGTGCGGATGACGCCCTCGGTGTCGATGCCGGCATCCTTCATTCCGGCCACGTCGTCGAAGTTGAAGCCGGCGACTCGCTCCATCACCAGCACGCGACGAGTGACCAAACGCGGATGAGGTCGGGGCACGACGTAGCCGTCCTGGTTCAGGTCGCGCAACATCGCGGCCACGTCGAGCATGTTGGCGGCCTCGAGGCGGAAGTCGAGTTCCTCGACGATGGTCTCGGCGAACAGTTCGACCAGTGCCGGAGGATTAGCGAGGGCGGCGATGGGAATGCGTCCGACCAAGTGCGGTGCGATCCACGCCATGACGGTGAGATCCTCGCGTACGAGGTTGGCCACGTTGGGACGCTGCACCTTCACCACCACGTCCTCGCCGGTGCGCAGTCGCGCCGCGTGCACCTGGGCGATGGATGCGGCCGCCAGAGCCTTCTCGTCGAACCACTCGAACACGTCTTCCAACCGGGCTCCGAGATCCTGTTCGACGGTGATGCGCACCGTGGAGAAGGGTTCGGCGGGCACCTGGTCGCGGCACAGCTTGAACTGCTCCACCAACTCGGCGGGGAAAAGGCCCTCACCGCTGGAGATGATCTGACCCAACTTGATGTAGGTCGGACCGAGTTGTTCGACCGCGCGTCGGAGACGACGCGACACGTCCGCACGGCTGTCGGCCGGATCGGCGTAACGTCCGCGTTTCTTGCGCGCGAACCACGGCACGATCGCTCCTCCGATGCGCCCGGCGACCGTCAGCACCCGCGAGCCCGGGGGCAGACGGCGGGGCGTGGTGAGGGCCGGCACCTCGGCTCGGGCCGCCTCGCGCAATTCGCCGACCAGAGGCATCCAGCCGAGCGCGGCACGATCGAGGGCCCACGGTCCGTTCTCGGTGAAGGCACCCCACTCGCGATCGTCGGGGACTTGGGGGGAACTCACCCGCCGAGTCTGCCCCGAGCGCGGATCGAATTCATCTCGTGCGACCCGCGAGAGTGTGACAGAACTCGCCGACTATCGTTCGGACAGCACCGCGGGGGCTGGTGCGCGAGATCTCTCGGATGAATCGTTGGGGGTGGGCCATGGTGCCGGAACGCTGGATCACAGATTGGGAGCCGAGTGCGAAGTTGCCGGTGTACACCCGCGCGAATGCGGGTGAGGTGCTTCCCGACCCCTGCAGTCCGCTGTGTTGGACGGTGGTGTGGGAACCGGGTGTCATCATGGGTTGGCGAGACAGTCAGTTGAGCGCGGGGACGATGGAGGATCACGAACTGCATCCCAGCCGGCCCGAGGTGGTCGGACACTTCGGTGGGTACCTCTTCATCAACGGATCGGCGGCCCGGCTTTTCGGGGCCCGCGGACCCGGTTTGTCGCCCGAGATGATCGACGCGACCTATTTCGGAGCCCACCCCGACGTTCCCGCGTACGTGGCCGAGCCATGGCACGACAGCCCATCGAACACCGCCAAGTTGGGCGAGTGGATGATGCGGGCCATGACCACCGAGAGCCTCGAGCATCTGCTGGTCGATCGGGCCGATGCCAACGCCGTGCGCGACGCGCGACCGGACCTGTCCGAGTTCGACGAGGCTGCTCTCGTCGCTCGCATGCGTTCGTTCACCGCGTTGCTGCGCCGGATGTTCGAGCACCACCTCGACACCACGGCGGGAACGTCGATTGGGTTGGGGGCGCTGGGTGCCATCGCGGCCGCTCTCGGCGATCCGTCGTTGATGCTCACGTTGATGACGAGCATCGGCGACGTCGATTCGGCGGCTCCGAGTCGGGCGATGTGGGAGATGTCACGACTGCCCGCGGACTCCGAGCAGTATCGGACGAAGTTCGCCGCGTTCATCCGTGAATTTGGCAGTCGGGGGCCGAACGAATGGGACATTCGCTCGGACACGTGGGAGACCAAGCCCGAGCTGGCCACCGTCCTGATTGACGCGATGCGCGGGGCACCCGATTCGGAGAATCCGGTCGGCCGAGACGGGAAGAACACGGCGTTGCGCGAGGCCGCCGAGGCCCGGGTACGTTCGGCATTGGCGGAACAACCCGAGGTGTTGACCCAGTTCGACATGGGTCTACGGTCGGCGCACCTCTATCTCTCGGGGCGTGAACGCGCCAAGACCAACATCATCAAGGTGGTGCACGAGGTGCGTATGGCGGCCTTTGCCCTCGCGGTTCGCACGGGCTACACGAAGTCGCAGATATGCATGTTGTTGGCCGACGAACTCGATGCCTTCGTCGATCGACCCGATGAATTCCGGGCGCGTTTGGCCCAACGCGAGCGGCAATACCTGGAGCTCTTCGAACTCGAACCCCCGTTCATCATCAACGGAGTCGTGCCCCCTTTGACATCGTGGGCTCGCAAGGGTGAATCCCGGGCCACCACCGTGGTGGCAGGCGAGGTGCTGTCCGGGATGCCCGGTGCTCCGGGGACGTACACGGGCAAGGCCCGCGTGATCATAGATCCGGCGGATCCGTTGGCCCTCGAGCCGGGAGAGGTTTTGGTGGCCCCGTTCACCGACCCGGCGTGGACTCCCTTGTTCGTGCCGGCCGGCGCGGTGGTGGTGAACGTGGGCGCCGTGGTGAGTCACGCCATCATCGTCAGTCGCGAGTTGGGTATGCCCTGTGTCGTCAGCGTCACCGACGCCACCGAGCGCATCCCCGACGGAGCAGTGGTCACCGTCGACGGTGCCACCGGCACCGTCACCATCGTGAGCGTGCCCTGAAGCCGGTTCATCAATACCTCTCGGTCGCGCTGGCGTTGGGGGTGACGCTGTCGGTTCTCGGGCCGTCGGCGTCGTATCTCGAGGATCATCTCGGGGTGGGGGCCGGCATGATCGGCGTGCTCTTCGCGTGCAGTGCCGCCGGCAACTTCGCCGGGGCCATCGTCGGCGGACGGTCAATCGTGAGGGTCGGCGGACATCCCACCCTCGTCGCGGGCCTCGTCGGTTTCGCTCTCGGCGTGGGTCTGCTGGCCGCGGCATCGACGTTCGCGGTGGCGGCGACGGGAGCGGTCGTCATCGGTGCCTCCACGGGGTTGGCCGACGCCGGGATGAACACCATGGTCGTCTGGTCGCGACTCGGTGCGTCGGGTCCCGCGTTGAACGCCCTGCACCTCTCCTTCGGCGTCGGTGCGCTGTTGGCGCCGCTCGCGGTCGACCGGTCGTTGGCGCTCGTCGACGACCTGTGGTTGGTCGTGGTCTTCGTGGTGGTTCTCGGTGGGATCAGCGCGACGTTGTTGCGGCGACACGAACCTCCGAACCCGCCCACGGTGGATGACCACGCGAGTCGGCCGCCGCTCGACACCGCGTCGACTCTGGTGGTGGCCGTCTTCTTCCTGCTGTACGTGGGGGCCGAGATGGGCTTCGCCGGCTGGATCTTCACCTACTCCGAGGACGGGGGTCTGAGCGGATCGACGCCCGCCATCGTGACCGCGCTCTTCTGGGCCGCCTTCTCGTTGGGGCGTTTGCTGGCGATACCGACCAGCCGGGTGGCGAGCCCGCGCGCGATCGTGATCGGCTCGTGTGCCTTCGCGGCGATGGCCCTGGTGCCCATGGTGATCGCCGACGGTGCGGAGTGGTCGATCTGGGTCGGAGCGACCCTCTACGGACTGGGGGCCGGGCCGCAGTACCCGACCATGATCGCCATGGTCGACGAGAGGATCTCGCTGACCGCCAAGGCCACCTCGTGGATCGTCGGTGCGGCCGCCATCGGGGCCTTGATCGTGCCCACGGGCATCGGTCCGCTGATCGAGTCGACGGGTTCGTCCGTCATGCCTATCGTGGTGCTGTCGGTGAGCGTGATCACGCTCGTCTGGGCTCTCGTGGTGGCGCGCCGGATCACCCGTGCGAGTGCACCTCGTCGCACAGACGTTCCTCACCCGGCTTGATCTGGCCGGCACCGACTCCCTCGAGCGCCGCGAACGGGCCACAGACATGGGGAGTGATCCACACGTGGATCATGGGATTCGGGTTCAACTTGACTCCGAAACTGCACGGTCCGTTCTCCGAGGTGACCCCCACGACGCGTGTGGATCCGCTGACGAACGGATCTTGGCTGTAACAGAGGTTGTTGTGGATGTGCCACTGCGTGAGCGAGCCACCGATGTCGGGCACCGTCTCCAACGTGTACGAGTCGCCCAACATGTACATGGCCGACACCAACGTTCGTTGTCCGTTGGGTCCGACCTGGAACACCAGACTCTCGGGATAGTCGGGGTTCAACTCGTGCTCGTCGTTGATGTACGACCAGTTGACGTAGTGCTCGACGCCGGTGGACGAATCCTGGATGCTGCTGAAACCGTTCGCGATGGCGATGTCGGTGGTGGCGAACTTCGGCAACACGGTGCGGGTGCGGAACACCAGATCCTCGGCACGAGCCCGCTGGACCGCCGACACACCCGGGAATCCGGCCAGCGAGATGCGGGGCGATCCGTTGTCCTTGTAACTGGGGGCGGTGGTGGTCGGAGCCGGGGTGGTCGCCGACGTGCCGGTGCCGCCGGCACCTCCCGACGACATGGTGGCGTGATCGTGCTGACACAGATCCTTGCGCTCGGAGTCGCTCACGTCGGCTCGTCCGGCACCCTCACCTTCGAGGGCGGCGAAGGGACCGCACGGGTGCGCGGTGATCCACACGTGGACCATCGCCAAGCCGACGCCTCCGAGCACCGAGCCCGGCGGGCACTGTCCGTTGGCGTCGAGCACTCCGGCCACGACCGATCGGCCTTGGGCGTTGTTGCGGAAGCAGAGGTTGTCGTGGACGTGCCACTGCATCAAGGGGCCGGCGAAGTCGGTGAGGGAGGGGTCGTCGATGGCCACCCCGACGTTGGCCATGAACATCGCCGACACCAGCGTTCGCTTGGTGCCTTCGGCCTTGTAGACCAAGGACTCGGGGGCCGAGGGATCGAGGAACTTGCCGTCGACGATGAGGCGACGGTCCACCAGGTGTTCGTAACCGGTGCTCTCGTCACCGATCGACACCCAACCCTGAGCCACCGCGTCGTCGTAGCTCGCCCACGTCGGCAGGATCTCCAGGGTGTCCTCGATGAGAGCCCGCGCCCGTGCCTCCTGTTCGGCGCTCACACCCTCGACGCCCGAGATGTCGATACCGACGGCGGGGTCGTAGGCCCGCGGCCAGTTGTCGAGGTGCGCGTGAGCCTCGGTGGTGACGGTGCCGTCGAGGTTGGACACCGCCAAGGCCGGAGCGTCGCCGTGATCGTGCGGTTGCGATTCGTCGATGACGTTGCCCGCCGCGTCGACGGACGAATGGTTGTGCACGTGCGAGCTGCCGGTCCACATGGCCGGCACGACGAGCACGGCGCAGGCGACGGCGGGGTAGGAAAGGCGCACGGAGGGCAACGGGCGAGAACCGATCAGCACCGAGGCCAGCGCCGTGGTGGCCGCGACGGCGCCGAGTCCGGCGCAGATGGAATCGGCCCACTGCGGGCTCTCGGCCACGTCGAGTCCGTCGATCCACGAGATACCCGACACGCGGGTGAGGAGCCAGCCACCGACGGCCGCGCCGTTGATCAGCACGCCAGCTGGGATGAGGGCCACGCGCGGCGCGAGGAGCATGAACAGTCCCCAGCCCACCTGGAGCAGGGTCATGACGATGAAGATGCGGGCCAGTTGCGGGTGCTCGGCGTGCAGGCCGATGGCCCCGCCATGGATGACTCCGGCGGCCAACGAGGCCAGGCCGGCGACGGCGATTCCGGGGTGACGGTTCACGACGAAATCTTACACATCGGTGCTCGTCAGTAATCGACGGCGGTCAACACCGCGTCGGCCAGTTCCGGCCGACACACCACGAAATCGGGGAGCCAGAGCGACTCCTGGTTGTACACCAGCGGACTTCCGTCGATGCGGCTCACGTGCAGACCGGCGGCCCGGGCCACCGCGGCCGGAGCGGCGGAGTCCCATTGGTACATGCCGCCGTCGTGCACGTAGATGTCGGCCTCACCCATGACGACGGCCATGGTCTTGGCTCCCGCGGAGCCGAGGCGACCCACGTCGCAACCCAGCTCGTTGGCCACCCGCACGGCCGCGTAGGTGTTGCGTGTTCGTGACGTGACGAGGACCGGTCGCTCGCGATCGACCCGGGGAACGACCGGGGCCGGATCGGTGCCGAAGACCAGATCGAGCGCCGGCATGCTGACCGCGGCCGCGGTGAGCGATCCGCGCTCCCACAACGCGACGTGGATCGCCCAGTCGAATCGCGGTGGTTCGGCGAACTCGTTGGTGCCGTCGATGGGGTCGATGATCCACACCCGATCGGCGTGCAGGCGGCGACGGTTGTCGGCGGCCTCCTCGGACAGGATCACGTCGTCCGGTCGGGCCGCGCCGAGGGCGGACATCAGGAACCGGTGACCGGCGACATCGCCCTCGTCCTTCAGATCCCAATAGTGGATGCCCTCGCGCACGAGTTCGTCGCGCAACGTCATCAACATCCGACCGGCCTCGACGGCGAGGCGAGTGGCGAGTTGCTGATCGGTCTCTGGTGCTCGACCGTCGGTCACGGCCCGCGACCCAGTTTGACCGACGCCCTCACGAGCTCGCGCAGTTCGTTCTCGTTGGCGCCGGCGGCCGTCAAGCGCGCGATGCGGGCCTCGATGGCCTCGGCATCGGCCTCCACGAATTCGGGGAGCCGACGATTGGCCGTCACGAGAGACACGACGATCAGGATCACCGCCGCCGAGGCACCGCACATGCCGATGGTGAGGACCCACCCCTCGTTGTTGCCGGCGATCGACGAGACGATCAGCCCGGCGATGCACGCCACGAAAACCACCGCACAGGCGACGCGGACGAAGCGAACCGAGGTGGACATCAGCGGGCGATCGGCTTGTACTTGATGCGATGGGGTTGATCGGCCGCCGAACCCATCTCCTTCTTGCGCCACGCCTCGTACTCGCTGAAGTTGCCCTCGAACCAGCGCACCTGGCTGTCGCCCTCGAAGGCGAGAACGTGGGTGGCGATGCGGTCGAGGAACCAGCGGTCGTGGCTGATGACCACGGCGCAACCGGGGAACGCTTCGAGCGAATCCTCGAGTGCGCGCAGGGTGTCGACGTCGAGGTCGTTGGTGGGCTCGTCGAGCAGCAGGACGTTGCCGCCGGTCGTGAGCAACTTGGCCAGGTGGACGCGATTGCGCTCACCGCCGGAAAGATCGCCCACGCGCTTTTGCTGGTCGCTGCCCTTGAAGTTGAAAGAGGCCACGTAGGCGCGGCCGTTGATCTCGCGGTTGCCCACCTTCATGTGTTCGATGTTTCCGGTGATCTCCTCGTAGACCGTGGCATCGGGATTCAACGAGTCGCGACTCTGATCGACGTAGGCCAGTTCGACGGTGTCACCCACCTTCACGGAGCCGGAGTCGACCGGCTCCTGTCCGGTGAGCATCTTGAACAGCGTCGTCTTTCCGGCGCCATTCGGTCCGATGATGCCGACGATGCCCGCGGGTGGCAACGAGAAGGAGAGGTTCTCGATCAACAGGCGGTCGCCGAACGACTTGGTCAGCCCGGAGACCTCGATGACCGTGTCGCCGAGCCGCTTGCCGGCGGGGATCATGATCTCCAGCTTCGACGGACCCCGATCGGCCGCCTCGGCCTCGGCCTGCAACTTCTCGTACGCCGACAGACGGGCCTTGCCCTTGGCCTGGCGGGCCTTGGGCGACATGCGCACCCACTCGAGCTCGCGTTCGAGGGTGCGGCGACGGTTCTCGTTGCTCTTCTCCTCCTTGGCCAGGCGCTCCTGCTTCTGTTCGAGCCAACTGGTGTAGTTGCCCTCGAAGGGGAAGCCTCGTCCGCGATCGAGTTCGAGGATCCACTTGGCGACGTTGTCGAGGAAGTAGCGGTCGTGCGTGATGGCCACCACGGTTCCGGGGTATTCCTTCAAGAAGCGCTCCAACCAGTCGACGCTCTCCGCGTCGAGGTGGTTGGTGGGCTCGTCGAGGAGCAGGAGGTCGGGGCGGCTGAGGAGCAGGCGACAGAGCGCGACCCGACGGCGCTCTCCGCCGGAGAGCTTGGTCACGTCGGAGTCGTTGGGCGGACAACGCAGGGCGTCCATGGCGATCTCGACGTTGCGCTCGAGGCTCCAGGCGTCGGCCGCGGCGATCTTGTCCTCCAATTCGGCCTGCAACGCGCCGACCTTCTCGTAGTCGGCGTCGGGGTCGCCCCACATGGCCATGACCTCGTTGTAACGGTCGAGGATGGCCTTCACCGAGGCCACGCCGTCCATCACGTTGCCCAGCACGTCCTTGGTGGGGTCCAATTGGGGTTCTTGCGCCAGATAGCCGACGGTGAAACCGGGGGTGAGGCGGGCCTCGCCCGAGAAGCCGTCGTCGAGACCGGCCATGATTCGCAGCAGGCTCGACTTTCCGGCGCCGTTCGAGCCGATGACGCCGATCTTGGCCCCGGGATAGAAGGACAAGGAGATGTTCTCGAGCACCGTGCGGTCGGGCGGATAGTGCCGCGCCAACTTGTAACAGGTGTAGATGAACTCGTGCGCCATGGGAAGCCTCCGTGGGTCAAGGCTAGTGCCCGATGTCGGAGGGCCTCTGGCCCGTCGCGACCTCTCGGACGACATCAACCCGTGTCGCATCGCGGTTTGGTACCTTGAAAAGGTCCGTGTGCTCTCGGGCGGACATCTCGAAGGAGGAACTCATGGAAATTTTGACCCAGGACGGTTTTTCGCACTTCTTGCGGGCGCTGCACGTGCTGGCCGGTATCGGCTGGATCGGCCTGCTCTATTACTTCAATCTCGTTCAGGTGCCGTCTTTCGCCGCCTACGGTGACGAGGGTAAGGCGCGCAACATCTCCATCGACAAGTTGGCTCGCCGGGCCTTGTGGTGGTTCCGTTGGGCCGCCGTCGTCACGCTCGTCCTGGGCCTGCTCCTCATCGGAGTGACCGAGAACTACATGCAGGACTTCATGAGCGGAAACGAATCCAACGACTTGGCGCACGATGCCACCATCTTCGTCGGCATGATTCTCGGTATCACCATGGCCGCCAACGTGTGGATGGTCATCTGGAAGAACCAGAAGATCGTGCTGGCCAACGCCGCCAACGTGCTGGCCGGAGGCGAGGCTGACCCCGGTGCCGCAGCGGCGGGTCGCCGCGCGCTGTTGGCCAGTCGCCAGAACATGATTTTCTCCTTCTCAATGTTGTGGTTCATGGTTGGACCGGCGCACTTCTACCCCCTCTTCGGCGAGAACGGGTCAGCGGGAAATGCGTGGACTTTTGTCATCATCGCCGCGGTGATCGGGGCGATCCTGCAGTTGAACGCCTTGGGCAAACTGGGTGGCACCGCCAATACCAACAAGTTGCTGTGGCCCTACGAGAACCACAAGAACGCCATGATCACTGGCGGAGTGTTGTTCGTGGTCCTGTACCTGCTCAGTGAGGCGTTACTCAAGGCCTGAGCGCTCCGCTTCGGCCGCTGATCCAAAGAGAAGGACCGCCCGTCGGGGCGGTCCTTGTCCTACTCGGTGGTCGTTCGTGTCAGGACACCGTGAGCACGCTGTTCATGTTCCCGTGACCGGGAATGGTGCAGTACAACGAGTACTCGCCGGCATCGAGGGTGATCGTTCCTCGATCGGTGTCCCCGCGATCGTTCACCACCAACTCCAGGTCGCCCACGACTTTGTCATCCTGCAGCACGACGAGAACATGCTTCACGTTGTCGTCGTTGGCGAGGAACACGTCGATCTCACCGGCCGCCGCGGTGTAGCTACCGGCGTCCCATCGAATGGTGGGAACGGCCTTGACGACGAGATCGGCATCGGTGGGAATCGAGTACTCGGGAGCGCTCGACCCACCGCCGCCACAGGCGGACAACATGAGGGCCGAACCGCCCACCAAGCCGACGAGTGAACGCGAACGGGGAAGACGGGCGATCGACATGCGACGAATCTACAAGTAGCGACTTGCGAAAATCAAACCGATTGCGTATGCGAGGGGTCACCCGCACGGGGTTCGCGGGACATAACACCGCAGGTGAGTGCATGGGGAGGGGTACAATTTCCCCGTGTCCGAAACGCTGATCCCCCCGTCTGACGCTCAGCCCGACTTCGGGGCCAACTCCTGGCTCGTGGAGGAGATGTACGAGCAGTTCCGCCTCGACCCGGCCTCGGTGGGCGAGTCGTGGCGCGAGTTCTTCTCGGACTACAAGTCGCTCACGTCGGGATCCCCGTCGGCGGCTCCGGCCCCGGTCGCGGCCCCCGCGCCCGCCTCCAACGGGGCGGAACCTGCCGCGGTCGCACCGACGCCGACGTCTGCCGCCACCGCCGACGCCGGCGAGCCGATCAAGGGCGCCGGTGTCGCGATCGTGGCCAACATGGAGCGCAGCCTGTCCGTTCCGACGGCCACCAGTTTCCGCAACATCCCGGCCAAGTTGCTCGAGGTGAACCGCTCGGTCATCAACGGCTACCGCAGTCGCACCGGTCAGAGCAAGGTGAGCTTCACCCACATCATCGGTTACGCGATCGTGCGCGCCATCGCCGATTCGGTGCCGCAGATGAACAACGCCTACCTCGAAGGTCCCGATGGTAAGCCGCGCATCGTCCGTAACGCTCACGTCAGCATGGGTCTGGCAGTCGACGTGGCCAAATCCGACGGAAGTCGCAACCTCGTGGTGCCCGTGTTGCGTGACGCCGACACGTTGTCTTTCGCCGACTTCGTCGTGGCGTACGAGGATCTGGTGCGCAAGGTCAAGCAGAACAAGTTGCAGATCTCCGATTTCCAGGGCGCGACCATCAGCCTCACCAACCCCGGCACCATCGGGACAGTGCAGAGCGTTCCTCGTCTGATGCCCGGTCAGGGCGTCATCGTCGGCGTCGGCTCCATCGACTACCCGGCCGAGTTCCAAGGTGCCGACGAACGCGCGCTGGCCACCCTGGGCATCTCCAAGGTCATCACCGTCACCTCCACCTACGACCACCGCATCATCCAGGGCGCCGAAAGCGGATTGTTCCTGAAGCGGGTGCACGAGTTGCTGTTGGGCGAGCACGGTTTCTACGAGTCCGTCTTCCGCAGTCTGGGCGTGCCCTACGAGGCCGTGAAGTGGCGTGTCGACATCAATCCGATCGACAGCGAGGAGGCCATGCTGCACAAGCAGATGCAGGTCGCCACGCTCATCCGCGTGCATCGAGTGCGCGGACATCTCATCGCCGACATCGACCCGTTGCGCTGGAAGGAACCCAAGCTCCCGGTCGAACTCGACCCCATCACCTACGGACTGTCCATCTGGGACCTCGATCGCGAGTTCCTCACCGGTGGTGTGGCCGGCACCACGAAGATGACCTTGGGCGACCTTCTCGGGGTGTTGCGCGACGCGTACTGCCGCACCGTCGGTGTGGAGTACATGCACATTCAGGACACCGATGAACAGCGTTGGATCCAGTCGCATTTCGAGGGCGTGTCGTTCCAACTGTCCAAGGACGAGAAGCATCGCGTGCTCGAACGTCTCAACGCCGCCGAGGCGTTCGAGAAGTTCCTCGCCACCAAGTACGTGGGCACCAAGCGTTTCGGCCTCGAAGGAGCCGAGAGTGCGGTCCCGATCATGGACGAGATCCTCTCGCGCGCGGCGAACGCCGGACTGGATTCGGCAGTGGTGGGAATGGCGCACCGTGGTCGTCTGAACATCCTGGCCAACGTGATGGGCAAGAGCCTCGAGCACATCTTCAAGGAGTTCGAGGGCTACGTCGATCCGTCGGCCGTGCAGGGTTCGGGCGACGTGAAGTACCACCTCGGAGCCTCCGGCCATCATCACAGCCCGGCCGGTAACGAGATCAAGATCGAACTCGCTGCGAACCCCAGTCACCTCGAGACGGTCGACCCGTTGGTGCTGGGCATGGTTCGCGCGCGCCAGGACCAGATCGACCCGCCGGGCTCGTTCCCGGCGTTGCCCATCCTCATTCACGGCGATGCGGCGTTCGCCGGCCAGGGTCTGGTCGCCGAGTGCCTCGGCATGAGCGACATAAACGGCTATCGCGTCGGCGGAACCATCCATCTCATCATCAACAACCAGATCGGTTTCACCACCTCACCGCAGTTCGCGCGTTCGTCGCTGTATTGCAGCGACGTCGCCAAGATGGTGCAGGCTCCCATCTTCCACGTGAACGGTGACGACCCCGAGGCGTGCGTGCGCGTGGCCCGCTTGGCCTGGGAATACCGTCAACGCTTCCACAAGGACGTCGTGATCGACATGGTGTGCTACCGCCGCCACGGACACAACGAAGGTGACGATCCCAGCTACACCCAGCCGCTCATGTACCGCGCCATCGCCGAGAAGCGCAGCGTGCGCAAACTGTACGTCGAGACCCTCGTGGGTCGTGGTGACATCACACTCGAGGAAGCCGAGCAGGCACTCGACGATTTCAGGCGCAAGTTCCAGGTGGCATTGGACGACACGCGCGCGCACGCTCCCGCTCCCACCAAGGTGGCCAAGCCACCCAAGCCGGTCGGAGTTCTGGCGCACGTGAACACGGGCGTGGAACGGGCGACGCTCGATCGGGTTTTCGCCCAACTCACCAACTATCCGGATGATTTCACGCCCCATCCGAAGTTGGCCAAGCAGTTCGAGGCCCGCGCCAAGGCCTACAAAGAACAAGGCGACATCGAATGGGCCACCGGCGAGGCGTTGGCTTTCGGCTCGTTGGTTCTCGAGGGCTGCCCCGTGCGTTTGGCCGGTGAGGATTCTCGTCGCGGCACGTTCAGCCAGCGCCACGCGGCACTCATCGACAACACCAACGAGCGGGTGTGGATCCCGTTGTCGGAACTGCCCGGGGCCGAGAAGTTCTGGGTGTACGACTCGTTGCTGTCCGAGTACGCCGCGGTCGGGTTCGAGTACGGATACGCCCACGCCAACCCCGAGGCCCTCGTGCTGTGGGAGGCACAGTTCGGAGACTTCGCCAACGGTGCCCAGATCATCATCGACCAGTACATCGTGGCCGCCGAGGACAAGTGGAACCAGCACAACGCGCTGGTCATGCTGTTGCCGCACGGCTACGAGGGCCAGGGTCCGGAACATAGCTCGGCGCGTATCGAGCGATTCCTCACCTTGTGTGCCGAGGACAACATCCAGGTGGTGAACGCCACCACGGCCGCCCAGTATTTCCACGTTCTTCGTCGTCAGATGCACCGCGAGGTGCGCAAGCCGTTGGTGATCTTCACGCCCAAGGCCCCATTGCGCATGAAGGAATCGCGTTCACGCATCAGCGAACTCGAACCGGGCACCTCGTTCCAGGAAGTGCTCGACGATCCGGCCGTCACCGATCGTGCGTCGGTCAAACGGGTGGTGTTCTGTTCGGGCAAGGTGGCCTGGGATGCGATGGCCGAGCGCAACAAGCGCAACGCACCCGTGGCCGTCGTGCGCGTGGAGCAGTTGTACCCGTTCCCGATCGAGCAGATGGCCGACATTCTCGCCAAGTACCCCAATGCCCGCGAGGTGGTGTGGTTGCAGGAGGAGCCGAGCAACATGGGCCCCTGGCACTTCGTCGAACATCGGTTGTGGCGCATCAAGGACCAGGGCTACGACCTGCGACGTGTGGCGCGCGTGGCCAGTGGTAGCCCGGCCACCGGCTCCAAGACCGTTCACGATCAGGAATTGGCCGACCTGATGGACGAGACCTTCCAGAATTTCTGAGTCGCGCTCAGCGCAGCGTCAAACCGAGGATCGACTCCAGATCGTCGATGGCCTGATCGGCGCGCGACACCTTGATGGTGCGCATACCCATGGCCGCCGCCGGCTTCAGGTTGATCCCCAGATCGTCGAGGAAGACACACTCGTCGGGTGACACCGAGAGCATCTCGCAGGCGATCTCGTAGAAACGGGGCTCGGGCTTGCGCACGCCCACCTTGGAGCTCTCGACGATGGCATCGAAGCGCTCCATGATGGCGTCGATCTCGGCCTCACGACTGTTGGCCGGTCGATCGGTGACGCCGTCCCCACCCACCATGTTGTTGGTCAGGCAGGCCGTCTTGTAGCCGGCGGCCTTCACCAGGTCGAGAGCTCGCACCATCTCCGGACGGATGTCGCCTTTCAACATCATCAATACGTCGGCTCCGCGAATTGCGAATCCGAGCTTGGATGCCTCGTCGGAAAAAGCGTCATCGAACTCGGTGGCCGAGATGTCGCTGCGCTCGAATCGTGCCCACGCATTGGCATCCGGGTCGGTGGCGTTGATCCGCCGGATGGTGTCGAGGGGCACCCCGAGTCGGGCTTCCAGCCGGTTGAAGGCCTCGAAGGGGCTCGTGAGGATCACGCCTCCGAAGTCCCAGAGCACGGCCGAAATCGTGGTTGAACCAGTCACAGACCGATCGTAGGGCTATCCCCAATGCCGGTCCCCATTGGTGGTTGACTTGCGGGGTGCCCAGACATGTCATCGTCGACGGCTCGAACGTCGCCACCGAGGGTCGTTCGAAGCCCAGCCTGAAGCAATTGAACGAAGCAGTGATGGCCTTCATGGCCGATCATCCCAAGGATGTCATCACGGTCATCGTGGACGCCACCTTCGGTCATCGCATCGACGCCAAGGAGAGCAAGGCGTTCGACAAGGCGGTCGAGCACAACGAGTTGGTCACTCCGCCGGCGGGTACCGTCGGTCGAGGCGATGGCTTCGTGCTGAGCATCGCCCAGAAGGTCGGCGCCTCCATCCTCTCCAACGACAGCTACCAGGAGTTCCATGGTCAGTATCCCTGGTTGTTCGACGAGGGTCGTCTGATCGGTGGCAAGCCGGTCCCCAACGTGGGCTGGGTGTTCGTGAATCGCACACCGGTGCGAGGAGATAAGAGCCGCCGCTCGATTCGTGACGCCGAGAAGGGTGGCAAGAAGGACTCGACGCCCAAGGCGAAGGTCAGCGCCGAGGCCATGAAGCCCATGCCGGTGCCCAAGGCCCCGCCTCCGGGTGCCACGTTGCCGGCGAAGAAGACCGCCGCGGCGCCCGCGGGCAAGGCGGTCAACGAAGTTCTTCCGTTCCTCCACTTCGTCGAGAAGCACGGCATCGGCTCGGTCGTCGACGGTGTCGTCGACAGCTACTCGTCGCATGGCGCCTATGTCGTGATCGGAGACGTGCGGGGCTACGTTCCGCTGCGTTTGTACAGCAGCCCGCCGCCGCGTTCGGCCCGTGAGGTGATGAAGTTGGGAGACACCATCACTCTCGAGGTGGTGGAGATCATCCCCGGTCGACGCAGCATCGATCTGAAACCGAGCACGCGGAAAGCCTCGTCGACCAAGGCGTCGACCGTGAAGAAGTCGACGGCGAAAAAGACGGCGGCGCCCAAGAAGTCCGCTCCGGCCAAGGCGTCGACGGCGAAAAAGCCCGCCGCCCCGAAGAAGTCCGCTCCGGTCAAGGTCATCGCTCCGAAGAAGTCCGTCGCTCCGAAGAAGGCGGCGACGGCGAAGAAGTCCGTCGCTCCGAAGAAGTCCGTCGCTCCGAAGAAGTCCGTCGCTCCGAAGAAGGCGGCTCCGAAAAAGTCGGTCGCCAAGAAATCCGCGCCCGCCAAAAAGGCGACTTCGCGTCGTTCGTGACGCGACTACCCCCGATCGCCTACGGTTCAGTCGTGCGTCTGGCCACCTGGAACGTCAACTCTCTGCGCGCTCGCATGCCTCGAGTGGAGGAGTGGTTCGCCGACGTTCGTCCCGATGTCGTCTGCATGCAAGAGACCAAACTCGCCGAAGACGCGTTTCCCCACGACTTTTTCGAAGCCCTCGGTTACGAGTCGATTCACCATGGCCAGGGTCAATGGAATGGCGTGGCCATCGTCAGTCGAGTGGGCCTCGACAAGCCGGTGCGAGGGTTCGCCGACGGACAGGAAGCCGATCCCGAGGCGCGGTTGGTGACCGCCACCTGTGCTGGCGTTCGCCTCAGTTCGGTGTACGTCCCCAACGGTCGTGAACTCGATAACGACCATTACCGCTACAAGTTGGCGTGGATGAAACGATTGGTCGCCCATCTGGAGGCGAACGAATCTTCGGCATCCGACGTCATCGTCACGGGGGACTTCAACATCGCGCCCGATGATCGCGACGTTCACGATCCGTCGAAGTACGTCGGGGCCACCCACGTCAGCGAGCCCGAACGTCGGGCCCTGCGGGAACTCGAACAGTGGGGGATGAGCGACGTCTTTCGCCGTCACCATGCCGATGAAAAGCTGTTCTCCTGGTGGGACTACCGCGCCGGCGCATTCAACCAGGGTCATGGCATGCGCATCGACCTGGTGATGGCCACCGAGTCGGCGGCGAAGAAGTGCCGATGGATCGCAGTCGATCGTCAAGCACGCAAAGGGGAAAAGCCCAGTGATCACGCACCCGTGGTGGTGGACATAGATGTCTGAGGCGAGCTCATCCTCGTGGGCCGACCCCAAGGGTTCGGGGTCCGGTTCGGGAAACCCGTTGGATCTTCCCAAGCATCGGACCGTGATGCACGAAGCATCGAATCCGCGTTTGCAGTTGGCGAACGCCACTCGTGCTCTGTTGCAACATTCGGCCACCTCGGTGTCCGATCCCGAATCGTTCGCGCGCGCGGCCGAGTTGCTCGAACGGGCGGCCGAGATCCTCGCGGCGGGTCCGCACGGACGCAGCTATCACGCCAGTGCGGAGGGGGCCGTCGGTGGA
>Ga0169931_10003989_pt1 | contig 23174 bp, 12 predicted proteins | sample Kivu_15m_20L_FD_129675 | JGI IMG/M metagenome (GOLD analysis project Ga0169931, IMG submission 129675) | Freshwater microbial communities from Lake Kivu, Western Province, Rwanda to study Microbial Dark Matter (Phase II) - Kivu_15m_20L... | ecosystem: Environmental > Aquatic > Freshwater > Lake...
TCGGGTGATGCGAGCAAGCGAACCGAGGCGCGCCCTTCGGCGGGGAACGTGCCCGGGACTTCCTCCCACTGTCCGGCCGGCAGTGCGGAGACCGTCTCCAGCACGAAACCGGGCGCGTGATTGGTCCAAGCCAGTTCCACACCCTCGGAAACCGGGGCCACCTTTAGGCGCGGCACCTGGGCGGGCACTGCGGTCGCCAGTCCCCAGGCCAATCCGGCCATGCCCACAGTAGTTCGCCAGTTCATGCTCTTACCCAGTGGAACGGCAAATCCCGTTGGCGATGACGGAGAATCTTCGGGCGGAGATTTCCTCCCGTCCTCACTCCGCCGTGACCGCGACCAGAAAGGGCGCGGGGGCGCGGCGCGCGGAGACGAAATCAAGACTCACCACCGGTTGGTCCGGACGCGGATTGGCCCAAGTCTGCCGGAACAGTCGCACCGGCCGGCCGGCGGAAGTTTGTCCGCTCCAGGCGACGCGGACGCCGGCCGCTGGGGTGCGGGATTCCAGCCACCAGTCCGCTGTTTCCGGTCCGATCCGAATCGGAACTTCGGCCATGGTGCCGTCGGCGTAGCGGATGCGGTAACGTCCCGCCTGACTTCCCTGCTCAGTGCCGCCCGCATAACCGCAGGCGCCGAGGAAATGCAGCGCGCGGCACTCTTGCCCCACCGCAATGTTGGTGACGGCAACCGGATACCCGGTGACCTCGGCGCGCAGCCCCGTGCTGGCCAGTTGCACCAACCCGCGCACGTCGAAGCGAACCCCGTCCAGTTCCGCGAGCCCGGTGGGCAGCGTGCTGAGCGAATTGCCCGGACTGCCGGTCAGATGCCAGTCCTCGTCCAGCCGGGCGTTGTAATGCGCGGTCAGGTCCAACTGCGCGGCGGTCGCCCCGGCCGGGCGCGGAGGATATTCGCGGGTCGGGCGCAGACCGCGGGGCAGCGCCGGCTCTTCGGTCAATGGCCGGACCTCGGCGAATTCGGTCGGCAGCCCTTCCGGACCGACCCCGTTCGCCGGCGCGGACCACGACGGCCCCAGATCGCCCAGTTCCGTCGCGAGGCGGCCGAGGTGCCAGCGTTCGAGCCGCCGTTCGCTGCCCGCCACCAGCCAATCGCCCGCGGGGGAAAACGCCAGGGCCGAGATGCGAAGCGGCGTGGGCGAAGTCAGCCGGAGCACCCGTTGCCAGGATTCCGTCTCGAACAGCAGGATTTCCGTGCCCCGGCGTGCATAGGCGAGCAACCGGCCATCGGCGCTCCACGCCGCCTGACCGGGCAAGCCCGAGAAGGATTCGCTCGGCAACTTGAACAGCACTTCCCACGAGCCGGTGGCGAAGACGAGCAGCCCTTCGCTCGCGGCCGCCAGCAAACGACGACCGTCGGGACTGAACTGAGTGAACACGTTGCCGGTATTGAGCAGCGGTCCGCGGGTGAAGTTGGTGCCAAGTTCCCAGACCTGCAGGCCGCGCCCATGAAAAGTGCCGGTGACCAGCCACCGCCGATCCGCGCTGAATGTCGGCGAACGGGGCACGCTGCCGCCGGTCAGGGGCCGCGGCGCACTGCCGGCCACCAAATCCAGCACTTCGACCTCATTGTCCCAGGTCACGGCACCGAGGGCGCCGTCGGGTGTAAAGGTGGCGGCCTCTAGCCGGCCGCGGGCGTTGTAGAGCACCCGTTCCTCGCCCAACCGCAGGCGTCCGTCTTCGTTCCGCAGCGTCCAGCGCACCAGGCGGGTGCGGTCGCAGGCAAGCAGTTCGCGGCCTCCGGGCAACAGTTGGGCGGCGATGCAGTCGGCCATCGGCTGGGCGAACAGACGCCGGCCGGTCGCCAGTTCGCGAATCTCCAGCCCTTCGCGTCCTCCCGCCAGCAGCCAGCGGCCTTCGGCACTGAATGACCGGGGCTGATCGGCCAGCACCGCGTCCGGGTGGTAAACTGTGGAGCGCAGCAGCGGTGCCGTGGCCCAACTCACGGTGTCTTCGACCAGCAGTTCGCCGCCGTCAGCGCGGAATTGCTGGAAATGAAACCGGTCGCTGCGGAACAGCGGCGCACCGGTGAGCGTGTCCCAGGCGTGGGCGATCCCGTCATAGCCGAACACCGAGACCAGCATCCGGCCGTCTGGCGCGAAGCGCAGTTCGTCCACCGTGCCGCGGTGGCCGGCGAGCAGCCACCGCTGCCGGGTGCGGAGATTCAGCAGCCGGACCTGCCCGTCGAGGAGCGACCACGCCAGCAAGTCGCCATGCCAGGCCGCCCCGCGCACTTCGGCTTCCTCCGCGAAGGATTCGACCACGATGTCATTTTCCCAATGCCAGAGCAGCAGTTGGTTTCCGGTCGCCACCGCCAGCACCGGCCGGCCACCGGGATGAAAGGCCAACGTCATCCGCACCGGCTGGTCAAAGCGCCGCTCGGTCAGCCGGCGGCCCGAGGCGCTCTCATGCAGGCGCACCACGCGGTCGTCCTGCACCACCGCCATGCGCGTGCCGTCCGGCGAAAACGCCCCGAACCAGGCACCCGGCGCGTCCAGCACCGGGAGGCCCCCGGGCAGCGTGATCACCTGTGCGCGCGGCCCGGGAAAGCTCGCCGCCAACCGGGTCTGGTCGGGACTCAGCGTGAGATGCCTGGCCACCGCGTTGGTGTCCGGCGCGGGCCAACGGAACAGTTCGCGGCCGTCGGACCGCGCGCGCAAAGTCACGTCGAATCCCGGCTCGACCCGGAGAAACTGCTGGAAGTCGGGCGTCAGCGTCACGCCCAGGCCGCGGAAGATGAAATTGGTGGCGCCCGTTCCCCGGCCCAATCCGGGCAGGGCCAGCAGGGCCGCCGCCTCGTCACGCAGGTCCGGCGTAACCCGGAGCGCGGCCGCGGCCCTCACGGCCGCGAGGCCCGTTTCGCGCCGTCCGGGATCCAGCGTGAGCCGCGACGCCCGAGCCTGGGCCAACAGCGAATCGAACAGTTTGTCCTGTGCCTCCGTCCGGGCCGCCTGCTCCTGGCCCCGAGCTTTCGCCAGGCGCAGGGCCGTGATGGGTCCGCCAACCGCGACAACCAGCACCAGCAGGCCCACCGCTGCGGTCAGCCCGGCCACCACTGGCCGACGTCGCGCCCAGAGCCAGACCCGCTCGGCGCCGGAAACGGCACGGGCTTGGATCGGCTCGCCGCGCAGCCACCGTTCAAGTTCGTCCGCGAGCACCGCGGCCGAGGCGTAGCGTTGAGCGGGCTCTTTCCGCAGACACTTGCGGGCGATGAGTTCGAGGTCGCGACGGCGGGGCGTGCCCCGAACCGGCAGGTTCGCAGGCTCGTCCTCCAGGATGCGCCGATAGGTTTCCGCCGGGTTTGGAGCCACAAACGGCGGCCGACCGGCGAGCAACTCGTAAAGGATGGCTCCGAGGCTCCAGAGGTCCGCCGCGGTCGTGAGCACCCGCTCGCCCCGGACCTGTTCCGGCGCCATGTAGGCCGGCGTGCCCACCGGCGAACCCGCCAGGGTCATCGGGGCAGACACCTCGGCCTCGTCACTGAGACTCTTGGCCAGGCCGAAGTCGCCGACATGCGGCTGGCCGGAATGGTCGAGCAGGATGTTGCCGGGCTTGAGATCGCGGTGGAGCACGCCGCGGTCGTGGGCGTGCTGCACGGCGCGGGCGACCGCCGCCATGAGCGTGGCGATGGCCCGATCATCGCGCAGTGCGGAGCCTTTGACCTCCTTGCCTGCGGCAAAATCCGCGCCCACCGCGCGCGCCAGGGTCGGCCCGTCCACGAGTTCCATGGCGTAGAACTGCCGCCCGTTGGCCTCGCCATAATTCAGCACCCGGATGATGCCCGGGTGATCCAGCCGCGCCGCCTGCCCGGCTTCCGCCAAGAACCGCCGACGTTCGGTCTCACTGGCGAACTCGCCCGCCAAAATCACCTTCAGCGCGACCTCCTGCCCGAGCGTGGCATGGCGCGCCCGATAGACTGCGCCCATGGCGCCGCGGCCCAGTTCTTCCCCGAGTTCGTAGTCGCCCAGACGCGGACGGACCGGGCTCCCGGCGATCAGCGTGGACAGCGAGGTGCGCGACAGACAGCGCGGACACAGCCCGCCCAGCCAGCCGGCGGAAACGGGCTGCCCGCAACGCGGACATGGCTCTGGAGCGGAAGGTGTCACCATCGGAAGAAACGGCGCCCGGCGGCGCGCATGACGTAAATCTAGCCAAAGAGTGAGCGCAGTTCCGCGGCGGCTTCCGCGGGTGTGCCCACGGTCTGCTGGGCCTCCGCCAGCACAAGCTCGCGGTAGCGTTCGCGCAGCCGTTCCACCCGCTTGGCGATGGTGTTGGAGGCCAGTCCAAGCTCATCGGCCAGCCGGCCGTATTCTCCCGGTTCGGCGTCGGCCGCGAGGAAGACCTTGATCCGCGCAAACACCGGGGCCTCGTCGCGGGCCGCCTGCTCCTCCCCGAGGCGGCGGAGCGCCCGGTCCAGCAGAACCATGGCCCACTGCCGGTCAAAGGCGCGATCAGGCGATTCCTCGGTCAGCGGCTCCAGCGAATAGCGCTCCTCGGCGGACAGCGCATCGAGTTCCAGCGGGCGCACTCCGCCCCCCCGCTTCAAGGCCGTCTCCGCCGAGTGCTGGTCCCGCAACAGCCGGTCCGCGACCGTGAGGAGATAGGTCCGGAACCGCCCTTTCTCGGGGCCCACCGACCGCAGGCCATCACGGCGCAGCAGGTTCGCGAAGAGGTCCTGGGTCAGCTCCGCTGCGTCCTCGGGATTCCGGCCGCGGCGCCGAAAGTGGGCGTAAAGCGGGAACCAGTAGCCTGCGCACAGCCGTTCCAGCGCCGCGCTCGCGGTGGGCGACGGTGAGTCGCCCGCCGCCAGCACCACGCTCCAATGCGTGGTCGCGAACACTCCGCCGCCTGGCTGCTCGGACATCGGCCGAAACCATGCCGGAATCAGCCGGTGCCGGCCAATGCGGAATCGGCGCCGAGGATCCACGGATTGCAGTCGCAACACCTCTCCTACCTGCTACCGTCGACCCGTCGCCGTTCCATGGACCGTCCACCCGCCAGTCCTTTCCGGAAACGCCCCGCCACGGCGTTCACGTTGATCGAACTGCTGGTGGTCATCGCGATCATCGCCGTGCTGGCCGGACTGCTCCTGCCGGGCCTGGGCCGCGCCAAGCAGGCGGGCCTCGCGGCTTCGTGTCAGGCCAATCTCCGCCAGCTCCAACTGGCGGCCCTTTCCTACGCGCATGACCACGGCGACACCCTGCCGCCGAACAGCTACGTCTATGTGATGGGCGAAAACGACGGGCCGGAACTGGCCGCGGCCTCGTGGGCTCCGGGCAATGTCACGCAGGATGTCACCACCTCGAACCTCGTGGCAGGCGTCCTGTTCCGTTACCTCGGCAGCGTCGGCGTCTTCCGTTGCCCGGCCGACCGCACCACCCTGACCGACACCAACTCCGGAAGGATCGTTTCCCGGACCCGCAGCTACAACCTGTCCATCTGGCTCAACTGCGAACTCGCCGAAGACACCCGGCGCACGCTCGCCGAAGCCTCACGGCCTTCCCCGTCCGACGTCTTCACGTTCATCGACACACACGAGCAGAGCTGTGTGGACGCGACCTTCGGAACCTTTCGCCCGGACGATTCCACGGGCAACGCCGATTCCTGGATTGACCTGCCTGCCGACCGGCACAACCAGGGCGCGAATCTCGCCTTCGTGGACGGTCATGTGGAGAAATGGCGCTGGAAGGCACCCAAACGCTTCGAGGCCTGGGGCGCAGCCGCCCGACCCGACGGTGACCGCGACGACCTCAAACGCCTTCAGTCCAAACTGCCCGAACTGCCGAGCCAAACCTACATCGTGAACCCATGACCCGGAACGTGCCGCCGGTATCCTGCCGGCGGCATCGTGCTGACTGCCGATGGGTGCGTTTCCGGGTGAAAAAGAGTGAGGGCAGGGCGCCATTCATCTGGGCGTGTTTATCGGGAACCAACAATGCCCGCCGTTTCCCCGGAAAGAAGGAGCCCCTTCAGCAAGCGACCAACCAAACCAGCGACAATTGGACCGCTTGTTTCTGGCCATTGAAAGCAGCGAAGAACAGCCCTTTCAGCAATCGATTGGCCCCCTGCCCCCTATCCAAAAACACGCTTGGGACAATTCACGGCCCTACGCCACCGGGCTGCTGACGCTCCCCAAGAAGTTGCAACAGTTTCCCTTTCTCATCGGCCGTCCCGGCGAACAGCTCCGAATTGACTTCGCTGGATATGAGCATTCGTTCCCGTTCTGAAAACAGTCTCTCCCGCTCAAACCCACTGCTTATGGCGTCAATTGCCGCTCGATATCTTCCTGATATAAATAATAGATACGCGGGAGACCTCCCACCAGGATGTGCGAAGCTAACCGAAACCTCATTTTTTACAGCCCATTCAGCAACGGGTGGATTCCAGCAAGTTATCAACGCATTTGCTATAAGGTTTCCATGCTCGTTGGTCAGCGCATTCAATTCCACCCCTGCGTTCTTGAGCACACTTAGCGTCGGAATGCTGTCCCTGCTGACCAGCCATAGGATTAACGGCATACCATCCACCTTATCTGGAACGCGTTGACCCTTTTGTAAAAGACGAGCGATTCCGTTGGTATCCTGACTTCGCCAAGCAGTTTCCCAATCGTCCTCATCTACGCCCTTTGAGCAGGATGTGAGCAACAATACGTTTATTATCGCAAATACGACACCGATAGATTGTCGCACATTCATGGGTATCCTTTTGATTCACACTTCAGCATGATTTTGTTTGGCTTGGCGGAGGTGGGGCTACAACACCGAACCTCATCTGACACGCCGCTTTCCGATCCCCCTTATCCGCATCCGCCCAAAGCACCAGCCGATCGGAGTGAGGCTTGGGTCAAATTGCTCGTTTGTCATGGTTTGCTTTGCACCGGGCTTGATGTGGTTGGCGCCGTTCAACGGCCCGACAGCGGCACGTTCTCCGGCGCAAGCCAGTCAAACGTAGGCCGGGTCTCCGCGCCAAAGCTGACTCCCGACGGATGGAATGGGATGCCGCTGGGATGCACCTCCGGCGTGCATTCGAGCCGGGTCAGCCCGGCCGGTCCGACCGGTGTCACTTCGGCGCGGGTGCTGACTCCGTCGCCATCGCGGTCGCACCACAGGGCAAGGCCGTCCAGTTCGTCGCCCGTCAACGCGCCGTCGCCATTGTCATCGAGCGCAGACAACGCCTCGTAGCCGTCACGCCAGAACACCCAGAACGTCACCCCGCCGAACAGTTGCAGTCCCGACCGGATGTCGCGACGATCCACCGGGTCCCAGACCAGCCATGATCCATCGCCAGTAATCCAGCCCCAACGCCGCGACCGGCCGCTGCCGTCGAGGTCGAATTGCACGGCGGCACCGGCGTCCACGACCGCTTCGAGCTGCATCCCCGGCCGGCTGGGCACGACGATGGGCGTGATGGCGCGGGGCATTTCCGAGAGCTTCACGAGTTTCGCCTGCAGGTCGGCGATTTCCTTGGCGTCCCGTTTCGGATCCAACAGCGGTTGCAGGTAACCGATGATCTCCTCGCTGGCGACATCGCCCATCATGAGGGTCCGCTGCTGCCAGCCGTGCCATTGCCGCGTCTGCACGGTCCACTTCACGGTGTCCACCAGCTCCTCCAGCCGGGAGCCCACGTCCCGCGCCCAGGCGAGCTTGAGCGCGTAGCGGTATTGGCGGATAGCCTCGTTCGTGCGGCCGGCCTGCTGGAGCGCCCAGCCGTAGCCGAGATTGGCCGGCAACATCAGGGCCGCGTCGTCCGCATTGGTGGACTTCGGCAACAGGGCGATGGCCTGGGCGAAGTGGCGCAGGGAATTGGTCCACAGCGCCGCGAGGCGAGCCCGTTCGGCGGCCGACTTGGGCGCATTCGTCCGGCTGCGGACATAGGGCACGCCGTGGTCCAAGAGGAGATGCGGCAGGCCGTTGGTCTTCAGGACCGAGAGCTTTTCGTCCCGAACCGCCGCCATCGAATGAAGGCGGCCGAGGTAGTAGTGCAGCCGGGCGTCGTTGGTGTTCTTCGCCAGCGACCGGGTCAGGTTGGTGATCACCCGGGCGGTCGGAACCTCCGCGATGTCCGGCATCATGAACATGGCGTGGGCCCGGGCGGACACGAGCAGGAGGAGCAGGACGAGTGTCGCTTTCATGGGTTCACAACCGTCTGGGATTTACCGGCTCTTGGGCGATCCCAGCAGGAACGCCAACAGGTCGGCCGCTTCCTGCGCGGTGAGGTTGGCGAGCAAGCCTTCGGGCATCGCGGAGCCGGCGACCGGGAGATCCGACGCGACCTGGGCCGGCCTCAGCGTCCGCGTTTCGCCGGATTCGATTCGGAGTCTCAGTTCGCCGGCCGCCTTGCTGACGACGAATCCGCTCAAGCTTTCGCCGTCCTTTGTTTCAACCAGGTGCAACTGGAATTCCTGCGCCACCTGTTTGGACGGATTCACAATGTTCGCCAACAGCTCTGCCGGCTGCGGGAACTTGCGCCGGATGTCGGTCAGGTCCGGGCCATAGGTCCGTCCTTTGCCGGCGTGGACATGGCAGCGGGCGCATTGCGGACCCGAATCGGAATGAAAGAGCGCCGCCCCACGGCGGGCATCGCCCTTCAGGCCAAGCACGAGGCGCGCATCGAAATCGGCACCCAGCAACCGCCGCCGCTCGGCATCCGGCAGAAACCGCTCGAACAGTTCCCGGACGAAGGCATTCGTGGATGACCGCGCCGCCGTGATGGCCGGCGCCAGCAATCCGGGTTGCTTCTGGGCACGCCGGAGCACGGCCAACGCTTCCGACGTGGACCCCGCGGCATCCGTTTCCGGGCGGCGGGCGGACCCGAGCGATTCAATCCAGTCCGCCACCAGCCGCGAGCCGGCTTCGTCGGTGCGACGGCTGCCAAGATGCGGCATGTGCCCCTGCCCTTCGGTGTTCAGGCGGAACCACAGGACGCTCCGCTCGGGCTGCCCGGGGACGATCACCGACGCGTCCTTCAGTCCGAAGTTCCCGCGCGCGGGCGGATGGTTCAGCAACCGGGCGTCGGCGAGCTTGGCGTCGAAATTGAAGTAGCTCGCCACACTGCCGCCGGCACCAAAACGGTGACAGTGGGCGCAGTTGGCGTGCAGCCACGAACGGGCGCGCTGCTCCAACGGAGCAGCAACACTGCTGGCCGGGGTGAGGTGGGGACGATCCCAGCGCTCCGGTTCAGCCACGACGCCGCTTTGCACGAGGCGCTGCAAGTCGGTCTGCTTCGAAGGCGCGAGCAACTGCTCGAAGTTGAACGCCAGCGTGTTTCCGGCCCACGGATTGTGGCACCGCAGGCATTCGGCCCGGGCGGCGAAACGCCAGGCCAACTCCCGCGTGCCGCCGGGAGCCGTGGCGTCCTTTTGCACCCACGTCGCCGTGTCGCCGTCCCGCCCGACCAGTTCCGCGTCGGTCTGCGCTTCGTTCCACCGGTAGCTGTAGGCAGCCCAGGCCTCGCCGCTGAAGTGCAGCACCTGCGTTTCGATGCGGCGACGCGATGGGGCCTCGCCCACGTTGAGTTCGGCCGAATAGGTCTTCGCGAGCACGGTGTTCGAAGGAAACTGCCAGCGGCGGTTGTTCGGATCATCGTTCCAGACCGGCGTCACCGTCCCCCTCCCCGGCACGGCGAGCCAACGCTCGGAGATCGCACCGTCGGCCCAACGCGGCACCGCGATGCCATACGCGATCACGCCGGGCGCCGGTTCCTGCTTCGCGGTGTCGGCGAAGAGTCCCGTGCGGCTCAGCTGACGGGGAAACTCGCCGACCTTGCCGACGTCCGCATTGGGGATCAGCCGATACAGACCGCACTTGTTCGAGTAGTCCGCGAGCAGAACCTCCCCATCCGCGTCCTCGGCGAACGTCACGATGCGGAACGGGGTGTCCGCCAGTTCCACCGGCTGCGCCCCGGGACGGTCCGCCAGGGCCCAGATCTTGCCGGTCTCCCAGTCGCCATAGATGAAGTGACCGCGAAATGCCGGCAGCCGCCGGCCGCGATAAATGACGCCCCCGGTAATCGACGCGGCCTCGCTGTGCGGATGGCTGGCCGCCGGTTTCGCGATGGGCGTTGGACCCAGCTTCACGTCGTTGCGCACCGCCGGATTCGGCCCTTCGGCCAGCGCCCAGCCGCCATTGTATCCGGCGGTGACCCGGTGGACAGTTTCCCACAATTCCCAGCCCACATCCGCGACCCAGAGCGCGCCGCCATCGCCGAAGCCCATGCGCCAGGGATTGCGAAATCCATAGGCCCAGACCTCGGGACGCAGGCCGGGCCGGTTCACAAAGGGATTGTCCGCCGGCACCCGATACTCGCGGCCCGGCTCGGGATGATCCACGTCGATCCGGATTACCGACGCCAGCAGGTCGCTCAGGTCCTGGCCCGTCTTCAACGCATCGGGCGGATCAGGCGAGGTGGCATCGCCGAGCGAGGCGTAGAGCATTCCATCCGGCCCAAACCGCACGCAGGAACCATCGTGCCCGCCCGAGTGACTCGTGATGATGACGCGTTCACTCGCCGGATCGAGCCGGGGCGTCTCGCCGGCGGTGATCGTGAAACGGGCCAGCACCCAGCGGTTTGAACCGCCCACCGCCTCGGTGTAGGCGGCGAACAGAAACCGGTTCGTCGCAAATCCAGGATGGAGCGTGAAATCGAGGAACTGTGTCAGCTTGGGATGCGCGTCCCGAAGGTTCGCCACGGTCTCGGTGCCCGCGACGTCGGGGCGGTTCGCAAAGCTCCGGAGTTCCCCGTTCAACTGCCCCACAAACCAGCGACCCGACTGGGCTTCCAATGCGAGTGCGACCGATTCGTTGAAGCGCAGTTGGGGAAACGCCGGCTCGGTCCTGCACGCGGCGGGTGGTTCCGGCGAACCGATGATCCGGGAGGAAGTCCACGGAACCCGCTCGGCCAATCCGGAAACCAACCCAGCCAGCCACATCGCCACACCGAACGCCAAATGACCGCACCGGGACAGCCCGCGCGAATTGCCCGCCTGCGATCCATCGGGCGCCTTGCTGAGGAGTATTGCGGTCTTCATCGCTTCACGAATTTGTAGGCTTTGGCCGCATTTTCGCGGAAATATTTTGCCGCCACCCGCTCGCCCTTGCCGCCGAAGAAATTCTCGACGATCTGCTGCACCGTCGGGTAGCTGGCGAAATGGGTGCAGACCGGCCAGTTGCTCCCGTAGATCAGGCGGTCTTCGCCGAAGGGACGCCACAGCCAGTCGATCAGCTTCAGGTAATGGGCCGGATCGGTCGGGGCTTGGCCACCGCGGCGGCCGGTGCCCTCCACCAGGCCGCTCACCTTGATCGACAGGTTGTCGGCGTAATGGCCCGCCGCGAGTCCGCCGAACCAGTCATTCGGCGGCCGCTCGCCCACCGGCGCATTGGCGCAATGGTCCACGATGATACGCAGCGGCGGGATGTCCCGGCCCAGTTGCGCGGCGGCGGGCAGTTGGTCGGGCGGAATCAGCACGTCGAGTGAGAGGTCCAAGTCCACCAACCGGCGCAGGTCCTCGAAGACCTTGGAGCCGGGCTTCGCCTGCTGGAGGGAATCGTTGCCGATCCGGAGTCCGCGAAAAAGCGGGTTTCGGGCGAAGCGCCGGAGATTGGCCGCGAACTCGGGTTCACCGGGCCGGAGGTTGCCGACAACACCCACGATGAACGGATCGCGTTCGGCCAGTTCGAGCAGCCACTGGTTGTCTTCGACCCACGGGCTGGCCTCGACCACCACCGTGCCAACCACCCCGTGCGGTCGCGCCAGTTCGCGGTATTCCTTCGGCAGGACCGACCGGTAAAGCACCGCGTCGTCCTTGGGCGGCCACGGCACGCCCTGCGGCCGGCGCGGGTCATAGAAGTGCGTGTGGGTGTCGATGATGCCGCCGAACGGTTTGCGCGGCGCCCCGGCCGCGGGAGCGGCACATCCAGCCAGCGCGGCGACTCCGGCGAGGGCACCCGCGCGGAGAAACTCACGGCGGTTCAGTGGGTCCATGGGCGAAGTGTGCCGGGGCCGATCGCAAAGGGAAGCCGCCGGTGGCCGCGAAATAATCCTGCCCACGACCCACCGCAGGCTTGCCGGCGACGCCCCCGCAGGTCACAAAATCCCCAAAACAGTTCCCCTAAAAACGTGCTGCCAGGACCATGCTGACGATCCTTGGACCCAATCCGGCCGGATGCGGCTATTGCGACGGCGTGTCGCGCCGCAATTTCCTGAAGATTGGCGCGCTCGGCATGGGGGGCCTCGCGTTGCCCGGCCTGCTTCAGGCCGAGGCGGCCAGCGGCATCCGCTCCGCCGGCAACCAGCACAAAGCGGTCATCATGATCTTCCTGCCCGGCGGGGCGAGCCATCAGGACATGTTCGACCTGAAGCTGGACGCGCCGGCCGAGATTCGCGGTGAGTTCAAGCCCATCCCCACCAACGTTCCGGGCATCCAGATCTGCGAGCACCTGCCCCGCGTCGCGCAGGTCATGGACAAGTGCTCGGTCATCCGCTCCATCGTCGGGATGGAAGACCGCCATGAGGCCTTCCAGACCTACACCGGCCGGCTGAACCGCAACCAACCGCCCGGCGGCTGGCCGTCGATGGGGTCGCTGCTCGCCAAACTTCAAGGCTCCGGCGATCCCTCCATCCCCGCCTTCGTCGGCCTGGCACCGAAGATGGGTCATGTGCCCTGGTCGGATAACGGCGTGGCCGGCTACCTCGGTGCAGCGCACGCGCCCTTCGAGATCAACAAGGGCGGCGGCAAGGACGACATGGTGCTCAACGGTATCACGCTCGACCGGTTGGCCGATCGGCGCTCGCTGCTCGCGTCGCTCGATGGCTTCCGCCGTGAAGTGGATTCCAGCGGCCAGATTGCCGGGTTGGACGCCTATACCCAGCAGGCGCTCGGCATACTGACTTCCAGCAAGCTCGTCGCCGCGCTCGACCTCAAGAACGAAGACCCGAAGCTGGTGGAACGCTACGGCAAGGGCGACCCGAAGAACCGCGACGACGGCGGCCCGAAGCTGATGGAGCATTTCCTGATCGCCCGCCGCCTCGTCGAAGCCGGCGCCCGCTGCGTCACGCTGGCCTTCAGCCGCTGGGATCATCACGGCGACAATTTCGGCGCGCTCCGGCAGGACCTGCCGCTGCTCGACCAGGGCCTGAGCGCACTCATCACCGACCTGCACGATCGCGGCCTCGACAAGGACGTGACGGTGCTCGTCGCTGGCGAGTTCGGCCGCACGCCCACGATCAACAAGGACGGCGGCCGCGACCACTGGCCACGGGTCAACTTCGCGCTGCTGTCCGGCGGCGGCCTGAAGCACGGCCAGGTCATCGGCTCCACCGACCGGCTGGGCGGTGAAGCGGCATCCCGCCCGACCACCTTCGGCGAAGTCCACGCCACGATTTACCACGCGCTCGGCCTCGACGTGAACAAGGTGACCGTCCCCGACCTGACCGGCCGCCCGCAGTTCCTCGTGGACGCCGGCGTGCAGCCGATGAAGGAACTGGTCGGATGAACAGCGAAGGCGCGAAGCAACGAAGGTTTATCTCGGGCTTGGTGATAGGTATCGCGCTCGGAGTCGCTTTTGTTGCAGCCCCGATCGAAATCATCCTCCTCGCCATACCTGCCAGCGCCTGCATGGCGCTCTTTCTATGTGTTCGAAATCCGGCCCGCCTCCCGGCAGCCGGACTGGCGTCGGTTGCATTCGTCTCCGTTATTTTCACGGTGGCAGTTACAAAAACCGACGCGCTGGATAAACGTCCGGCTTCATTTTCAACCAACACCGTTACCGTCGCCGATCTGGTTCAACACGGAATTGCCCATCAGCCAACTGAGGCTGAATGGACCAAAACTCAAATCCGCCTTCCGTCAAAGGAACCGACCATCCGCGAAATCATGCAAGCCGTGAATGACCAAGCACCTTTTAGAGCCAAGGTTTGGCGTTGTGGAACAGGCGCGTCCATTTTGCGTGGCGCATGGGTGAGCAAAATCAGCTTTTCAGCTAAAGAACCCCAGGCCGCGCGAGACGTCGTCAGGAAATGAAATCCATCTGGCAAAGTTCCTGAATCTTCGCCGTTCCATTTACATGCTCACCATCCCCGGACCTTCCAGCCGCTTCTGTGACGGGCTTTCGCGCCGGAACTTCCTGCGCATCGGTGCGCTCGGCATGGGCGGGCTGGCGCTGCCGCAGTTGCTCCGGGCCGAGGCCGCCTCGGGTATCCGCTCCGGGCACAAGGCGGTGATCATGATCTACCTGCCGGGCGGGCCGCCGCATCAGGACACATTCGACCTGAAGCTCGACGCGCCGGCGGAGATCCGCGGTGAGTTCAAACCGATCCCGACCACGGTGCCGGGCTTCCAGATCTGCGAACACCTGCCGCTGCTCGCCAAGCAGGCGCACCGCTACGCCGTCATCCGCTCGATCAGCGACGCGATTGACGACCACTCCGACTTCATGTGCCAGACCGGCCGGCGCAAGAACCAGCAGCCGCCCGGCGGCTGGCCCACGCTGGGCGCGACGGTTTCACGCGTGCTGGGTGCAGCCGATCCGGCGGTGCCGGCCTTCGTCGGTCTCGAACCGCGGATGCAGCATCGGCCCTACAACGCCGCCAACGCCGGCTACGCGGGCGTGTCGCACGACGCCTTCCGCCCGGCCGCCGACGCCAAGTCCGACATGGTGCTCAACGGCATCACCACCGAGCGCCTCGCGGACCGGCGCGCGTTGCTGACCTCCTTCGACCGCTTTCGGCGCGACGTGGATTCCAGCGGCCTGATGGCGGGCCTCGACGGCTTCAACGAACAGGCCTTCGGCATGCTGACCTCCAGCCGCCTGCTCGAAGCGTTGAACGTGGAGAAGGAATCCGCCGCCCTGCGCGAGCGTTATGGCAAGGGCGACGCCAAGGTCCACGGCGACGCCGCGCCAATGCTGAACGAGCAGTTCCTCATCGCCCGCCGGTTGGTCGAGGCCGGAGCGCGCTTCGTGACTGTCGCCTACGGCTTCTGGGATTACCACGGCAACAACTTCGGCAACGCCAGGAATGACCTGCCGCTGCTCGACCAAGCCCTCAGCGCGCTGATCGCGGACCTGCACGACCGCGGCCTCCAAAACGATGTGAGCGTGATTTGTTGGGGTGAGTTCGGGCGTTCCCCGACGGTGAACAAGGATGGCGGCCGCGACCACTGGCCACGGGCAAACTGCGCGTTGCTGGCCGGTGGCGGCATGAAGGTCGGCCAAGTCATCGGCGCCACCGACAGGCTCGGGGGCGAACCCAGCGAACGCCCGGTGCAGTTCGGCGAAGTCTTCGCGACGCTTTACCAGAACCTCGGCATCGACGTGAACAAGACAACCATCCCGGACCTGACCGGCCGTCCGCAGTTCCTCGTGCCTGATGGCTGCCAGCCGATGAAGGAGTTGGTGGGATGAACGAAGGAACATACAGCGAAGTCGCAAAGTCGCGAAGCATGACAATCACACTGATTTATTCGGCTCTCTTCGCGTCTTCGCGTCTTCGCTGTTTCGTCTTGCTCGCCCTCGTCACGCATGCGAGCGCAAGCGCCCTCACGCTCCAGTTCCGGGCCGGCACGACCAACCTCCTGCTCCGGACCAAGGACGCCCGGCAGCAGTTGCTCGCCACGACTCCCGGTGACCGGGACGTGACCCGCGAAGTGAACTGGTCGGCCGAACCCGCCGGCGTCGTGCGCGTGGATGCCAACGGCCGGGCGTTTCCGTTGGCGGATGGCTCGGCTGTCATCACGGCCCGGGACAAGTCGGGCGCGACTGCGAGCTTGCCGGTTTCGGTGAAGGATTCCGCCACTGCGACGCCGATCCACTTCGCCAACCAGATCGTGCCCATATTCACCAAGAACGGCTGCAACGGCGGCGGCTGCCACGGCAAAGCGGCGGGACAAAACGGCTTCCGGCTCTCGCTGCTCGGCTTTGAGCCGGAGGAGGACTACGAACACCTCGTTCGCGAAGCCCGCGGCCGGAGGCTCTTCCCGGCCGCGCCCGAGCGCAGCCTGCTCCTGACCAAGGGCGCAGCCCAACTTCCTCACGGGGGCGGCAAGCGCCTCGAGCCCGGTTCCGACGACTACAACCTGCTCGTGCGCTGGATCGCCCAAGGCATGCCCGTCGGCAAAGCCGACGCACCGACCATCGCCCGCGTCGAGGTCTTCCCGAAGGAACGCACCCTCGCGCTGAACTCCGAACAGCAACTCGTCGTGACTGCCCACTACTCGGATGGCTCGACGGAAGATGTGACCCGGGGGGCCCTTTACGAAGCCAACGACAAGGATCTCGCGTCCACCGACGCGTTGGGCCGCGTGAAGGCATTCAATCTGCCTGGTGAATTCGCCGTGATGATCCGCTATCAGGGCAAGGTGGCCACCTTCCGGGCGACCATCCCTCTGGGCGCGCCGGTCGAACACTTGCCGCTGGCGCGAAACTTCGTGGATGAATTCGTCTTCAAGCAGCTCAAGCAGGTCGGGATGCCTCCCAGCGGAGTAGCGGATGACGCCACCTTCCTGCGTCGCGTGACCCTGGACCTCGCGGGAAGGTTGCCGACCCAGGATGAGGTGACCGCCCTCGCCGGCAACAAGGCCACGGACAAGCGCGATGCCGTCATCGAGCGCCTGCTCGGCAGCAGCGACTATGCGGATTACTTCGCCAACAAGTGGGCCGCGCTGCTCCGCAACAAGCGCAGTGACGCCAAACAGGCCCGTGGCACCTTTGCCTTCCACGGCTGGATTCGCGACAGCCTCGCCGCCAACAAACCCTACGACCAGTTTGTGCGGGAGATCCTTACGGCCTCCGGCGACCTCGCGGAGAATCCGCCTGTTGCCTGGTATCGGCAGGTGCGGACGATGCAGACGCAACTGGAGGACGTCACCCAACTCTTCCTCGGTCAAAGGCTCCAATGTGCCCAGTGCCATCATCATCCCTATGAGAAATGGAGCCAGGCCGACTATTGGAGCTTTGGCGCCGCCTTTTCCCAGGTCGCCTACCGCCCCGGCAGTCAGCCGGGTGAGGAAACCGTCGGGCATCGGCGGGGCACTGCCCAGGCAACGAACAAGAAGAACGGCCAGGCCGTGAAGCCGGCCGGGCTGGCCGAACCCGCCTTCACCCTGACTTCGGACGATGACCCGCGGCAGTTCCTCGCGGACTGGATGACTTCGCCCAAGAACCCGTGGTTCGCCAAAGCGGTGGTCAACCGCTACTGGAAACACTTCTTCGGCCGCGGCCTCGTGGATCCGGAGGACGACCTGCGCGATACCAATCCCCCGACCAATCCGGAACTGCTGGATGCCCTCGCCGCCCATTTCGTCCGGAGCGGATTCGACCTGAAGGAATTGGCCCGGACCCTGGCTCGCAGCACCACCTACCAGCTCAGTGCCGAACCCAATGCGCACAACGCCCGCGACCGGCACCACTTCTCCCGCTTCTATCCCCGACGATTGCCCGCTGAGGTCCTCTTCGATTCGGTCAACTCACTCGTCGGCAGCCAGAGTGCCTTCGAGGGACTGCCGGCCGGGACCCGCGCGGTCTGCCTGCCGGACAACAGCTTCAACGCCAGCAGCTATTTTCTCACGGTCTTCGGACGACCCGAAGGCAGCAGCGCCTGCGAGTGCGAACGCAGCGTTGAAGCCTCGCTGAGCCAGAGCCTGCATCTGCTCAATTCCAAGGACATCCAGACCCGCCTGAGCGCCGACACCGGCCGCGCCGCTCGGCTAGCCGCGGACCCACGTCCCGACGCCGCCAAGGTGGCGGAACTTTATCAGCTCGCGTTCGGCCGCGATCCGCGGCCGGACGAACAGGCCCTGGCCGCCAAATATCTCGCCAACAAGTCCGCGGCCGTGAAGCCCGGCAAGGGCGCCGCCGAAACCGCCAGCGCCCAGGCCAAGGCGGTTCGCGACGGTTGGGAGGACACGCTCTGGGTGCTGCTGAACACGAAGGAGTTCCTCTTCAACCACTGAACCCGCAGACTCTGACCCGGGCAGTTCGTGAATTCCGGCAAACTGCGGTTTCGAGCCGTGGGCCATTTGCCCTGCGAACAGGGAGGGTTGCGGGGGCACCCATTCACAGCTTTGCACCCAACACCGCTGGCTGACCTCAAGCCGAGGCCGAAGCGCTTTCCCCCCAGCGTTCCAGTGCGGTCATCATGGCGGCGGTGCGGTTCTCCACCCCAAGCTTGTCGAAGATGTGCTCGAGGTGCTTCTTCACCGTTGCCGGGGCCATCCCGAGGATCACGGCGATGTCGGCGTTGCCTTTCCCCTCGATCAACCAGAACAGGACTTCGTTTTGGCGCTCCGTGAGCCCCAGCGCGGCAAGATCTGTCGGTTGGGTCGGCCGACGGTTGCCGGAAGGAACCTCCGTCAGGGCCTGTTGGCGCCGTTCGAGGCGGGTGCGGATGGCCGCCAGCAGATCGTCCACCTTCACCGGCTTGGTCAGGTAGTCATCGGCCCCCAGATTCATGCCGGCGCGAATCTCCTGCCGCTCGCCCCGGGCGGTCAGGAAGATGAACGGCACCGGCGCGAGACGGTTGTCCTCGCGCACCCGTTGAAGCACACCGAAGCCGTCGAGCACCGGCATCATGAGATCGCAGAGGATCAGGTCCGGCTTTTCCGAAAGGGCCAGCGCGACGCCTTCCACGCCACCAGGCGCCCCCAGCACGGCGAAGCCTTCCGCGCGGAGAATTGTCATCAGGTTGCGAAGCATCTGGGGTTCGTCCTCGATCACAAGGACGCGGACGTTGGGTGTTGCGTTCATGAAGCTTGTTCGAATAGCGGCACCCGCACCACCACCCGGGTGCCGACATTCTCGGCACTGTCCAGTTCGATGGTGCCGCGGTGAAGGTCGAGGCAGTGGCGGATGACCACCAGCCCAAGGCCGGTGCCGGGAAGATGGCGGACATTTTCGCCGCGCTGGAAGGCGGTGAACAGCCGTTCGCGGCTGGAAGCGGGAATGCCCAGGCCCCGGTCACTCACGCAGATCACCGCCACCGCGCCCTCCCGCTGAAGCTCAAGTTCCACAGTGCGGCCGGGCGGTGAATACTTCACGGCGTTGGAAAGCAGGTTGGCTACAATGTGCCGGAGCAGGTCCGGATCGCCCCGCGCCACACGCGGCAGTTCCGCGGCGGTCAGCCGGATGGGGCAGCGGTTGTCGGTCGCCAGCAGCATTTCTTCCACCCAGCGCTGGCAGCTTTCGAGCAGGTCGAAATCAGTTTCGCGGAACTCCATCCGGCCGGCCTCGACCCGGCCGAACATCAGCACCTCCTCCATCAGTGCGGCCATCCGCCATGCGTGGCTCTGGATCGCCCGGAGGTGTTCCTGCCGTTCTTCCTCCGGCAGCCGTGGCAGGTAACGCTCCAGGATTTCCGCAGAGGAGTGGATGATGCCGATGGGCGTGCGGAACTCGTGGGACACGAGCGACACGAAGGAACTCTTAAGGCGGCTCAGCTCGCGCTCCCGTGCCAGGGACCGGATCAGTTCCTCCTCGGCCTGCTTGCGTTCCGTGATGACCACGCTCAGCGACAGCACGTGCGGTTCGCCCTCCACCTCGATGGTTTCGGCCGCGACTATGGCCGTGTCGGTGCGGCCCGACTTGGCCCGGAGCACCGCTTCCATCGGCTGCACCCGGCCGTCCGCCTGCAGGCGCCGGTAAAACTCGTCCCGCCGGACATCATCCGCCCAAATCTGCAGTTCTTGCGTCGTGCGGCCGATGATCTCTTCGCGCGAGTAACCCGAGGAGTCGAGCACCGCTTGGTTCACCTCGATGAACCGCTGGTCACGCACGCGCACGATGGACACGTTGGACGGGATCGCCGAGAAAGCCTTGCTGAAGCGTTCCTCGGATTCCCGCAGTCGCTGCGTGCGCGCCCGCAGCTGTTCTTCCGCCCGCTTGCGGTCGATCGCGAGCGCCGTCTGGCCGGCGACGAAACTCAGGATGCGTTTCTCCTCCTCGCCGAACGCTGCCTGATCGTGCGGGTCCTGCACCGCCATCACTCCGAAGGTCCGCCCTTCCACCGTCAGTGGCACGCCAAGCCAGATCGCTGCCGGGTGGCCGGATTGAACGTATTCGCCGGCATCCTTGAGCCGCTGTATCTCCGTGAGGTCCGCCAGCGCGGCGCGGCCGGTGCGCAGCACATATTCGGTCATGCCGCGGCGGCCCTTTCGCGGCGGCGGCGGCGGATCGGTCATGTCCCGGTGATAGGGAAAGCTCACCATGCCGGTCTCCGGATCCTCGAGTGCGAGGTAGAAGTTATTCGCCGGCATCAGCGTGCCGATGATTTCGTGGATGCGGGCGTAGAGTCCCGGCAGGTCGCTGGCCGAATGGACCGCCTCCGAGATCTCGAACAAGGCGCGCTGCACCTGTTCCGCCCGCCGGCGTTCGGCCACCTCCCGCTTGAGCTGCTCGTTGGTCTGGACCAGCTCGACCGTGCGGGCCGCGATCCGGCGTTCCAGTTCCTGGTTGATGTCGCGGAGCCGCACCTCGGCCCGAGCGCGGACCAGCTTGTTGGCGCAGATGCCGGCAATCGCAGTCAGAATGCCCAGGTGTTCGGCGGTGAAAAAGCCCGCTTCCGGATGTTCGGAATCAATCACGCCGATCACCTCGCCGTCGGCGATGATGGGCACGGCGAGTTCCGAAAGGCGGGCTTCATCGTCCACCAGGTAACGGGGATCCTTCCGGGTGTCGGCCACCAGCGCCGGCAGCGCCGATTGGGCGACCGAGCCGACCACGCCCTGCCCCAGCGGAACCTCGATCGGATTCAGGATTTCACGTTCCCGCGGATTCTTCGGCCCGAAGGCTGCCCGCTGGACCAGCACGTCCCGTTCCTGGTCCCGCAAATAGACCACGCAGTCCACGAATCCGAGCAGATCGACGCAACGCCGGGTGATCTCCCACAGGACGTCGTCTTCGCCATGCAACGGCGACAGCGAGCCGGCGAACTCGTTCAGGCGGCGGCTCACTTCCGCGCTGTGCTCCAGCCGGATGAACGCCTCGCGGCGCTCGGTGATGTCATGGACGTTGACGACGATTCCTCCGATGCCCGGCACCTGGAGGCAATTCGTCGCCACCGCCTCCACCCACCGGACTTCGTCTCCCGGGCCGACCAGGCGGCATTGCTCGACACGGACCGACCGCCCCGCTTCCGCGAGCACTTCCTGCCGAGCTTCGGCAATCCGGAGCCGCTCAGCCGGATGGAGCCTCGCCTCGAACCGGCCGACCGCGTCACCCGGCCGCCCCGGACTGGTTCCAACCAGCCGTTCCGCGCCCGGGGTCATGTATTTCACGGCGCCGTCGCTCCCGACCACGAACGTCGCGTCGAAGGAATGCTGGAGCAGCGAGCGCAGACGCTGTTCCGACGCCGCGGTCGCCAGGAACCGGCGCCGCTGGATCAGGAACCATACGCCCGTTCCCGCGCCCACGATCGCGATGACCGCCGCCAAACTCCGCAGGCGAACCGGCGTCCAGAACGGCGGCGGTTCGACCTGCACCACTTCCGCCAACGAGTTCGGGTAAACGGCCGGAATGATCTGTCCGCCCGGCTGGGAACTGAGGACGTTCAATCCGGTGCCCTCGACCAATGCCCCGTTCGGGCATTTTTCAAACAAGCCGCTCCGTTCCGGGAGACGGAGCTGCCAGATGGCCCCGTCTTCAGGATTCTCCAGCGACACCGACTCACGCACGATTCCCACCAGGGTGACCCGCTCATGGCCCCGCACCCGGCCGCGCACGGTGACCCGGCGGCCATCATTGGTCGTCTCCTGCAACTGGCGCACGCTCAGCCGGCGCGGAGCCGGCAATTCCGCGAGTCCTGTCTTCCGGGCTGCCGCTCCGTTGATCCAGATCTGACGTTCAAACCATTCCGCCTGCCCAACCACCTCGATCTGGTCCCCCGGCTCAAAAACCGCCGCAGCGGACAACTCCACGCGGAAGGCCCCGGTCTCGTCCCGGCAGTAAAGCCGCGTGGGACGGGACTGGAACAGCACCAGTCCCGAAACCTGCACCGGACGGTTCAGAATCCCGAAACCTCCCAACTCCGTGGCCTTGGTCTTGGGTGCGTTGGTCAGGCGCCGTTCCAGTTCGGCCACGGTGTTCGTCACGGTCGGGATTCGGTAGGCGCCCAAAAGCGAGCGCGTGAGCGATTTCGTCCCGGGCACCAGCAGCCGCACGCCTGCGAACTGACCGACCGCATTGGTGCGCACCTCCAGCACCCCCTGCACGAACACCTTTGCACCCACCAGATTCGTTGGCGCCGATTCCCCTGCAGCCAAGGCCAGAAATCCATCCACCGGCTCCCGGCCGAGCTCGAATCCCACCGAACAACCGCCCGTTTGCGGTTGAACGGAGGTCACCGTCGCCGCAAGCCGCACCCATTGGGCGTCATTGGTGACTGCATTCACCCGGTCGGTCCGGACCGCGAACGGCGGAGGCAACGGGGACGAACCCAGCCGCTTGACCGTGTCGGCGCGGGCTTCCGGAGCAAAGCCCAGAACACTGTGGCCGGTCACTTCCACCAAGTCGCCCGCGGCCACGGCGGCATTGGTCGCCCGCACGCGCAAGCCCGATCCCCAGTCGCGCAGCCAGAACACCCCGGACGCCGCATCCGCGTAGGTCACTACCCCGTGCAAATGCACCGGCCGGCCCCGAGTTGCTTCCTCCGGCGCCAGCAACCGGATCTCCTCCGCCGTGTGCAGGCCGCCGTCGGCACTCTGGCCCACGGCGAAACGCGGCCCCCCGCCGCCGAGGAAAAGGACCGCCAGCAGGAAGAATCCGAGCCCGACGTTGCTGCACACCGGGCTGGCCGCTGTTTGTTGCGCCGCCAACCGCCGCAGAGCTACACCGTTGCCCGCCGGGCGTCGATACGGCGGAAGGCGTATTCCGCCTCCGCCCAAAGTCGCCCATCCACTCTCCACTCGGGTGCCGGCGGACCGCGGTCCGCACCGTCAGGCGACGGCGTGGGCCTGTAGGTCCTCGCGAGAGACGAATTCCAGTGCGCTGACGTGGGTGGCTGCGAGCACGACCGGCGGGGCGCAATCCGCGCGCAGGGCCTCGGCCCAACGCTTCACGCAAAGGCACCACCGGTCGCCGGGCTCCAGTCCGGGAAAGCCATACGCCGGCATCGGCGTGGACAAGTCGTTCCCGGCTGACCGCGTGAAGGCGAGGAATTCCTCCGTCATCACCGCGCA
>Ga0169931_10003990_pt1 | contig 23166 bp, 22 predicted proteins | sample Kivu_15m_20L_FD_129675 | JGI IMG/M metagenome (GOLD analysis project Ga0169931, IMG submission 129675) | Freshwater microbial communities from Lake Kivu, Western Province, Rwanda to study Microbial Dark Matter (Phase II) - Kivu_15m_20L... | ecosystem: Environmental > Aquatic > Freshwater > Lake...
TCTTCCTATAGAGCCGTCGTAGACTACGACGTTGATAGGACGGGTGTGGAAGCGTGGTAACACGTTAAGCTTACCGTTACTAATAGCTCAATTGGCTTGATTTATGCACTGAAAAAATTTTTCATGATACAAATTAATGATGTAGGTTTAAAAAATTTTTAAATTTAGATTTTAATTTTTAATAAAATATAGTTAATATTTTTTAACTTTAAAATATAAAAAAATAAATAATAATAAAATAAGGCATTTATAGTTTATTATTTTTTAATAATTAAATTAGAAAATAATGATCAAAATCTATTAACTTAATACCCAATAATAAAAAAGTTTGGCAACGTGTCAATTAAAAAGACTATCAGCGCCAGCATCTTGTTTTATTTATTTACGTAATAAAAAAACTTAATATATTAGTGACAATGTTAAATAAAATTTATAGAGAAGATTTAGGTTATAATAATATAAGTGCTGTAAAAAAAATTATTAGTACTAACAAAGTTTATAATTCAAATCAAAAAAAGATTTTAAGTTATTCTATTAATTTAGCAAATTTAACAAAAAATAGTAAAGTTTTGGAAATAGGATGTGGACTCGCTTTGTTTCATAATATTCACCCTAATTATATTGGTATAGATAGAAATCCAATTTTTTATAAACTTACAAAAAAACTTTATAAGAAAAAAATTAACTTATTGGTTGCAGATGCAACCAAAATACCCATTGAAGATGAAATAGATTTTATATTTAGCTTCGCAACTCTCGAACATATAAAAAAACCTGAATTGGTTTTTAATGAAATTCACAGACTTTTAAAAAAAAACGGCATCCTATTGCTTTACCCAGCATGGAATTGTCGAAAATATACTGTTCAAAAACTACAATTCAGAAATTACAAGGACTTAAAATTTACTTTAAAAATTAGCAAATTTTTTATACCTCTACAAAATAATTTAGTATTCAGAGCAATGTTAAAATTACCTTACAGGATTTACGATGAGTTTATTTGTTTATTTAAAAAAAATATTAAATTTAGATATTCTAGACTTTACCCATCTTATAATTTGTGGGGCAAATATCCTAATAAAGCTGATGACGATGCTGTTGTTAACATGGATGCACATTCTGCAATTGTTTATTTTATAAGTAGAGGTTATAAATGTATTACACACGGAAATTTATTAAAAAGATTTTTTTGTGGAGGATCTTTTTTGATATTCAAGAAGATTTAATTTACTCTATAGTAAGAATAATTTATTAAAAAAATAAAATTAAATGTTTGTCTTTATTTATGAATAAATAATGCTTATAGATAATTAATACGAAAAATAAATAAAATAAAAAAAATTTTTAACTTGGAAAATTTCTCTACTATCTTAAATTTTTTAAAAAAATTTAATTTAAGGAGCTTTACTAATAAAAAAAAAGTTAATGAATACATGCGTTTTTTTCATCTATATAAATATTTGAAAAAAATTCCGGAAGATAATTTCAGAATTAAAAACCCAAAATATTTAACACAAGTTAAAAAAGAAAAAAAACCTTTACCACCTGAATTAGAGGATCTAGCTAGATTACATTGGTTAGTTTTAGCTCGTAGAGCTATTAATACTCTCGAATTTGGATCAGGTTTTTCAACTGTTTTTATAGCGGATGCAAAAAATATTTTGAATAAATATTTTGGAGACATAAGCGAAATAAGATGTGAAAAATTATTTCATTTATATTCAGTAGGAGAAAATAAAAAATTTATAAATATAACAAAAAAAAGACTCCCAAAATCTTTAAAAAAATATGTCACTTTCTCTTTTAGTAATGTAAGAGCATTAAAATATTCGGATAAAATTGCTTTAAGACATGAAAATGTTCCGAATATTTCACCCGATCTAATTTATCTTGATGGACCATCATTATATTCAGTAAAGTCTAAATTTATGGGTTTTGCTTTTAATAATGTATCCAGAGTACCAATGTCAGCAGATATACTTTTAATTGAATTTTTTTTACAATCGGGAACATTTATTGTTGTAGATGGAAGAGGAGCTAACGCCGAATTTTTAAGACATTATTTAAAAAGAAATTGGAAATATTATTATGATAAAAAAGGAGACTGTCATTATTTTGAATTAATAGAAAAACCATGGGGAGAATGGAGTTTAAAAAGAAAAAAATTTTGCTTACAAGATAATCTAAATTTTTTTTAAAAAAAATTAAACTAAAAAATTTTTTTAAATGATACAAATGATAGAAAAAATTTGGTATTACATAGTTTATTTATGTTCTAGTAATAAAATAAATACAAAAAATTTTTTGTTTAAAAGTAAAAATAAAAAAATTATTTATAGTGATATTAAAAAAAAATATAATTATAGAGGAAAATTGCTGCATCTATTCTGCAGTAATAAAAAATATGCTATTAATAAATGGCATCATTATATTCCGTTATATGATAAATATTTTCAGCGCTTTGTTGGAACTAAAGTTAAACTTCTCGAGATAGGAGTAAAAAATGGAGGTAGTCTTAAACTTTGGAGAAAATACTTTGGAAAAAATGCAAAAATTTATGGAATAGATATCAATCCAGATTGTGCTAATTTAAACTTTAGGACAGAAAATATTAGAATAGGTGACCAGTCTGATAAAAATTTTTTATTGAAAGTTTATAAAGAAATGAAATCAATTGATATTGTAATTGATGATGGTAGTCACCGAATGGATCATATTAGAAAATCATTATTAACTTTATTTCCCAAATTAAATTATAATGGACTTTATGTAATTGAAGATTTACACACAGCATACTGGGGGCAGTTTAGGGGTGGTTTTAATCGAAAAGCAAATTTTTTTAATTTAGTTTATGATCTTATAGATGATTTACATTTTAATTATCATTTGCGAAAATTGAAGATGCCGGATTTCAAAAAAGAATGCACTGGAATTCATATTTATGATTCCATCGTATTTCTTGAAAAAAATAAAAATTATAAATCGACTCAATCAATAATTTTATAAAATTTTTTTTGCACAGTTAATAGATTAAATTAAAAAAACTGAAACTAAAAAATTTTTTCTACGGAAGTTTTGAAGTTTAAGAGACTTGCAAGATAGTTGAAGAGACAATTGTAGACTTGATGTTGCAAACAGTTTAACTGATTTAATATATATGTATCTAAAAATTTTTTTGATGTTAGTAAAATATAAAGTAATTAGAGTGTTTAAATATAAAAAATAATATGGAAATTATTTAAAAAAGTGAAAATTGATCTGAAAATTATGCGACCCTTAGGGTTTCACAAATCTATAAACACCAGTCTAAAAAAAACTATTCAAAGAGTTTATAGTGGAAGAGGTTGGAAAGATGTTTTGTCTTGTCTTGTGTGTGGATCAAAAAAATATGTTCCTTATTTAACTAAATTTAAAATTGACATAAAATTATGTACAAGATGTACCTCTGCTTTTTCGTCTAAAATGCCTAAAAATTTTAACGATGTATATAATAATAAAGAACAATTTAATCATCATCAAAAATCTTATGAGTTGAATAGAAAATATCGAATTAAAAAATTTGGTTATGAAAGATTAAATTTAATATTAAAATTTAAAAAAAAAGGAAAATTAGTCGATATTGGATGTGGAAATGGTTGGTTTCTAGAGGTTGCAAAAAAATACTTTTCAGTAACTGGAGTAGAGCCTAATAATTCACTTTTGCATTTTACTTCAAAAAAATTAAAAATTAACGTTTATAAAAAAATTGACTCATTAAAAAAAAGTGAATTTGACGTTATCACGCTATTTGATGTTATAGAACATGTAAATAAACCGATGGAGTATTTAGAGAGAATATCCAAAAAATTAAAGAAAGGGGGTATAATTTTAATTTATACACCTAATAGAGTTTCTTTTGGTTTTTATTATATGAAAGAAAATCAAAACTTAGTTATTCCGCCATATCATATAACTTATTTATGTCCTAAAAGTTTTAACTTCATACCAAAAATGTTTAAAGTTATTTACTTAAGAACTTTTGGCTTAGATCTTGGTGATATTTATGCTTACGTAAGAGATGTCTCAAAAAATTTAGGCTTGGCAAACATCATTAAAAAGAATTATACAGTCGTGCAGGAAATTGTTGATGAGCTTGGATTCGGAAATCATCTTAGAGTTGTTTTAAAAAAAAAATAATGTTTTTTATTTTTTTAGAATTATAAATATAGAATAAAAATTTTTACATAACAAAAAATTTAATTATTAAAAATAGTTATTCACTATGGCAGTGATAGACTACGACGTTGATAGAACGGGTGTGGAAGCGTGGTAACACGTTAAGCTTACCGTTACTAATAGCTCAATTGGCTTGATTTATGCACTGAAAAAATTTTAGATACAAATTACAATGTTCAAAGTCGAAGATTATTTAATTAATTTTTATAAAAAAAAAAGATATTTTTATAAATATAAAGATTTAAACTGGCCAAACAAATCTAGACAAATTTCTGAATTTAAAATATTAAGCTCAATTATAAAAGATAGATATTATTCGATAACAGATTACGGATCTGGTTATGGGTGTTTGTATTCTTATTTAAAAAATAAACCACTTCAGTACTTTGGTTATGAAATCAATAAAGATTTTTTCATCAGATCAAAAAAAATTTTCAAAAAAAATAATAATGTTACTTTTTATAAGTCAACAAATATAAAATATAAATCAGACTATATTATATGTTCAGGAGTATTTAGTATAAAAGGATTGTGTTCAAATAAGCTGTTTTATAATTTTTTAAAAAAAACTATAAAATTATTTATTAATAATTCATATAAAGGTTTTTCAGCTAATTTTCATTGGGATATTTGTAATAAAAATACTAGAAGAAATCACATATTCTATTCAAATATTAAAAGCATTTTAAAGTTAATACCAAGAAAAATTTTTAAGATTAAAATAATTAAGAATCGAAAGAAAAAAATATTTTATATATTAGCAACTCGAATTAAAAATAGCCAAAATATTTTTGTTTGTAACACCAAAGGCACAAATATTAAATATTTAATTACAGAACTTAAGAATAATAATTGTTTGTTGATTATTTTTGATAATATTAAATTAGCGAATTTAACTTTAAAAAATAAAATTAATACTATTTTTTATTACACAAAAAAAAATAAATATTTATTTAATAAATATTTATATTCAACTTTAAAAAAAATTAAATACATTAAAAGAATATTTATTTTTTCTAGATATTTAATTTCTAATCAAAATCTAGAATTAAAAAAAAATAAATTTATAAATCTGCACTATTCTTTATTGCCTAAATACAAAGGTCTGCAAGGTATGCGTAATTCAATAGAATCTAGTGATAAATATATCGGGTCCACTCTTCATTACATTAATAAAGAAATTGATTCCGGAAAAATTATTAGTCAAAAAAAAATTTTAAATAAAGGTAGCTTTTATCTGAAGAAAAAGAAGATTTTTTATTTAGGACTTGGTCTAGTGAAATCTAATTTATAAATTAGATATAGTTAAGATAGTTTTCTTTATTAACGCCACAATTAAATAAGCAATCAACTATACTAAGTTTAGGTATAAATTTATATTTTAACTGCTCATACTCTTTACATTTATTATAATTAAAAAATTCAATTTTTATATTTTCTTTGGTAAACAAATTCTCATCCAAATAATTTTTAGCTGCGGGTCCTGTTACATAAGTTATGGCCTTTTGTTTTTTGCAAATTTCTATAAGTCTTAAAGAAGGATTTTGCTCCCTTGATTGAATTGCCATATCTTCAGAAAAATTAAATTCAGTTTTTATTTTTAAATATTTGCATATTTGAATGATAATATTTCGATTTATCAAATATAAATTATCTTGTTTATTCTTATTATATATTTCTTCCAAAAAAGAATATGTCTCCATAAAATATTTAGAATTTTTGTAATTTTCATTAAATTGGTTTAAATGTTCCTTGGTCCATTTACCATCAAAGATTTTAATATCTAAAATTTTTGAAAAATAGTTTCCTTTACTGATAACCGGTATTGTAATCCAAAATTTTTTTTCTTTATTTCTTATAAGGTTTCTATTTCTCCAGTCTCTTCTAGTATATTGAACTTCATCAAAAAAAATAAATTCATCAACATAATTTATTAAATCGAAATATCCTCTCCATGGAATGTAATTTGATTGAAGGATTGCAATTTTCTTCATAAATTTAATTTTTATTAAATTAATAATTTAACTTTAGGATAATTAAGATGTTTTTTTTTAAATTGAGAAAAAAATAATTTATTAATAATATTATATTCAATGATATGAGATATTGCCAATTTATTGCATTTAATAAAATTATAAGAGGATTTGCCTAGATATCTTTTGTTGCGTTTTATTTTAATATAGTTAATTTTTAATTTCATAGTTTTTATTTCACCATAAAAAAATCCGATAGATTTTGACTTTAAATATTTATTAACTATTTCTCTGGAAGTTATTGCGTAATTCGAAATATTTCTTTTAAAAGTTATAAAAGATAAAAAGGTTAATATTATCCAAAAAATATCTGAATAAAGCCTCATTAAATGAAATTTTTTATGTTCATTAACTCCTATTACTAAATGATGTTTCTTGTATTCTTTGTAAAATTTTAAAATATATTTAGGATTATCCTGAAGGTCTGAGTCCATAATAATTATGATATCTCCGGTTGAGTATTTCAATCCCGCATATATAGCTTTATGTTGACCATAATTTTCTTTTAATTTTATTCCTTTTAAAAATTTATATTTTTGTTTCAATTTTTTTATAATATTCCAACTATTATCTGTACTTGCGTCATCTATTAGAATGATTTCAAAATTTGTTGTACATTTTTTTATATAAAAGCTAATTTTTTTGACTAACTCATCTATACATTCTTTCCCATTATAAACTGGTGATACAATTGATATTTTTTCCATTTAGTCTTAGATTTTTAATTCTTATTAAAAAAAAAATTGATTTTATTTCTAATTTTTATTTGTTGAGCAATAGTTATTTTATTGTGCAAAGGAAGCCTTATCAAAGATTTTGATATCAAGTCTGTGTTAATAAGATTAATTTTTTTTTTATAATATTTAATAAAATAATATGATGAGTGTAATGGAATGTAGTGAAAAAGTGATATTATATTTTGAGACTTTAGGTATTTAATTAATTTATTCCTTAAACTCTTTTTTATTAGTAAATAATAAATATGAGCATTACTTTTTGCATAGTTTGGAATCTGAGTCCTTGTTAATTTTTTTTCTTTTTCTAATTCATAAAATAAATTATGATAATTATTCCAAATTTTAATTCTATTTTTAATTATTGATTTTGCTTTTAAAAGCTGAGCATACAAAAAAGCAGCATTTATTTCACTTAATCCGTAAGACGATCCAATATCTACCCAGGAATATTTTTTTACAATGTTATTATTAAAGTCGTCTCTATTAGTCCCCTTATCCACTATTATTCTTGCCCTTTTTATAAATTTTTTATTATTTATTAATAAAGCACCACCTTCGCCACAGTGTATATTTTTTGAATCGTGAAATGATAAAGTTGCAAGATCACCGATGGATCCTAATGGCCTTCCTTTGTAACTTGATAAAATAGCTTGAGCGGCATCTTCAATCACATATAATTTATATTTTTTAGCAATATTTAATATTGGATCCATATCGCAACTAATACCTGCGTAATGTACAACAACTATTGCTCTTGTTTTTTTTGTAATAGCTCTTTCAATTTTATTTCGGTCAATATTTAAAGTTTTAGTGTCAATATCAACAAATACAGGAGTCCCTCCCCTTAATACAAACGCATTTGCTGTAGAGACAAAAGTATAAGAGGGCATGATAACTTCATCCTCTTTCTTTATATTTAATAGCAAAGCACAAATTTCTAGAGCAGCAGTACAAGAATGAACTAAAAAAGCTTCTTTGCACTTAATATTTTCTTTTAACCATTGCTGGCATTTTTTTGTAAAAAAACCATTGTCAGAATAATGTTTAAATTTATTAATTTTTAATAGATTGTTAATTTCATTTACCGTATGTGATGGAATATTAAATGATATTTCTTTTTTCATAAATTAGATGTTTGATATTTTCTGTCCTTGTCGACTCTCAATTATTCTAATAAACTCTGAACACTGATAAATATTTTCAAAACTACCAAGATCAAACCAAGTTACAGCTCTCCCAATTCTTAAGTGATTAAGATAACCATTTTTCAATAGAATATTATTAATTGAAGAAATTTCTAATTCATTTCGTTTAGAAGGTTTTATTCTTTTGATAAAATTAAAAACATTTTGATCATAAATATATAAGCCTGTTACAGCTAAGTTACTTTTTTTATTTTTTGGTTTTTCGATTATTTTAAATAATTTATTCTCTTTAAAATAGGCAATACCATAATCTTGTGGATTAGAAACTTCCGATAAAAAAATAAAAGATTTATTATTTTTACTTATTAAAATTTTATTTAGTTGTTGTGGAAAAGATCTGCCAAAAAAAAAATTATCCCCTAAAATAAAAACTATTTTTTTTGAATTGGATATAAAATCTTTATTTAAGATTAGACCTTCAGCAATTCCGCCCCCTACATTAGATTGAATTTTATATTTAATTGTAATTTTATTTCTTCGTTCTGTAGCATCTAGAATTTTTTTGAAATTAACATCATCTCCTTTATTGCAAACAATTAAAATTTCTTTTACACCTAAATAAATAAGAACAGATAGTGGGTAATAAATCATAGGTTTATTGTAAATATTTAAAAAGTGCTTGTTGATAACATTGGTTACTGGTTTTAACCTATTGCCTTTGCCACCTGCCATTATGATTCCCTTAATTTTCATTTTGAAAAACCTTTTCTCAATAAATGTTGTTTGATATTTTTAAAAAATTTTAAGTTTTTTTTATTACAGTACCAACTAATGCTTTCATTTAACTTTTGATGAAATTGATATTTTGGTTTCCATCCAAGTTTAATTAGTTTATTAGCATTTATAGAATATTGTTGATCATGACCTAATCTGTCAGTTACAAATTTTAGTTTTGCGTAAATATTTTTTTTTTTTAAAATAGCCTGCATTTTTTTTGCAATATTTAAATTTGTTAATTTAAAACTAGATGATATGTTATATGTTTCACCTATTTTTCCGTGTTTTGACAAATAAATTAAAGCATCTACATGATCGTGAACGCTAATCCAGGTTCTAATGTTTTTACCTTTACCGTATACTTCTATATAATTGTAATTTTTACTTAGCAAAATGGATCTTGGAATAAATTTTTCAATAAACTGAAAAGGACCAAAATTATTTACGGAATTAGTAATAATACATGGTAGATTAAAGTTTTTGAACCAGGTTTTCACCATTAAAACCGCTGCAGCTTTAGATGCTGAATAAGGATTGTTTGGATTTAAAGGTTGATTTTCTTTAAAAGTTTTTTCTGAATTAAAATTAATATCTCCATAAATTTCATCCGTTCCAATATGAATAAATTTAAAATTTTTTTTTAACAATTTTTTATTTAAAGCTAAATTGATGATGGTTAGTAGATTTAAAGTTGTTTTAACATTGTTATCATAATGACTTAATGGATTAGTTAATGAGACATCTACATGTGTTTCGGCTGCTAAATGAAATATTAAATCCGGCTTAAAATTAAATATTATTTTTTTTATTTTATCAAAGTTTAATAGATTACCTTTTATATTTATAAGATTTTTATTTTTGTTTTTTAGTAAATATGAATTTGAGCAATAAGAGAATTTGTCAAAATTTAGTATTTTATTATTTTTATCTTTAAGAAGTTCAATAATTAGATTGGTTCCTATGAAGCCATTACCTCCTGTAATAAGTATTTTTTTTTTAGTTTTCATTAAACTTGTTTATATTTTATTATTTGTGCAGTTTAAAGCTGAATTCATTTATTTAATGTATCAAAGTTTGAGGAAATAATAGAGGAGAAGTGAAGTTAAAAAATTATATCTCTATTAAATACAAAAATAAAATATTAAATAATATTATATGTTGTAAATGTTAATTATTAAATTAAAATAATTCTTTCATGAAAATCAAGGAAATTTTTAAACTATTTTTAATTTATTTTATTGCACACGGATTATCATTAGGATTAGCCTATGCTCAGTTTTACGATGATATTCTTTTCTTAAATTGGGATAATAATGTTTTAATTTCGTTAGAAAAACAAAAAAATCAAATACTAGATCACCAGCTTTATTTAATTCTTTTTCTTAAATCTTTAAAACCTGAAATCTTTGTTCTTTTATCTTTTTTTTTATTTTTCTTTTCTGCTCTTGTTTTTAATAAAATTGTTAATACATTTTATTTAATTAAAAAAGAAACTGGATATTTATTAACAGTTTTTTATTTAATATTACCTTTCGGTCTTATAAAATTTAGTTTTATTATTATTTATTATTTATTATGCATGTTTTTTTTTCTTTTAGGCTGGTACTTTATTATAAGATCTAGACTATTATCGCTTTTTTTCTTTTTTCTAAGCTTTAATATGCAATCTTTATTGGTTCTTTATTCATTACCTATCATATCATATTTTTATCATAAAAAAAAAAATCAATTGTTTTCAGTTAAAGAATTTTTTTTCTTTTTAATAAGAAAAATTGATTTATTGATACTTCCTTTCATATTCTTTTTTATTAAGTTTTTTTTTTACAAAGGAACCGGACATTATGAAAATTATAATACAATTTATGAAATACGTAGCTTAATTCTTGGCCCAATACTTCAATTTTTAGATCTTTTTAGAAATAATCTTTCAATCGGTTTTTTAATTCTTGGATTTTTATCTGCTTATTTAATTTTAAAATATATCCTCACTCCCTTGGGTAGCTACAAAAATAAAAATAATTTGAATATATTAATTGTCATTACTGGAATAATAGGAAGTTTATTTCCCTATTGGGTTGTAGGTCATGTTCCTTCATTCGTATCTTACACTTCAAGACATCAATTATTACTATTAATATCAATGCCATTGTTTATTTTTTTTCTTTTTAATTCTTTGAAAAATAAAAACATCAAAATATCTATAACTTTAATTATTGCTTTAAGTTTATCTATAAATTTTAAGATATATTCTGATTATTATATTGAATATTTAAAGCAAAAAAAATTTATTACATATATTGGCAACAATAAAGATTTATTTTCTAATAATAATGTAATTATAATGAATGATAAAATTAAAAACGCTACTGTAACTTATCCAAATAATAACAATTCTGCTTACAATAATGGAATCTTTAAAAGTATTTTAAATAATGAAAAAAATTTTGTAATTAACATAAATGAAGTTAATGATTATATTAATGGAAAACTTGATTATAAATTTAATAGTATTAATTTAGCTTCACAACACAAACGTCAAAATAATAATAATTTTATTTTGTTTACAATAGAGAGTGATGGTTATTTAAAATATAACTTTAGTCATAAATTTATTTTTTTTTGAGGCGCTAAGTGTATATACTGAATTAACAAGTTATGACTTTAAAAACTCTCTCTCAAAACTCAATAAATTATTAACTTAAAAAATTTATATTAAAAAATATTTTAACAATATAAAAATCTAGAGTACAAACATAATGTAGTATTATATACTTTAAAATTAGCATATGATAATTTCTAATTTAATAATAAAAAATTTTTATTTAAATTTAAAATATTTCTGTGAAAATATAAAATTTTTACAGTTAAGATTGTTAACTAATAAACTTTTATAAGATGATAAATATTTATTGTTAAATCTTAATTCATGAAATCTAAAATTAATTTTATTGGCCTAGTAGCTGCAAGGTCAGGGTCTAAAGGTATAAAGAATAAAAATTTTATAAAAATAAATAAAAAAAATATTGTAAAAATGGCATGTGATATTGCACTTCAAATTAATGAAATCCAAAGTGTAATAATTTCCAGTGATGTTAATAGTATTTTAGATCTTGCTCCCATAAATAAGAAAATTTTTAAAATTAAAAGACCGAAAAATTTAGCCAAGGATAAAACCCCAATGTTACCAGTATTAAAAAATGCTATTTTAAATTATGAAAAATTAAAAAATAATCGTGTGGATGCGGTAATAATTTTTGATCCGACAGCGCCGTTAAGATTAAAAGAAGATATTATAAATGGAATAAAATTATTTAAAATAAAAAAACCAGATTTGTTAGTTTCTGTTCATGAATGCAAGCATAATCCTTATTTTAGTATGCTGGAAAAAAAATTCTTTTTTTATAAACTATGTAAAGAAAAAAAAAATATTGGTTCACGACAAGAGGCCCCCACGGTATTTGCAATAAACACTTTAGTTTGGATATATTCTAGAAAAGCTGTTTTTGTTGAAAAAAAAAGAATACCTAAAAAAACTCTCATACTAAAAACCCCATACAATAGATCAATTGATATAGACACAAACAAAGATATAGAAAAAATTAACTATTATTCCAATAAATTATGAAAAAAATTAAATCATTGATAAATTATAAAAGTATTTTTTCATTGGAGAATAAAGTAATTCTAATTTTAGGTGGAGCTGGAAAGTTAGGAAGATCTTTCTCAAAAAGCTTAGTAACAGCTGGTGCAAAGGTTTACTTATTAGATTTAAATTTTTTACAAAGTAAAAATAAAAACATTGTTAGTATAAAATGTGATGTATCCTCAAAGACTAGCATTACAGAGTCTTTTAAAAAAATTATAAAAAAAGAAAAAAGAATTGATACTGTAATTTATAATGTTTATGCGAAACCATTAAATTATTATAAATCATTCGAAAATTATGATTTTAATACTTGGCAAGATGCATTGACCATAAATCTTTCGGGTGCTTTTTTAGTGTGTCAAGAGTCTATCAGACATTTTAAAAAAAATAAAATAAGTGGAAATATTATTTTAGTATCTTCTACTTATGGATTGGTAGGGCCAGAAGAAAGAATATATAAAAATTTAAAAAAAAATATTTATGGGGGGAGGTTTAAGTTAAATTCACCAGCAGTATATAGTGCTTCGAAAAGTGGATTAATTGGACTGATGAAAAATTTAGCAACTACTAATGGCAAATTTAATATTAGAGTTAATTGCCTTACCCCTGGAGGTATTTGGGATAATCATGAAAAAATATTTCATCAAAATTATAAAAAAAAAGTTCCACTTAATAGAATGGCTAATTGGACTGATTATAATGGGGCAATTATTTTTTTAGCAAGTGATGCATCGAGATATATGACTGGATCAAATTTAATAATTGATGGAGGATGGACAGCTTGGTAAATAACAAAGAATATTATAAATTTAAAAATAAAATTATTGTAATAACAGGAGCTAGTTCTGGACTTGGGTTAGAAATAACAAAACATTTTTCAAATTATGATTCAAAAATAATTGTTTGTTCTAGAAATATATCTAAATTAAAAAAAATTTTTAAGAAAAAAAAAAATATTTTTTGTAAAAAAGTAAATGTTGCCTGTCCTTATGAAATAAAAAAATTTATTGATTTTGTTTTAAAAAAATTTAAAAAAATTGATATTTTGATTAATAATGCTGCAATAACAAAAAATATTGAAGTAGAAAAACTAGATTACAAATCCCTTCGACAAATTTTTAAAATAAACTTATTTGCTCCTTTCACTTTTGTGAAATATTCGCTTCCAATTATGAAAAAAAATAATTTTGGTAGAATTATAAATATTTCCTCTGGTGGCTCAGTAAATTGTGCGCCGGGTTATGCAGCATATAGTGCATCCAAAGCTGGATTAAATACATTAACTAAAAGTTTGTTTAATGAATTAGGCAAATTTAATATCAAGGTTAATACTATGAGCCCAGGATCTATAAAAACAAAAATGTTTCCAAGAAATTTATTATCGCCCAGTTTATGTTTGCCAACTCTTAAATATTTATGTACCTTGAAAAAAAATGGGCCCTCCGGAAAATTTTTTTGGTTTATGAAAGAAATCAAGATCATACCTAAACTTAATATAAATTGGAATAAACCTGTAAAAAATGATTTTAAAAAAAAAATTTTTTTTCATTCAAAATTCTGAAATCAAAAAAATATTAAGTTCGAGTTTAAAAATATTTGAAAAAGCAAAAATTATTAGTTTAATTTGCAGATTAAACACTCTCTCAATGATAAAAAAAGCTGGTTCTGGGCATTTAGGTACATCTATGAGTGCAATGGATATAATGATTTGGATTAAATTTTTTTTACAAAAAAAAAATAAACTTATTGACTTGAATAGAGATATTTTTTTTTCATCAAAAGGTCACGATGCTCCGGCTCTTTATTCAGTTTTGTATGGATTGGGAATTATTAATTTAAAAAAAATTTTAAATTTGAGGCGATTAAATGGACTAGAAGGTCATCCAGACTTAGCCACGCCAGGTATTGAAGCTAACACAGGTTCTCTGGGCATGGGAATTTCAAAAGCTAAAGGAATGCTTTGGGCAAAAAAATATCAAAAAAAAAAAGGAAAAGTAATAGTGTTAACTGGAGATGGAGAATTACAAGAGGGGCAAATATTCGAGTCATTACAAACCACTCACCATCAAAAAATCAATGATTTAATTGTAATAGTAGACCATAATAAGATTCAAAGCAGTCAGTATGTCAAAAAAATTATAAATTTGTTAGATCTTAAAAAAAAATTTAAATCATTTGGATGGCATGTAGAAAAGATTAATGGCCATAATTTTAAAGAAATAAATAAATGTTTTAATAAAATTAAAAAAGTAAAAAATAAACCAAAAATTATCATAGCAAATACTATAAAAGGCAAAGGTATTAAAAAAATAGAGCATCCATATGTTATGAAAAAAAATTCAAAATATAATTGGCATTCCGGGGCTCCAAATGATCAAGATTACGCTAATTTTCAGAAAGAGTTGATTAAAAAAATAAATGTAGAAACAAAAAAAAGATTAAATTTATATTTAAAATTTATAAATGTTTATAGTGTAAATTTTAAAAAAGAGATTTTAGAAATTCATTAAACTATGAAAATAGATAAAAACAATTGGATAACAAATTCATTTACAAAAGAATTAATAAAAATATCCAGAACGAACACAAAAATTATACTTTTAGATGCAGATTTGGCAGATGATGCTGATCTTTATGAATTTAAAAAGTTATACCCTAATAGGTTTATTCAAAATGGAATAGCAGAGCAAGATATGGTTTCAATGGCAGGAGGAATAAGCTTAATGGGATTATTACCAGTTGTTAATTCTTTTGCATCATTTTTAACAGCAAGAGCAAATGAACAAATTTATAATAATGCTTCAGAAAAAACCAAAATAATATATATTTGCTTGTACGCAGGCCTTTTACCAGCTGGCGCAGGTAAATCTCATCAAAGTATTAGAGATATTTCGTTGTTATCGAATATACCTAATCTTAAAATTTATCATCCATACAATTATCAAGAAGTTAAAAAAATACTTAGCCATTGTATAAATAAGGAAAAAAAAAGTTCTGCCATTCGTTTAACAATAGGTCCTCCATACAATAATCAGCCAAAACTTAACTCTAATTATAAATTTAATGATGGTTGTGGAAATATTATTGCAGAAGGAAATTGTAAATATCTAATTATTGCATATGGACAATTAATGATAAAACAGGCTCTTGAGGTGAGAAATAATTTGCGAAAAAAATTAGGTATACTAATAGAAATTATTAATATTCCTTGCCTAAATTATTTTAAAAAAAGTTGGGTAAAAAAAATGCTACAAAACAAGAAAAAAATATTTTTATTTGATGAGCATTTTGAGTCAGGAGGATTTGCGGATTTATTTTTATCATTTGTAAATGAAAATAATCTAAATTATAAAAGAATTTTTAAAAAATTTGCTATTTCTGATTTTCCATCGTGTGGATTATCCAATGAAGTTTTAAAAAAACATAATTTAGATATAAAAAATTTGTCAAATAAAATATTTAAATTAATCAGCAATGATTAAAGTTGGAAAAAGAATAATTTCGAATAAATCTAAACCACTAATTATAGCTGAATTAGGAATTAATCATTTTGGTTCTTTAAAAATAGCAAAAAAAATAGTTGATAATGCAAAAAAAAACAAAGTTGAAGCAATTAAGGTTCAGATTCATATACCCGAAGAAGAAATGAATTTTCACGCTAAAAAAATTAAGCCTGGAAATTCTAATCTAAGTATATTTGAAGTAATAAAAAAAAATTCCTTATCATTGGAAGATGAAAAAAAGTTAAAGAGTTATATTTTAAAAAAAAAATTAATTTATATTGCAACTCCTTTTTCGTATAAGGCGGTTGATTGGTTAGTGCAAAATAAAATCAAACTTATAAAAGTAGGCTCTGGTGAATGTAATAACATCCCACTAATAAAATATATATGTAAATTTAAAATACCAATGATCGTAAGTACTGGAATGAATTCATTAAATTCAGTTAAGAGAACTGTCAACATAATCAGTAAAAATAAAATTCCACATGCTTTACTACATTGTGTAAACTTGTATCCAACAAAAAAAAATTTGGTAAGAATGAATAGAATGGTAAAAATGAAGTGTATTTTTAAAAATTCGATAATAGGGTACTCAGATCACACAATTGGAAATAATATGGCAATTTTAGCTCTATCTTTAGGAGCAAAAATTGTTGAGAAGCATTATGTTTTAAACAAAAAAAAAATTGGCCCTGACACAATATGCTCAATGGATGGTAGTGATCATAAAATAATTTTAGAAGCAAGAAATGATATCAGCGACGCTTTAAGTTCGAATAAAGATGTAATAAAAGAGGAAAATATTACTCGTAAATTTGCCTTTCATTCGGTGGTGGCAAAAAACCATATAAAAAAAAATACTGTATTTAGTTTAAAGAATTTGACAACAAAAAGACCAGGAACTGGAGATTTTTTAGCTTATAAAATAAATAAAATTTTAGGTAAAACAGCAAATCAAGATATTGCAAAAGATCAATTTATAAAAAAAAAATATTTAAAATAGAATGAAAAAAATACTTTTTGTTACTGGCACACGTGCTGATTTTGGCAAAATTAAATCAGTAATAAAAAAAATTGAAACAAATTTTAGTGTTCAAGTAGTTGTAACGGGAATGCATTTGCAAAAAAAATATGGCTATACTTACAATGAAATAAAGAATTTTAGTAATAAAGTCAAAATTTATAAATTTAAAAATTATTTTAAAAATAATAGATTAGATATAATTTTATCAGATACTGTGAATAAATTTTCTAAAATATTGTTGAAAATAAACCCTGATCTAGTTGTGGTTCATGGAGACAGGGTAGAACCGCTTGCATGTGCAATATCAGCTACTTTTAATAATTTTCTTTCAGCTCATATTGAGGGAGGGGAACTCTCAGGTAATATAGATGAACATATTAGACATGCAATATCAAAGTTATGCCATATACATTTTGTCTCAAATAAGGAGGCAAAAAAAAGATTATTGAGTATGGGTGAAGATAAAAATTCAGTTTTTGTAGTAGGATCTCCAGACTACGATCTTATGAAAGAAAAATATTTACCATCAATTTTTGAGCTTAAAAAAAAATATAAAATAAAATTTAATAGTTTTGCAATTTCTATAATTCATCCTATAACAAAATACAAAAAAAATGAAAAAAATTATAAAATTTATTTTGATAGCTTGTTAGCTTCCAATGAGAATTTTATAATAATTTATCCTAATAATGATCCAGGAAACGAAATTATAATTAAAGAAATAAATAAAATATCAAAATTTAAAGATAAATTTAAAGTATTTCCATCGATGAGATTTGAATATTTTTTAAAAGCACTTAAAATTTGTAAATTTATTATTGGAAATTCTAGTGCCGGAGTTCGCGAAGCTCCCTTTTTTTCTAAGCCCACCATTAATGTTGGAGGTAGGCAATCAAACCGCGCTAATATTAGAAGTATATCAAATGTCAATTTTAGTAAAAAACAGATTATAGAAAAAATAAGAAAAATAAGAAAAATAAGAAAAAAAAATTTTTATTTTGGTAAAGGAAATTCATCTGATAATATTTACAAAATACTTAATAAAAAAACTTTTTGGAAAACTTCAGTACAAAAAAAATTTTTTTCTTATTAAAAGAAAATTTTAAAATTATAAAAATAAAAATTATATGAAACTGAATAAAGACATTTCGATAATAATAGTAAATTATAATAGACAAGAATTTTTAGATAGATGCTTAAGATCTTGTATTGATCAAATATTGTTTCAAAAATCATTCGAAATAATATTTGTTGACGATGGTTCTACTGATAATTCATTTGATATTGCAAAAAAATATATTTCAAATGTAAGAATTTTTAAGTTTAAAAAAAATCAAGGAATATCTGTGGCCTCTAATTTTGCAATTAAAAAATCAATTGGAAAATATTTTATAAGAGTAGATTCTGACGATTTTTTAAATAAACATGCACTAGATAGCCTAGCAAATGTAATTCTACATAATAAAAATTTTGCTTTTGTATGTTGTGATCACCATAGAGTTGATGAATTTGGTTTCAAAGAAAATTTAGTTAGGTTAAATACAAAAGAAAAGATAAGAAACCATGGCGCTGGTATATTATTCAATAAGAAAATTTTTTTAAAATATGGTTATTATAACAAAAATTTAAAAGAAGCAGAAGATTATGAAATTCTTTCAAAGATTATAAAAAAAGAAGAATATTTTTATTTACCCATACCTCTTTACAGATACTATATTCACAAAAATAATATATCTCACTCCGGGAGTAGAAAAAAATTTATTCAAATGATTAAGAAAAAAAATGTTTAATATTGGATCTGTAAAATTCAAAAAAGGTAAAACAATAATTATAGCCGAAGCAGGGGTTAATCATAATGGAAAAATTAGTTTTGCTAAAAAGCTAATTGATGGAGCAAAAAAAGCTGGCGCAGATATAATTAAATTTCAAACTTATAAAGCAGAGGATCTGACAACTAAAAATGCACCGAGGTTTTGGAGTTGGAAGGGAGAAAAAATAAAAAAAGGTACCCAATTTGACAGTTATTCAAATTTAGATTCATTTAAAAAAGTACATTACAAAGAAATAATAAAATATTGTCAAAAAAAAAAAATAGAATTTATTTCGACCCCCTTTGATAAAAATTCAGCAGATATGCTAGTTTCTATTGGAATGAGAGGGTTTAAAATTGCTTCATGTGATATTACAAACTTTCCTTTAATAAAACATATAGCAAAAAAAAAGTTACCGATATTGCTCTCTACAGGAGCTTCAAATATGAAAGAAATTGAAGAAGCAGTTAATGTGATAAAAAATAATGGTAATAATAAAATTGTAATAATGCATTGTACGCTTTGCTATCCAACAGACCCACGAGATGCAAACTTATCAGCAATTAACGATCTAAAGAAAAAATTTCCAAATTATATGATAGGTTTAAGCGATCACACAATTGGCATAGAAATTCCATCTGCCTCTCCTTTATTAGGAGTTGTTGTTATTGAAAAACACTTTACTTTTAACAAGAAATTAAAAAAAAGCGCAGACCATTGGTTGTCTGTAAATATACCTCAATTAAAAAAATTAGTTGAAAATGTTAAAGTTATTAATTCGGCATTTGGAAATCAAAAAAAAAAAGTTTTAAAATGTGAAATAAAAGCAAGAAATTTAGCTAGAAGAAGTATCGTATCAGCTTGCAAAATCCAAAAAAATACTAGAATTAAGTTAGCATATCTTGCATTTAAAAGACCAGGTATAGGAATATCTCCATCAAAAATCAAATATGTACTTGGGAAAATTTTAAAAAAAAACGTTAATAAAGATTACATTTTTAAGATTTCTGATTTTAAGAACAAATGACTTTGGGTATCATAGTTCAAGCTAGATGTGGATCTACTCGTCTACCGTCAAAAGTTTTACTTAAGCTTGGAGATAAAACAATTCTAGAGCATACCATCAAGCAAATTAAAAAACTTAAATTTAATAAAAAAATTATTATTGCTACAACTACTAAATCTCAAGACAAAAAAATTGTAAACATTGCAAAAAAAAATAAATGTAATTACTTTTGTGGTTCTGAAAAAAACGTTTTAAATAGATATTATGAAGCTGCAAAAAAATTTAAATTGAAGACTATTATTAGAATTTGTTCAGATTCACCTTTTATAGATCCCTCAATAATAAAAAGAGCATTTAAGATATACCAAAAGAAAAAATACGATTATGTTTCAAATATTATTTATCCGACATATCCAGCTGGTATGAGTGTTGAAATATTTAATTTTACTTGTTTAAAAAAAACTAATGAGTCGAAAACAGATTTTATTGAAAGAGAGCATGTGACTCCATTTATTTATAGAAATCCAAAAATATTCCGTATAAAAAACTTTTTTACTATAAAAAATATTTCAAAATATAGATTCTCGGTTGATTACTGGGAGGACTACCTAGCGTGTATAGAAATTCATAAAGTTATTACGAAAATTGGTTTTACTAAAATTTCTGTTTCAACTTTAACAAAAATTGTTGATAAAAACCCATTTATAAAAGAAATAAATAAAAAAGTAGAATCAGTTTTGAGATATTAAATTATCAATTTATGATAAAAGAGTATTTTTAATTTTCTTTCAATTTTTTAAAAACCAAATTGTATTGAATTTTTTTTATTTATTTAATGATAAAATGATTTAGTAAATAAATTTTATATAATTTGGGTTTGAAGTTTAAAATATTTAAGAAATAGTATAAAAATTTTATTTAATTAAAAACAAAAAAACTTTGACTAAATTAGTATATATCCCAACTGGATTAAGTAGCCCTGAATTAGAAATACTTCTTTCTAAAGCACAAGAAATTATTTACCAAAAAAAAATTTTAAATATCATTATTTGTGCGGGAGAAAGCAATTATGCCTGCTCTTTTAATCCATACTCACAAAGAGCAATATGTCTTGCATGTAAAAATAGACTAGCCAATGGATTAAAAAATTTAAAGGGCAATTATAATTTATCAATAACTCCCAAACATATTAAAGAAATAATTTTTTTTAATAAAGCTTTACATAATAGAATTAAGGATAAGCAAAAATTATTAAAAATTTATTTTAAAAATATTGATATTGGAATTAGCGCTTATTCTAGTTATCTAAATCTCACCAGAGATGTTGATCTAGAGGGGTATTATTCCTTAAAATCTATAAAAAAAATTTTAAAATGCTCTATTACTCTAGCTGATTTTTTCTTTAACTATCTAAATAATAATAAAATTGATGAAATATTTATTTTTAATGGAAGAATGAGTCAAAATAGACCATTATTTAGAATTGCCAAAATGCATAAGATTAAAGTTAATATTCTCGAACACACAACAACATTCAAAAATTTTTATGGTTTAAGAAATTTTAAAGATAATTTACCTTTAGATTATTATTACTTTTCAAAAAAAATTAAAAATTATATTAGTAAATTTTCATTAGAAACTCAAAAAAAAAATGTTAATAAATATTTCCAATTAAAGCAACAAGGGGTAGTTGTTAATGATAAAAAATCGTACGTAAACGATCAAATAAGAAATCTTATGCCAGAAGGGTGGGATTTTCAAAAAAAAAATATTATTTTTTTTACCAGTGCTGATGATGAATATGAAGTTTTGGGAAATCAATATAAGAGTTTAATTTATAAAAATCAAGTAGATGCAATATTAAAAATTTCTGATTTTTTTTATCATTCATCAAAAAAAAATTATCATTTATGGATAAGGATGCATCCTAATACAAAAAATATTAAATGGTCCTATTGCAAAAATATTTTAAAATTAAAAAATTCAAATGAAAATATTCATGTCTTAGATCCTACATCGAAAGTTAGTAGTTATGAACTAATCAAACATTGTGAAAAGTTTTTAACATTTTACTCAAGTTCAGCTATAGAGGCAGTTTATATGAATAAACCATCAATACTATTATCCAAAACTTACTTTGATACATTAAATTGCTTTTATATTCCTACTAGCCATAAAAATGTTTGTAAGTTAATTTTCAAGTCGCTAAAACCAAAAAAAAAAAAAATTAAAAATTTTGTTAATTTTTGGGTTGAAACAGGAAGTAAACAAAAATTTTTTTCAGGTAATTTTTATATAGATTATAAATTTAATAATATTTCTATAAAATTTAGTTTTCTTTATTTTTTTCTTTATATTTTTGGAAAATTTCTTACTTACTATTTTTATAATATAAAAAATTACCAATTAAGAAATTTTAAGAGAAATATTTAAAATAAAATCTTTATAACATTTTGAAAATAATTCATATAGAAACAGTTTCGGCAAAACCTCATTTAGAAATTTCAGGAGAAATAGCAATGAGGCAAAAAAATAAAAATAAAAATATAGTCAAATTTGTTTATTTGGAAAAAAATTTACTTTGGCATGATTGGAAACTTCCATTTATTTTTCAATTTCTTAAATTCTTAAAAATAAATAGAATTCAAAATTTTAAAGCTATTTTAAAAAAAAGTGGAATAGAAATATTGAATGAGGATAATTATGATAATTTTGAAAAAGAAAGTATTTTAAATTGGTCTAAAACTTTTGAAGGTAGTATTAATGATTTATATAAAAAAAAATATAAAAACATTAATGTTGGAAAAGGAGTGGCTTCTTCTTTAATTTCATTTTACAGAGATTTAAATCTAGATACAAAAAAGTATAAATCCAAAATACAAAAAATGCTTTTTAATGCTGCTGTGATTTTAAGAAGAACCGAAATGCTAATTAAGTTGGAAAAGCCAGATCAAATAGTAACTTTTAATGGAAGATTTTCAATCACTTATCCTATTGTGGCATTATCCAAGAAATTTCAATTAAAAGTTTTACAGCATGACAGAGGTAGTAATTTTGATATGTATGAGACATTTGAAAATGATATTCATAATGCAAGATATAGATATTCATTAATAAAACAACATTGGAAAAAATCAAAAGTAAATAAAAAAAGAATTGGTAAATTATATTTTATTCAAAGAAGAAAAAAAAAAAAAAAGGAAAAAAAATTTGAATTAAATTTTAAAATTAAAAAAAAAAAAAATAAACTTAATTTTAAAAAAACAAAA
>Ga0169931_10003991_pt1 | contig 23166 bp, 20 predicted proteins | sample Kivu_15m_20L_FD_129675 | JGI IMG/M metagenome (GOLD analysis project Ga0169931, IMG submission 129675) | Freshwater microbial communities from Lake Kivu, Western Province, Rwanda to study Microbial Dark Matter (Phase II) - Kivu_15m_20L... | ecosystem: Environmental > Aquatic > Freshwater > Lake...
GGGTCGCCGCCGTAGGCGCCGTGGTCGAGCGCCGCGTTGAGCGTGTGGTTGTCGGCCACGGCCGGGTCGTTCTCGAGGTAGGCCTCGCTGGTGGCGTCGTCCGGGTCGGCCAGCGTGAGCCGGGCTGCGGTGATCGTCACGCTGCCCCCCTCGGCCAGCGTCACGCCCGAGGCGCCGGTGGCCGTCGGCGCGTCGTTGACCGGGGTGGCGTGGAAGCTCAGCCGGCCTTCGGCGCTGGCCGCCCCCGGGGCCGAGACGTAGAAGCGCACGCTGGACTCGAAATCCTCGCCGCCGCCGTGGACGAAGCGCAGGCGGCCGGCGTCGACGTCGCCCTGGGTGAAGGTGTCGAACACGCCGAGCGCCGTGCCGTTGTTCTGCAGGCTGCCGTTCCACGCGCCCGTGGTGCCCTCGAAGGCCGCGATCGTGTAGACGATCTGGTTTGCCGGCACGCTGCCGGCGGCGTAGGACAGCATGGCGCCGGTGAGCACGACGCTGCCGCCCTCGCTCAAGCTGCCGACGCCGCTGCCGGTGGACGGCAGGCCGACGTGCTGGGTCGCCAGCGTCGACGTGGGCACGGGCGTGGCCTCGGCCGAGCCGCTGCCGCCATTGCCCGTGGGCGTGGCGGCCAGGTCCAAGGTGAAGGTGAGGGTGCGCGCCGGGGACGACGCTTCGCCCCCGTCGTAGATGCCGCCCTGGCGCAGGAAGTCCTCGCCCGAGGCGTCCCAGCGCAGCGTCATCGTGCCGTCGCGCACCTGGAACTCGAAATCGTCCAGCGCATTCGTCCCCCCGACGTTGGCCGCCCGCTGGACGTAGGACACCCGCCCCGCGGCAAGATCGGCCATCGTGAAAGAGGCGCCGGACTGCAGCACGGCGTCGTCCAGCAGCAGCTCGCCGTCCTGGGGCAGCCGGGTCACGACGAAGGCGATGCTCGAATCGGCCGAGTCGACGTCCGTCGCGCGCAGCATCGTCGTGGTGAGCCTGACGCGGTAGTCGTCACCGCCGCCGTCCAGGAGTCCGTTCGGGCCGTTGACCGTGACCTGGGCCCGCAGGGTGGACGCCGCGTCCAGCACCGGCTCGTCGTTGGCCGCGCGCACGTCCACCAGGACGGTGGTGCTGGCCGACAGGCGGGTGGCGGTGCCACCGCCGCCGTCCGTCACGGTGACGTCGAAGCTGTCGTCGGCCGGGACGCCGGCCACGTCGCTGCCGTCGTGCTGGTAGCGCAGCGCGGCGCGGTCGGCGTAGGCGATGACGAAGCCCGCGCCGGCGAGATCGGCGGCAGTGAGGGCGCGGTCGAAGGCCAGGGCCGTGCCGTCGACCCGTGCCGTCCCGGTGAATCGCAACTGCCCGGACGAAGGCAGGCGTGTGACGGCCAGGTCCAGGGTGGTGTCGCCGGGGTCGCCGCCGCCGTCGGCCACGATCGCCAGGCCGACGCGGGACTGCTCTATACCGTCGGAGCGCGCGCCGAAGGGCTGACCCTCGAACACGACGAAGGCACCCGCGGGCCCGCTGCCGCCGCTGGCGACGACGGGGGCCTGGTTGACGGGCGTGATCGGCACCGTGACGACTGCGGTGTCGGACCGCGCGTCGGCGGTGGCGCCGTCGTTGACGCTGAGCTCGAATCGGTCCTCGGTGTTCTGTGCCGCGGTGCCGCCCGCGGTGTGCTCGTAGACCAGGGCCTGGGCCGGGTCGATGACGTCGGCGTGCGTGAAGCTCGATCCCGGGCCCAGGGCCGCGCCGCGCAGCAGCAGGCGCCCGTGCGCCGGCGCCGTGACCAGGGTGTAGACGATCTGGTCGGCGAACTGGCTGCCCGCGGCCACCTCCGGGTCCACGGCGGCCAGGACGGCCGTGCCGATGGGCGTGGACGCCGCGCCTTCGAGCACCGGCAGCCGTCCGTCGGCGACGGTGACCGGGTCGTTGGACGGCGTGACCGTGACCCGCAGCGTGGCCGTGGCGCTGAGCGCCGGGTTCTCGCCGTCCGTGACCCGCACCGACAGCAGCGTGGACGCGGCCGTGGTGCCGAGCTCGACGTCGGCCGCGGTGAAGCGAAGCTGGTTCAGCCAGGTCTGGGCATCGGCCGGCAGGCCGACGAAGCGCAGGCCGTCGGGCAGTGCGCTGACCAGGCCGCCCAGGCCGCCCCCGGGGTCGTCCAGCGCTCCCAGGGCGGTGTTGCCCAGCGTCACGTCCACGGTGACCTGGGGGCTGCTCAGGCCGTCGTCCGACAGCGTCCAGCCCGACAGCGTGGCGGTGCTGGCCCCGGACGGGTTCAGCGCGCTCGGCTCGACCACCTCGAGCGGCGCGGCCGAGGTCGAGACGCTGGGCGCCGCCAGCAGCGCCGCGCTGCCGGCCAGCCAGTCCGGCGCGAAGGGCAGGGCGGTCTCGACCGGGCCCGTGGCCGCCTCGAGCACCCAGTTGCCGCCGGCGAGCGCGGAGCCCGAGGCGTCGGTCGAGGCCGCGACATCGGCCTGCGTCAGGCGGGCGATGCGCTCCAGCAGCAGCCGTCCCTCGTCCCCGCTGGCGCTGGAGCAGCCGTAGACCAGGATGTCGGCCTGTGCCGACAGGTGCGTGGCCCACTGCGCGAGCGCGTCCACGGCGGCCGCAGAGCCCAATGCGTCCTGCAAGCCGGCCTCGCTCGACAGCAGCAGGCGCCCCGGGGCCCCGTGCGCCAGCAGGTGCACGGCGTCCAGGGCCTCGTGTCGGGCCACGGCCTGCGTCATCTGCGCCCAGGGGTCGCGCGCGGCATCGAGCAGCACCAGCTCGACCCCGGCGCGCAACTGGGTTCGCAACGCGTCCAGGCCAGGGACGGCGGCATCGACGAAGAGGATCTCGGCCACGGCGGGGCCGGCGGGGGGCGCGGCTGCGGGCAGCTCGCGGCCCTCGAGCAGCCGGGGGGATGCGCTGGCCGCCGAATCCGTCGTCGCGGCGTAGGCCACCGGCACGGCGGCGTGGTCAGCCGGGTCGGCCTCCGGGCGCACCGGGGCGGCGAGGTCCGGCAGGGCCGTGGCCACGGCCGCGCCGTCGAACATCATCCGCTGCTCCAGCGCCATGGGCCGCGGGCCCCGGCGCGCGAGCTTGCGGCGCGGTGCGGCGGAGCCGGCGCCGGGGCCGGTGGGCCCGGGCGGCGGCGGCGGGTCGACGCGCGACATGGTCAGCGGCGGTAGGGCAGGACGCGTCCGCTCATGCCGGCCACCAGCTCGGGGTGGCGGCCGTCGATGGCGGCGGCGACCTTCACCGACTGGCTGACCGCGTCGGCACGCGCGCCGATGCGCACGAAGCGCGCCGGGTAGCTGCGCCGCGTCTCGTCGATCTGCACGCGCAGGCGCTGCCCCGGGCGCAGCCAGACCAGCCAGCTCGAGGGCACGAGCACCTCGAGTTCGAGCGCGCTGTCGTCCAGGATCTCCAGCAGCGGCTGGCCGGGCTGGACGAACTGCTGCTCGCGCGCCTTCTGCTCGGCCACGCGGCCGGACCAGGGCGCACGCACCGTGCACTTGGAAAGCACGGCCTCGTGCATGCCGACCTCGGCGCGGGCGCGCCCGACGGCGCTGCGCGAGAGCTCGAGCTCCAACTGGCCGACCGAGTTCAGCTCGAGCAGGCGCTCGTTGGACTTCAGCGTCGCCTGCGCGGCGTCGAGCTCGGCGCGCGCCTTGTCGAGCTGGGCCTGCTGCACGGTGCAGTCGAAGACCACCAGCGTCTGCCCCTCGCCGAAGGCGCCGCCCTCGGCCACGCTCAGGCGCTGGATGCGCGCGCCGACCTCGGCCGCGAGCGTGGTGTAGCGGCGCGGCGTGAGCTGGGCCCGGATCTCCTGGCCCTTGAGCCGGGCGGCCAGGGCCTGGTCGGCCGGGGTGGCGGCTGCCGGGGCGGACTGCGCCGGGGTCTTCGCCGCGGCCGGCGGCTTGGGCTGGGCCCCAGCCCCCGCGGCGAGCAGGAGCGCCAGCACCAGCGTGCCGGCGCGGCCGGGCCAGGCGCTCACAGGACGGCCCTCCCCAACGCGCGCTCCGGAACGAGCGCTCTGGCATGGCGCGGCGCGCTCATGACCCGGACTCCAGCATGCGCTGGCGCATGACCTGCGCCTGGTTGCGGATGCGCTCGGTGATCTGGGCAATGGTGAGTTCGGTCAGGTCGCCGATCTGCGGGTCGAAGCCGAGGGTCGCCGTCAGGCGGTTCTCCGCGGCCTGCATCTGGCCCAGTGCCTGGTAGCGCCGCAGCAGGCTGAGGGTGGCGCTGGTGGCGTTGCTGACGACGTCCAGCTTGCTCTGGGCCTGCGCTGCCTCGCGGGCGCGCATCATGTCGGCGATGCGCCGGTCGACCTCGAAGATGGAATCGGCACGCCCGTACTGGTCGCGCGCGTTCTGCAGCGCCAGTCGTGCGAGGTGCATCTGTGTCAGCACGGCCAACTGCATGGCCAGGCGCCGCTGGTCGGCCAGCGCGACGCCGGCCTCGGCCATGCGCATCTGGATCGGCCCGGCCAGCAGGTTCAGCAGGTTGAAAGACAACTGCACGCCGGCTTCGGTCCACTGGCGGTTCAACTGGTAGCTGTCGGAGTCGTACTGCCCCCCGAGGTTGATGCTGACGTTCGGGAACAACCTCGACATCGTGCGCCGAACCTCCTCGCGCGCGATGCGGGAGTGGTAGTGCGCCTCGCGCAGGTCCGGGTTGAAGGCGAGCACCGTCTCTTCCATGCGCGCCAGCGGCAACTGGAGCAGCAGGCGTCCGACTTCGTCGCTGCCGGCTTCCGACAACACGAGTTCCTGCCCGAGCGGGGCGTTGATGAGTTGCGAGAGCTCGAACTGGGCCGAGGAGAGCTCATGGCCGATGGCCTCGAGCAGGCGCAGGTTCTCGAGCAACTGGCGCTGGTAGCGCAGGGCATCCAGCGGGCTGCGCACGCGCAGGCCTTCGGCGCTGCGCGCGTCGCGCAGGGCGTCCTCGGCCAGACGCACGGTCCGGCGGACGTCGTCGCTCAGCTTCTGTGCCGCCAGGGCGCGAAAGAAGGCCGTCCGAACATCCTGCAGCAGCAGGTGCATGGCCTTGCGCTTGCGCTCGCCGGCCGCCAGCGCGCGGTCGCCTTGCTGGCGAGTGGCGTGGTAGCCCAGACTCAGGTCGAGCAGGCTCCAGGTGAACTCCAGGCCGCCGAGCGAGCGTGAGCGGTCCTGCGAGACCGAGGGCGAGGTCAGGCCCCCCGAGGCGTCGCGATTGACGGTGACGCGGTCGTTGTCGCGCCAGCTGTAGCCCGCATCGGCCACCAGGCGCGGCAGCATCTCGAGCGCAGCGCTGTCGAGCTGACGCTGTGCCAGCGCCTCTTCGAGCACGCGCGCGCGCCGGTCGAGGTTGTACTTCAGGGCCCGCGCCATGGCCTCGTCCAGCGTCAGCGGGCCGGTGAAGGGCTCCACCCCCTGCTGCATGCGCTGCGCGTCCGACTGCGTGGCCGGCGCCATTTCCTGGCGTGCCAGGGGCTTGGACTGGACCGACGGGAGGTTGGGCAGGCCAGCGCAGGAAACCAGGAGGACACTGAACCCGACCACGGCCAGACGCAGTGGCATCGAAAGGTGCCGGCGAGGAATTGCGACGTCATCCAACGAGGCAAACTCCGGTGCGCGATCCTGTCATGTCGTCCGTGATTCCCTGGGCCGAAACCCGATCGGCCAGATGGCGAAAACTCCCATGATTTTAGGCGCAGTCGCGCGTCATTCCGCGGTACGCCGCGAGCGGGTTTTCCAGGGACGGAATCCCCGCCTGTTCTCGTTTGTGTTGCCCGCGCAGTTCCCGCAGAATCCGGCGCAGGCCTTCGGCTGTGGTGTCGCGGCCGGCGTATGGAGCCTGGCGAGTTCCCGCCTCGGATTCATTGGCCCTCGATGGACGAACCCCGAAAACCCTCTCCTGCCGGCACCGCCCCGGCGCCTGCGTCGGATGGCCCTTCACCGGCCCCGGGCTCGCCGCCGCGTCGGCGCACGGGCGGCTTGCCCAGTCTGGCCGAACTGGGCGCCTTCGACCTGCCGCCGCCACCGGCCCGGCCCCGCGCCACGGGGCGGCTGACCGACGAGGATCTGCGCGGGCTGCCAGCCCGCGGCTCGGCGGCGGGTGGCGCGGCGCCGAACACGGTCGATGCTTCGGCGGCGGCGCGCGCCAAGCCGGTGTCCTGGCCGGGCCTGAAGCCGCAGCCGCCCCGGCCGCCGGCGCAGGCAACGCCGGTGGCCGCCGCGGCGCCGACGCCGCCCGGGTCGCCCGAGCCGATCCCGCCGCCGAACGCCAGCGCGGCACCTGCGCCGTCCCGAGCCGAGGCAGGCAATGCGGCGGGCCCGGTGCGTGTCGTGCCGGGCGTCACCGTGGGCTGGGCCGATCTGCAATCCGCCGTCGCCGCCGGGTGGATGAAGCCGGAGGCGGCGCACGCCCTGTGGGCCCGGTGGCTGGCGCGCAAGCCGCTGACCCACATGGAAGCGGGGCCGGACGACCCCGCCGGCCCTGACGAGCGCGCCGCGCCCGGCGCCAGCCCCGACGACGGTGGAGCGCGAGGGGTCGAGGCCGACGCCGCGGATGGGCCCGCCCGGGGCGCGCCGGAACCGCCGGCCGCATCGGCGCCCGGGCCGGCGGCCGCGCCGGGTGCCGACCTCGCGGGCGAGGAGGGCCCGGCCAACGACCCTGAAGGCCGCGGCGCGCCCCCCGGAACCCGCCGGCCCGCGGGTACGGAAGCGCCCCGGGCCGAGGCCGAGGGGTCGGCCGAGGGCGCGCGCGCGCAGGCCGAGGTGCTCGAGCCCCTGGCGGAAGCCCGGGCCCGGCGCGCGAGCGAGCGCGCGTCCGCCGGCCGGCGCATCGAGGTCGTCGACGTGATCGAAGTGCCCAGCCTGACGCCTTCCCGGCGGCCCGTCGATGCGTCGATGGCCCTGCATTTCTTCACCGCCCTGCTCGCCGCCGCGCTGGCGGCCCTGTGCGTGGGGGCGGGCTCGGTGCTCTTCGGCCCCTGGGGTGCGACCGCCGCCGCGCTGGGGTGGGTGCTGCTGGTGTGGCTGCGCACGGCGCGGCTGCACCGGCAGCGCCGTGACGCCGCGGCCCTGTGGGGCGCCCATCTGGTGCTGCCGCTGCTGGCCGCCGCCTTGTGGCAGGCGCAGGTGGCGCTGGGCTGGTGGCCGCCGGAGCGGCCGCTGGATCTCTTCGCCGACCCGCCGGTGGCGGCGGCCGCTTCGGCGGCGCCCGGGATCAGCCTGGACTGGCGCCTGCTCTGGCTGTGCCTGCTGCCGCTGCTGGCGGCCTTCTACTGGCTCGTGCGCCTGCGCCAGGCGGCACTGCTGGTGGTGGTCACGCTGCTGCTGTGGGGCGTGGCCTTCCAGGCCGTGGCGGGCGTGCTGCAGTCCCTGGGGCTGGCCTTTCACGGCATGTCGACCTTCGCGCTGCTGCTGGGCGGGTTGACGCTGGCGGCAGCGCTCTACATCGACCTGCGCGTGCGGCGCGAGCGCGCCCCGGACTTCGCGCGCTGGCCCTACCTGGGCGGTGCGCTGCTGCTCGGCATAGGCTGGGTCTCGCTGGCGGTGCTGCCTTCCTGGGTCTTGCTGCCGCGCTATGCCGCCTGGCTCGTCTTCGTGGTCTGGGCCCTGTCGCTGCAGCGCGTGGGTGTCGTCGCGATCGCGCTCGCGCTGGCGGGCTTCGAACTGGCCTGGGGTCTGGCCCGTGTCAGCGGCTCCAGCGTGGCGGGAATCGTCGCCTGGGTGCTGTGCCTGGCGGCGGTCGGTGGCATCTCGGCCTTCCTGCTGCCCCGGCGCCAGGCCTGGTCGGAGGCCTTGCACTGGTGGATGCCCGTGCGCTGGCGCGCCTGGTACGCCGCCGGCCCGGGCGCGGCGCGCGCGCACGCGCCAGCGCACCGCCTGAGCGACACTGCAGCGTGACCCGGGCGCGCGGCCCCGCGCCGCGCCACCGCCGCGACCGACCCTCCAGGAGACCCCACCGATGTTCCCGAGCACGCTTGCGGGCAGCCTGCCCAAGCCGGCCTGGCTGGCCGAGACCCACCGCCTGTGGCCGCGCTGGAAGATGGACGGCACCGAGCTCGCGCGGGCCAAGCTCGACGCGACCCTGCTGTGGATCAAGGCCCAGGAGGACGCCGGGCTGGACGTGGTGGGCGATGGCGAGCAGTCGCGCCAGCACTTCGTCCACGGCTTCCTCGAGCAGGTCGAGGGCATCGACTTCGAGCACAAGGTCGAGATGGGCATCCGCAACGATCGCTACAAGGCCATGGTGCCGCAGGTCGTGGCGCCGCTGCGGCTCAAGGGCCGTGTGCACGCGCAGGAGGCGCGCCTGTTGCGGGCCCACACCACGCGGCGCACCAAGTTCACGCTGCCCGGGCCGATGACCATCGTCGACACCGTGGCCGACCGGCACTACGGCGACCGGGTCGCCCTCGCCCTGGCCTTCGCCGAACTGCTGAACCAGGAGGCCCTGGCCTTGCAGGCCGACGGCATCGACGTGATCCAGTTCGACGAGCCGGCCTTCAACGTCTACCTCGCCGAGGCGGCCGACTGGGGCGTGCGCGCCCTGGAGCGCGCGGCCCAGGGCCTGCAGTGCACGACCGCGGTGCACATCTGCTACGGCTACGGCATCCCGGCCAACGTCGACTGGAAGAGGACGCTGGGCGAGGAATGGCGCCAGTACGAGCGGGTCTTCCCGGCCCTGGCGGCGAGTTCGATCGACCAGGTCAGCCTGGAGTGCATCCACTCGCGCGTGCCGCCGGAGCTGATGGCCCTGCTGCGCGGCAAGGACGTGATGGTGGGCGTCATCGACGTGGCCAGCGACACGGTCGAGACCCCCGAGGAGGTGGCCGCGACCCTGGGGCAGGCGCTGCGCTTCGTGCCGCGCGAGCATCTGATCGCCTGCACCAACTGCGGCATGGCGCCGATGGACCGTGCCGTCGCCGAGGCCAAGCTGCGCGCCCTGGCGCAGGGCGCCGCCCTGGCGCGGGAGCGCTATGGGCGTTGATTCAGCCCTGGAGCTGGGCCGCGATGCGCTGGCCGCAGGCGCGCGCAGCCTCGCCCTGGCACTGCTGGGCCTGCGCCAGGCACTGGCGCGCGTACTCCGGGTCGTTCTGCAGGCGCTCGACGTGGACGTGGTGCCCTTCGCGCGACATCAGCCACTTGAGCTGGATGATGTCCACCAAGGCCAGGGCCTCGCGTTCAGGGGGAACGAAGGAGTTCATCGCGTGGGGGTCGGTGCGGGCGGTGCAGGCGCGGCGGGAGCGCGAAGTTTCGCGCAAGCACGAGGCCGCATCCTGGATTGCGCAAAAGCTTGACGAAGATCATCCCCTACCCCCGGGGCGGCTGTGGTGCGCTGACCACAGGCGCCCGTCACAGACCCCCCGACCCGGTGGCCAGCGAGCGCCGGGCCGCCTGCCGCACGCGAGGACCGCATGAACGACCTGGCCATCACCTTCGACGACATCACCGCAGCCGCCGCCCGGCTGGCCGGGCAGGCTCACCGCACGCCGGTGCTGACCTCGCGCACGGCTGACGAGCGCACCGGCGCCCGGGTGTTCTTCAAGGCCGAGAACCTGCAGCGCATGGGGGCCTTCAAGTTCCGCGGCGCCTTCAACGCCCTGGCGCGCTTCGACGCGGCGCAGCGCCGGCAAGGGGTGATCGCCTATTCCTCGGGCAACCATGCGCAGGCCGTGGCCCTGGCCGCGCGCGAACTCGGCATGCCCAGCGTCATCGTCATGCCGCAGGACGCCCCGCCGGCCAAGCTGGCCGCCACCCGGGGCTACCAGGCGGGCATGGCCGGCAGCGAGGTGGTGCTCTACGACCGCTACCGCGAGGACCGCGAGGCCATCGGCCGGCGCCTGGCCGCCGAGCGCGGCATGACGCTGGTGCCGCCCTACGACCATGCCGACGTGATGGCCGGGCAGGGCACGGCGGCGCTCGAACTCGTCGAGCAGGTGCGCGCGCTCGACGGCGGCGGCCTGGACGCGCTGCTCGTCTGCGTGGGCGGTGGCGGCCTGATCGCCGGCTGCGCCGTGGCGGCGCGCCACCTGCTGCCGGGCATCGAGGTCTGGGGCGTCGAGCCCGAGGCCGGCAACGACACGCAACGCAGCCTCGCCGAGGGCCGCATCGTCCACATCGACACGCCCCAGACCATCGCCGACGGGGCCCAGACGCAGCACAGCGGCGCGCTCACCTTCCCGGTGATCCAGCGCCTGGTGCGCGGCATCGTCACCGTCGCCGATGCCGAGCTCGTCGCGGCCCTGCGTTTCTTCGCCGAGCGCATGAAGATCGTCGTCGAGCCCACGGGTTGCCTGGCGGCGGCCGCACTGTTCGGCCGCGCCGCCGGCCTGCCCGACCTGCGCGGGCAGCGCGTCGGCGTGCTGCTCTCGGGCGGCAACGTGGACCTGCGGCGCTACGGGCAGTGGTTGGCCGAGGCGCCGGCACCCGGCTGAAGCCCTACCGGGCCGTCAGGCTCCCGCCTGCTCTCAGCCCGCGTCGCGCACGTCGGCCACGGGCTCGGCGCCGAAGTCCGCTCGCTCGAGCCAGGCGAGCACCCGGGACGCGGCGGCTTCGGGGCTGTCGAGCCGGCCCTGGCTCTTCAGGCTGGCGAAGCGAGCCTGTTCAGGGAAGGCGGCCGGGTCGCCGCCGCGCAACTGCACCTGCATGTCGGTGTCGATGACGCCGGGCGCGAGCGAGCAGATGCGTGCACCGTCCGGGCGGCGGGCTTCTTCGAGCGCGATGCTGCGCGCCGCGTGGTCCAGCCCGGCCTTGACCGCGCAGTACACCGCGCCGCCGGCCATGGCGTGGCGGCCCAGGCCCGAGGAGATCTGCAGCACCTTGCGCGGCACGCCGAACCCGGCGCCCGCCTCGAGGAAGGCCGCCGTCAGCAGCAGCGGCGCCTCCAGGCTGGCGCGCGCGGCGCGGCTGACGCTGTCGAGGTCGGCGCCGGCCAGCGGGCCGGGCTCCACCAGCAGCGCCGCGTTGTTGACGAGTGTCAGTGATGCCACCTCGGCGCGCGGCAGCGCCGCGATCCAGGCGCGCAGGCGGCGGGCCACCGGCAGGGGGTCGGTCAGGTCGACCGACCATTGCTCGAGCGGGGTCCCCGGGGCCGATGCGAGCACGGCCGCGGGCTGGCGCTGCAGCGTGAGCAAGCGGTGGCCGCGCTGGCGGAGTTGCTGCGCCAGCGCGAGCCCGAGCCCGCGCGAGGCGCCTGTGACGATGGTGATGGGGAGGGCTTGGCTCATCTGCTCAGCATAGCGCCTGCCCGGACTTCAGCCCGCGCCCAGGTGGCGGCTTGCTGCGCCGCCGCCCGGCGCGCGCTCAGGCCCCCTTCGTGCCGCTCGCCTCGCGCGCCCGCAGCTTGGGCGCGGTGCGCAGGCTCAGCCACATGGTCACCGCGAGGATGGCGACCACCACGCCGAGCGAGGCCGCCACCGGGATCTTGACGACGTCGATCAGCATCATCTTCGTGCCGATGAAGGTGAGGATCACCGCCAGGCCGTAGCTGAGCAGGTGGAACTTCTCGGCCACCGCGGCCAGCAGGAAGTACATCGCGCGCAGGCCCAGGATGGCGAAGATGTTGCTCGTGAGCACGATGAAGGGATCGGTCGTGATGGCGAAGATGGCCGGGATCGAATCGACGGCGAAGATCACGTCGGTCAGGCCCACCAGCGCGATCACCAGCAGCAGCGGCGTGGCGATGCGCTTGCCGTTCTCGAGCGTGAAGAAGCGCTCACCGTCGAAGCTCTTGGAGACCGGCAGGAACCTGCGCAGCTGCTTCAGCGCCGGGTTGGACTCGAGGTCGGACTCCTGCCCGGCGGCCCACCACATCTTGATGCCGGTGAGCACCAGGAAGGCGCCGAAGACGTAGAGCACCCAGTGGAACTGCGTGATCAGCCACGAACCGACCAGGATCATCACCGTGCGCAGCACGATCGCGCCGATGATGCCGATCATCAGCACCCGCTTCTGGAACTCCGGCGGCACCGCGAAGTAGGTGAAGATCATCAGGAAGACGAAGATGTTGTCCACCGCCAGGCTCTTCTCGATGAGGTAGCCCGTGAGGAACTCCATGGACTTGGTGTTCGCGACCGCGGTGCCGTGGTCTTGCCAGACCGCCCACCAGAACAGGCCGTTGAAGGCGAAGCTCAGGGCCACCCAGATGAGCGACCAGTTCAGGGCCTCCTTCACGCCCACGGCGTGCGCGCCCTGCTTGCGCAGGACGACGAAGTCGACGAAGAGCGCCACCAGAACGGAGACGACGAAGAAAATCCACAGCCAGAGCGGCGCGATGGTGTCCATGGACACTCCCGGAAAGTGAGTTGAGGGTCGCGCCGAAAGGTCTTGCGGGGAGCGGTTGTCCCTGCGGTCCCGGGTGGCGGGCGGGCGCCTGCCTCCGTACTGATGGGGGGCCGCGGCAGCGGGCGCTGCGTGCTACTCCCCTTTCGACAAGACGTGATTGGAGCAGGCGAGCCATGTCCCCACTTTTCCCGTGCCCTTGGTGTTCGTCCGCAGGGGCGCGCCGGCAAGCGCTGTCGGCCTTCGCGGGAGCGCGGCCCTGATGGATGGCGAAGGCGGGCGCGTCCGCGTGCTCCACGCCGATGCGCAACTCGTCGTGGTGGACAAGCCTTCGGGCCTGCCGGCGGTGCCCGGCCGCGCGCCCGGCTTGCAGGACTGCGCGGCCTCCCAGGTGCAGGCCGAGTTCACCGACGCGCTCGTGGTGCACCGGCTGGACATGGCCACGTCGGGCCTGTTGGTGTTCGCGCGCGGGCTGGACGTGCAGCGCGCGCTGGGGTGGGCCTTCGAACGGCGCGAGGTGGACAAGCGCTACGAGGCCTGGGTCGCCGGCCACCCCGGCGCCGACCAAGGCTGCATCGAGCTGCCGCTCGGGCCGGACTGGCCGCGCCGGCCCCTGCAGCGGGTCGACCCCGAGTGCGGCAAGCCGGCCTGCACGCGCTGGACCGTGCTGGAGCGCGCGGGGGACCGCAGCCGCCTCCGTCTGCAGCCGCGCACCGGCCGCACCCACCAGTTGCGCGTGCACCTGGCCGCGATCGGGCATCCCATCCTGGGCGACACCCTGTACGCCCCGCCGCCGGTGCAGGCCCTGGCGCCCCGGCTCTGCCTGCACGCCACGGCCCTGGAAATGAAACACCCGCAGACGGGGCTGCGGGTGTCTTTCTCCAGCCCCCCGCCCTTCTGAAGGGCGAGGCCTGGAGGAGGCAGCCTTGCGGCTGCCCGGTTCACTGGGCCTGCTGGATCCCGGCGATGGCCCAGGCGCCCTCGGTCTCGGGCTTGACCAGGTGCCAGACCTCGTCGAAAGCGGCGGCCGGCGCGCCCGCTTCCTCGCGGATCATGCCGTGGAAGCGCACGCTGACGATCTGGCGGCCGTCCTCGGTCGCGAAATCGAGGACCTGGGCCTCGACCCGCTCGACGTCGGTCTGCTGCGCGGCACCGGCGCGGTCCTGGATGTCCAGGCGCAGCGCGGCGAACATCTCGGGCGTCGTGAAGCGGCGCAGGTCTTCCAGGTCGCCAGCGTCGTTGGCGGCCTGCAGGCGAATGAAGATCATCTTGGCCACGCGCTCGAAGGCCGGCAGGTCGAAGCCTTCAGGCAGGCTCGGGCCGCTGGCGGCCGTGGGCGTGACAACGGCCGCCGCCGCCGCAGGCTCGCCACCCAGGCTCGGCAGGGGCTGTCCGGTCACCGAGACCGCGCCCGCCGCCGGCTCGAAACTCGAGCGCGCCATTGGCGCCGCTGCGGCCGGCTCGGCCGGGGCCGGCATGGCCGGCGCGCCACCGAGGGCCGGGTTGGAGCCCGCACCGTCGGCCGCACCGGCCGTGGCCAGCGCCGGGCGCTGTTGGGCGCCCGAACCGAAGCGGCGCATCAGGAAGCGGATCAGGAAGATCGCGGCGACGGCCAGCAGGGCGAGCATCAGGAAGTTGGCGAAGGCCTCGCCCATGCCCAGGTGGCTCATCAGCGCGGCCAGGCCCAGACCGGCGGCCAGGCCGGCGATGGGCCCGAGCCAGGACCGCTTGGCCGGCGCGGCGGCCGCAGCGGCGGCTCCGGCGGCCGCGGGTGCCGCTGCGGTGGCCGGGGTGGCAGCCTGCTGAGGCGCCGCCTGCTGGGGTGGCGTGTTCTGTGGCGTGCTCTGCGCCGGGGCGCTGCGCTGCATGCCCTGCGACTTGCCTCCGCCGACGCGCTTGGCCTCACTCCAGGACGGCACGGTGGCGATCATCACGACCGCGAGCGCGCCAGCCAGCCAGTTCTTCATTGTTTGATCCTCGAAAACGGGGGGTGGACGACTGTCAAAGCACGCGGATCCCGCAAGCCAGGACTCACGCGCGACGCGAAGTGTGCGGCATTTGCCCGCGGATGCAAAGCGTCGGATGCCTTGACCCTGAAGTCATAGGGCGGATCGGCACGCACGGCCGGCCGTCGGGGGCCCCTCGGCTCGGGATAATCCACCGGTGTGCCTGTGGTCGTGCGCCCGCGCGGCCTTCCCCTACCTGCCGGAGCCCCCTGCGATGTCCCCTTCGTCCACCACCCTCGGCGGCGGCTGCTTCTGGTGCCTGGAGGCGGTGTACGAGCTGGTCGACGGCGTCGTCGCCGTCGAGTCCGGCTACACCAACGGCCATGTGGTCGACCCGAGCTACGAACAGGTGTGCCAGGGCGACACGGGCCACGCCGAGGTCGTGCGTGTCGATTTCGATCCGCAGCGCATCACGCTGCGCGAGATCCTGGAGATCTTCTTCGCCATCCACGACCCCACCACCCTGAACCGGCAGGGGCACGATGTCGGGTCCCAGTACCGCTCGGGCATCTACCTGCACGACGACTCCCAGCGGGCGATCGCCGAGGCCGTGCGCGCCGAGGCCGATGCGGCCCACGGCGGCCGCGTGGTCACCGAAGTCGAGCCGCGGCGCAACCACTGGCGCGCGGAGGACTATCACCAGCATTACTACGCCCGCCACCCGTGGCAGGGCTACTGCGCGCACGTGATCGCGCCCAAGGTCGAGAAGTTCCGCCGCACCTTTGCCGCGCGGGTGCGGCGCTGAGTCATGCGCACCGTCCTGACGCACTTCTTCAACGAGGCCTACCTGCTGCCCTGGTGGCTGGAGCACCACGTCCGGCTCTTCGACCACGGCGTGCTGGTCGACCATGGCTCGACCGACGGTTCGGCCGACATCTGCCGGCGCATCGCGCCGCACTGGCGGCTCGTGCGCAGCCGGCTCGACCGCTTCGACCCCTGCCTGACCGACTTCGAGCTCATGGGCTTCGAGGAGCCTCTGCCGGGCTGGAAGATCGTGCTGACGGTGACGGAGTTCCTGCTACCGGCGCGACCCCTGGCGGAATTCGAGCGCAGGCTCGAGCGAGCCGGGCGCGTGGGCGGTGCGGCCTGCGGCTTCGTGCTCGCCGATGTCGAGCCGCAGCGCCTGCCCCAGCCCGGGCTGCCGCTGGTGCTGCAGAAGCACCACGGTGTCGACGAGGGCCTCGAGCGCCCTGCGCCGGAGCGCGAGCGTCTGGGGCTGGGTTCGGCGCCCGCGCGCCTGCGCGCCTACCACCGGCTGCCGATCGGCATGTACGCGCCCGGGCGCCGCGGCTCCTTCCACCCCGACCTGGGCCTGCCCCACGCCGACCTCGTCGTGCTGCACTGTGCCTACGCGCCTTGGAACGAGGACGTTCTGCGCCGCAAGCTGCAGACCGAGGCGCGCCTGTCGGCCGGCGACCTGAGCGGCCGCGCCGGCGCCTCCCCCGCCCGCGGCCCTGAGCACTGGGCGGGCCGGCATGCGGCGCTGGCGCGCGCCGCGCGGGACCTGCGCCAGCACCCGGTGGCGGGCCCGGCGCTGGCACGGCTGGCGGATTCGCTGCAGCCGCCGCCCTTGACCTGAGAGCACCCTCGAGGGCCGGGATTGCCCCGTCCCGGTCGCCTGCGGGGGCGGGGTCAGGGCGCGAGCCGCTCCCGCAGCCAGGCGCTGCCGTCGAGCCGATAGCGCAGCCGGTCGTGCAGGCGCGACGGCCGGCCCTGCCAGAACTCCCAGCGGTCGGGCGCGAGCCGGTAGCCGCCCCAGTGCGGCGGGCGCGGCGGGTTCATCAGGTACTGCGCGCCGTAGCGGGCGGCGTTGGCCACGAGCACGCCGCGCGAGGCGATGACCTCGCTCTGCGGCGAGGCCCAGGCGCCGATGCGCGAATCCAGGGGGCGGCTGGCGTAGTAGGCGTCGGACTCCGCCTCGGACACCTTGGACACCGCGCCCTCGATGCGCACCACGCGTTCCAGCTCGACCCAGTGGAACTGCAGCGCCGCGTGCGGATGCAGCCCGAGCTCGCGGCCCTTGCGGCTGCCGTAGTTCGTGTACCAGACGATGCCACGTTCGTCCCAGCCCTTGACGAGCACGATGCGCGTGGACGGCCTGCCGTCGGCGCCGACGGTGGCCAGCGTCATGGCGTTCGGCTCGGGCAGTTGCGCTGCCACCGCCTCGGCCATCCAGGCCGCGAACTGTTGCAACGGGTCCGGCTGTGAGGCCGATTCGTCCAGCGCGGCGCGTTCGTAGCTCTTGCGCAGTTGCGCGATGTCCTGGCCGATGTTCTTCATATCGCAAAGTATAGGAAGCGCTGACGGCCGGGTGCGGCGCCGCCGGCCGGACCAGGCCTGAGGCGGCCCTGCAAGCGCGGTCGCGGCCCGATCCGTTGGCAATCCCTTACGGGGAAGGCCTTAGGTAGACCTCCCATTGGCGGGATCGCCGGCGTGGTGCATCCTTCGAACCACGACGCTGCACTCAGGCGGCGTCGACACACGGACACACGCGGGGAGGTCATGGGCTCGTTGCCGGTCGTCATTGTCGCTGCCGCGGGGCGCGGCAGCAGGTTCGCAGGGCGGGGGCACAAGCTGCTGCAGTCGCTCGGCGCCTCCACGGTGCTCGGCACGACGCTCGGCCACGTGCTGGAAAGCGAGCTGCCCCTCGTCGTCGTGACGACCGAGGCGCTGGGCGCGGAGGCGGCGCGCATCGTCGCGCGGCGCGACGTGCTCGTGATCACCGAGGCGGAGGCCTCGCGCGGCATGGGTCACACCATCGCCGCCGGCGTGCAGGCGCGCTCGCAGGCGCCGGGCTGGCTGGTGTTGCCCGCCGACATGCCGCTGGTGGGCGCGCCCGTGCTGCAGGCCGTGGCCGCGGCGCTGGCGCGCGACGCGGTGGTCTTCGCCCAACACCACGGCCGGCGCGGGCACCCTGTGGGCTTCTCGGCCGGCATGTACTCCGAACTGCTGTCGCTCACGGGCGACGAAGGCGCGCGCCGCCTGCTCGCCCGCTACCCCGCGGTCGGCATCGAGACCGAGGACCCGGGCGTCCTGTTCGACGTCGACACCGAGTCCGACCTGGACGCCGCGCGCGCCATGCTGCCGGCCCTGTGCCGGGCGTAGGCACCCGCCCGGCCTGGGGCCGGGCCCTGGTTCCTGCTCGGCCTTGGGCCTGGCGTAGATTTCCCCCCGGGCTCCAGGCTTGGGCCGGCTGCTTGGCCGTCAGTCCATCAGCCGCACAGGCCATGGGCCCGGGCCAGGGCCGTCAGGCGCCTGACTTCGGCGTCGGGCACGCCGTGGTCGTCCAGGGCGCGCGCCGTCAGAGTCAGGTACTCCAGCGTGCTGCCGTAGCGGCCGCGGGCGTGGCGCAGGATGTGCAGCAACTCGCCGTCGGGCAGGTGCGGCAGCCAGGCCGGGCTGCGGCGGCTCAGCGTGAAGGCCAGGGCTTGGACCTCGCCCGCGGGCGTCGCGGCGCGCAGCAGGCGAGGGTCGTACACGCCGGTGGGCATCTCGCGCGCCCAGAGGCGGCCCAATTCGGCCTCCACCCGGTGCCGGGGCAGCCGGTAGGCGACGCCACGGCAGGCGCCGCCCTGCAGCAGCGCGAAGACCAGGCCCGGCTGCTCCGGCGTGCCGCGGTTGATGCGTGAGCGCATGCGCAGGGCCCGGTGCCAGCCGCGCACGAGGGCCGGGCGCTGCTCGGCCGCGTCGAACTCGGGGCGCCAGATCAGCGAGGCGTAGCCGAAGACCCACAAGTCGCCGCAGCCGCCCCAATGCCCGAGCAGGCGCTGCAGCATCGCCTCGGGGTCGCGGGCGCCGGGAAGGGTGGCGTAGGACGGGTGCGCAACCATGCCGCTGCGCATCATAGGGCCAGGATGCAGGCTCGATATGAAACTTTGTTACTTCAATATGCTGATGAGGTTACATTTGCGGGGCGCGCGCGATCGGCGCAATCCGCGCCTCCCCGCCCCCCGCACGAGAGCCCCGACATGAGCACGCCGCCCCTCCACCCCCGCGTCGCGCAAGTGACGGCCCGCATCCGCGAGCGCAGTGTCGCCAGCCGCGCCGCTTACCTGGCCCAGGTGGACCGCCTGGCCGCGCGCACGCGCGGCAGCGACCGCCTGGGTTGCGCCAACGTGGCGCACGCCGTGGCGGCGCTGCCGGCCGCCGACAAGCTGCGCATCGTGGCCGAGCGCAGGCCGCATCTCGGGATCGTCACCGCCTACAACGACATGCTGTCGGCGCACCAACCCTACGAGACCACGCCTGGCCTGATCCGCGACGAGGCGCGGCGCCAGGGGGCGACGGCGCAGGTGGCTGGCGGCGTGCCCGCCATGTGCGACGGCATCACCCAGGGCGAGCCCGGCATGGAGCTCAGCCTGTTCTCGCGCGACACGATCGCGATGTCCACCGCGGTGGCGCTGTCGCACGATGTCTTCGACGCCGCGCTGCTGCTGGGCGTGTGCGACAAGATCGTGCCCGGGTTGCTGATCGGGGCGCTGCACTTCGGCCATCTGCCTTGCGTCTTCGTGCCGGCGGGGCCGATGAGCACGGGCCTGTCCAATGCCGAGAAGGCGCGCACGCGCGAGCTCGCGGCCCAGGGCCGGGTCGACCGCGCCGCGCTGCTGGCGGTGGAGGGCGCGGCCTACCACGGGCCGGGCACCTGCACCTTCTACGGCACCGCCAACAGCAACCAGATGCTGCTCGAGGCCATGGGCCTGCACGTGCCGGGCGCGGCCTTCGTCCACCCGCACGCCGGCCTGCGCGAGGCGCTGACGCGCGTGGCGGTGCGCCAGGCGCTGGGCCTGGTGCGCGGCGGCCCGCGCTTCCTGCCCATCGGCCGCCTCGTCGATGAGCGCGCCATCGTCAATGCGATGGCGGCGCTGCTGGCCACCGGCGGCTCGACCAACCACCTGATCCACTGGGTGGCGGTGGCGCGTGCCGCGGGCATCCTCATCGACTGGGACGATTTTTCCGAGCTGTCCGACGTGGTGCCGCTGCTGGCGCGCGTCTACCCGAACGGCGTGGCCGACGTCAACGAGTTCCAGGCCGCCGGCGGCCCGGGCTTCGTGCTGCGCGAGCTGGCCCGTGCGGGCTTGCTGCACGCCGACGCGGCCACGGTGGCGCCCGGGGGCGTGGCGGCGTACTTCGAGCTGCCTTTCGTGGGCGAGACGGCCGAGCCGGCGGCGGCTGCCGCCGCGGGGGTGGCCCCCTCCGCGCCCGAGCGAGCTGCGGCGGCCGTGAGCTGGGCGCCGCTGCCCGAGGCCCCGGGCGACGAGACCGTGCTGCGCACCGCCGACACGCCCTTCTCGCCCACCGGCGGCCTGCGTCTGCTGAGGGGCAATCTGGGGCGAGCGGTGATCAAGGTCTCGGCCGTGCCGGCAGACCGCCACGTCGTGCAGGCCCCGGCCCGGGTCTTCGACAGTCAGGAGGCCTTGCTGGCCGCCTGCGCCCGGGGCGAGCTCGAGGGCGATGTCGTCGCCGTGGTGCGATTCCAGGGGCCGCAGGCCAACGGCATGCCCGAGCTGCACAAGCTCACCCCGCCGCTGGCCGTGCTGCAGGGGCGGGGCCAGCGCGTGGCGCTGGTCACGGACGGGCGCATGAGCGGCGCCTCGGGCAAGGTGCCGGCGGCCATCCACGTCGTCCCCGAGGCCCTGGCCGGCGGCCCGCTGGCGCGCGTGCGCGACGGTGACATGATCCGCGTCGATGCCGTGGCCGGCACGCTGGACGTGCTGGTCGACCCAGCCCAGTGGGCCACGCGCGCGCCCGCCGAGCGCGCGCCCGATCAGGCAGACGTCTCCGCCCACGGCCTGGGCCGCGAGCTCTTCGCCGGCATGCGGCGCCAGGTGCGCAGCGCCGAGGAGGGCGCGGTGACGTGGCTGTGACGCCGAGAGGGGACGGGGGAAACGTCGACTTCCGCATCGAAAATGCCCGTGAAATTGGTGATCTGACTTGATCCTTCAGGAAATCCATCGATGAACACCCTTGAACTCGCCGCCCACGGCCCCGTCATCCCCGTCATCGTGCTGCACCGCGTGCAGGACGCCGTGCCGCTGGCGCGCGCGCTGCTGGCCGGGGGGGTGAAGGTGCTCGAGGTGACGCTGCGCACCCCGGTGGCGCTGCGCTGCATCGAGGCCATCGCCGCGGCCGAGCCCGAGGCCCTGGTCGGCGCCGGCACGGTGCGCTCGGTGGCCGATGCGCGCGACGCGCTCGCCGCCGGGGCGCGCTTTGCCGTCAGCCCAGGCTACACGCCCGAGGTCGGGCAGGCCTGCGCCGACCTGCAATTGCCGCTGCTGCCCGGCGTGGCCACCGCGAGCGAGCTGATGCAGGCTCAGGCCGGCGGGCACCACTTCGTCAAGTTCTTCCCCGCCACGGCGGCCGGTGGCATCCCGATGCTGAAGGCGCTGGCCGGGCCCTTTCCCGACGTGGCCTTCTGCCCCACCGGCGGCGTCACGCCGCAGACCGCGCCCCAATTCCTGGCCCTGCCCCAGGTGACCGTGTGCGGCGGCTCCTGGCTGACGCCGGCCGACGCCGTGGAGCGCGGGGACTGGGCGCTCATCACGCAGCTGGCGCGCGAGGCGGCGGCGCTGCGCGCCGGGTGACCACCCGGCAGGGGCGCGGCCGGGCTCCCGACAGGAATGCGGGTCGCCCCAAGTGCTCCCGATCCCTGCGGACGGCGGGCCAGCTGCAGCCTGGCCCCCAGGGAGCGATCAGCCCCGCGCCGCCTGCGCCACCAGGTCGGCCATCTGCCGCGCCTGCGCGTCGGTCTCGCGCCCCAGGCCCTCGACCACGCCCTGGCGGTCGGCGGGCAGGCGGTTCTGGCTGAGTTTCCACTTGCCCACCAGGCGCTCGACCGGGATCTCGATGCCGACGATGGCGCGCAGCATCTGGCCCAGGTAGTCGGCGGGCGCGTCGTCCACCGACCACGGGGTCTCGCGCGGGGCCTCGCGCGTCTGCGTCAGCCGGTCCACCAGCGCGTGCAGCCACGGCGCCTCGTCCACGGCGCGCAGGCGGCCGTGGGCGTGCACGGTGGTGTAGTTCCAGGTCGGCACCACCTTGTGCGTGGCCGCCTTGCTCGGGTACCAGGAGGGGGTGACGTAGGCCTGGGGGCCGTTGAAGACCGCGAGCACGGGCTGCCCGTCGGCCACCCGCCACAGCGGGTTGGCGCGCGCCACGTGGCCGCGCAGCACGCCGTGCGGGCCGACGGTGGGGTCCAGCTCCAGCGGGATCAGGTCGGCCGTGAGGCCGTCGGGGCCGGTGCTCACGAGCGTGGCGAGCGGGTGCTCTCGCAGCAGCGCGTGCAGCGCGGCCGGGTCGGTCTGCTCGAAGTGGCTGGGCAGGTACATGGGCGGTCTCCTGGGATCTCGTCAGGCCTTGCGGACGATTCCCCGCGCCGCCAGGGCGGCGTGGCCACGCGCCAACTGCGCGCTGGATCAGCCGCCCAGCGCCGCGCGCTCGATCAGCTCGATCTTGTAGCCGTCGGGGTCGGTGACGAAGGCGATGACCGTGGTGCCGCCCTTGACCGGGCCCGGCTCGCGCGTGACCGCGCCGCCGAGCGCGGCCGCCTTGTCGCGCAGCGCGGCGCAGGTGGCGGCGACGTCGGGCACGCCGATGGCGATGTGGCCAAAGGCGCTGCCGAGCTCGTAGCGCTCGACCCCGTAGTTGTAGGTGAGCTCGATCTCGGCGTGCTCGGGGTTGGTGCCGTAACCGACGAAGGCGAGGTCGTACTTCTGCTCGGGCCGCTGCGTGGTGCGCAGCAGGTTCATGCCGAGGACCTGGGTGTAGAAATCGACCGACCGTTGGAGGTGGCCGACGCGCAGCATGGTGTGGAGGAGTCTCATGCCGCCGATTGTGGCAAGAACGGCGCGCAAGCCCGAGGCCGGGTTTTCACGCGGCGGTGCGGCGGCCCTCGGCCGCGCGGGGCAGGGCTGCCGGCATTCACGGGCCCGCCCGGGCCCCGCGCGCCGTCGACCGCGCTACGACCCCACGCCCGCCAGCACCGCCACGCCGATGACGGCGAACACCACCGCGGCGATGCGGTGCACCCACTCGATGGGCACGAACTTCACCGCCTTCTCGCCCAGCAGCACGGCCGGCACGTTGGCGATCATCATGCCCAGCGTGGTGCCCGCGGTCACGGCCAGCAGCGCGTCGTAGCGCGCAGCCAGCATCACGGTGGCGATCTGCGTCTTGTCGCCCATCTCGGCGAGGAAGAAGGCCACCACGGTGAGGCCGAACACGCCCAGCCGGCCCGAGCCCGCGCCCTCGGCGTCGCCGGCCTCGTCGGGCACGAGCATCCACGCCGCCACCGCAAGGAAGGACAGTCCCAGCACCCAGCGCATCCAGGTCGGGTCGATCACGCGCGTGAGCCAGGTGCCCAGGGCGCCGGCCGCCGCGTGGTTGGCCAGCGTGGCCACCAGGATGCCGGCGATGATGGGCAGCGGCCGGCGGTAGCGCGCGGCCAGCAGCAAGGCGAGCAACTGGGTCTTGTCGCCGATCTCGCCGAGGGCGACCACGCCGGTGGAGACGGTGAAGGCTTCGAGCATCGTCGGTGGGTAGCGTGGCGCGGCGCGCGCCGGCGCGATTCCGCGGCCGGGGCCGGATGGAATGGGATGGGGCCGGGGCCGGGGAGGGGGTCAGCGGTCCAGCCAGACCGCCATGCCCTGGGCGTTGAGCTCGATGTCGATCGCCAGCGCCTGCGCGATCTCGGCCTCGCCCAGGGTGCAGCCGTGCTCGCGCAGGCTGCCCACGTACAGCGACGTCAGCTCGCGGCACAGCGCGGCGTGGCGGTCGGGGGCGGTCTTCAGGGTCTGGCCGATGGCGACCATGCGGTCCAGCAGCGCCAGCATGCGCCCGGCCAGCACGTCAACGTCGCCGACGCGGCTGTAGTGGGTGAGGTAGACGCAGCGCGGCGCGCGCTCGAGCAGGCGGCCGAC
>Ga0169931_10003992_pt1 | contig 23159 bp, 17 predicted proteins | sample Kivu_15m_20L_FD_129675 | JGI IMG/M metagenome (GOLD analysis project Ga0169931, IMG submission 129675) | Freshwater microbial communities from Lake Kivu, Western Province, Rwanda to study Microbial Dark Matter (Phase II) - Kivu_15m_20L... | ecosystem: Environmental > Aquatic > Freshwater > Lake...
GAATTATATGGGAATTTAGGATACGTATGATCAAATCTATTCTCCGGCTAGCGACATCAAAAGAGCAGCTCCTCTTTTAGCCCAGAAATCTTGATCGCTTGAAGGAGTATTATTCACTCCAGGCTTTATGGGTAACATCACTGTGAACATGTATGATTTTCTTTCAGTAACACCTGTTCTGATCGGGTACATGTAAGTCGGGCAAGTGTACAGATTCTGCCCTTTCTTGGGTTTCTGCTTACCTTAGATGAAGACTGGCTTGAACTGAATGACTGGCATGCGGTAATAGAGCTTCATTGGTTATGATTATGTAATGCAGTTTTTGTCTCCGTCCCATCTGGCACCCTCAAGGAACAGTCCACTGATATATGCACCTTCTTTGGCTGGAGACATGATAGTCGTATCAAATTTTTCAAATGAAAATTACCAACCGAAGGCATCGATAGCTACACTTGATTTCCTAGCTGCTTGTTGCTGAAGAGCTGTAGTAAATCCAGTGGGGAAAGAGAATCCTGAGATCCAGAAAACGTTCGGCTGTCCCTTATTGACCCATACTCTAAGCTGATCTATTCTTTTATTGAGGTCTTTTATCCAAAGTGAAAGGGGTTTAAGTGAATAGTACGCAAATTTCCATTTTAGAGGTACTTTGTTTTCGAATAGTGATTGCATGACTGCTTAGAGCTACTCACTGATCAGCACTAGACCGTTAATACCCTTTTCAAGGTCAATCAAACTCTTTCTGACTATCTTTAGCAATTTGTTGTATCTACTGATCTCTTGAATAAGCACAATTTTCAATGGATTCTGGTCTTGCGGCTTTACTTTTTAGAAAACTTCTTCTTCATTAAAAGGTTCATCTAAAGTTTACAGCAACTCTCGAATAATATCCTTGACTTTTCCTTAAGTACCTTAGTCGCCTCCTGCACCGCTGAATACCTCAAGTGTTTTGAGAGATTCAATCAAAATATTCGTGTCAGCTATCTGTGAAGAAATCTAAGCGTTGATATGCTGTCCAAACACCTAAGGCTTTTAAGTTGATGGGAATTCTTCAATTTTCCTTGTATAGTACTTTGTTTCAGTCTCATGGTTGCGTTACTTGACAGGCTGTTCTTCAGGAATGATGTACTAAGCTGAATTAGGATTGCCCAATCTGTGTTTTTCTTATGAAATCACCAACTGATTGAAGTATTCAGTAGCATATACATTGAGAAGTCTTCTATCCCAGTCATCAGTCACTCGACCTCCGTAGGTCACTTCTGAAATCAAGTAACGGATAGCCTACCAAGGAGGTGTCTTTGTTACAGCTGGTTGATCGCCTCCCGCTGCTGAGCTTTGAGCATTTTTTACTTATTAAGTGTAGCCCATGTATAGCTGTAAAATCTTATCAGCGGTGTCCCAGTCTGAATCGTTGAAATCGTATATAATATTCCATCCAAGGGTCTTAAATCTCTTTCTTTCGATGATCAAAGAGTGATACCAGCACAAAGAGTAAAGAATTCTTCTGTAAAGGGGATTGTTCTGAGGTGCATTTTCGTAAGTATACAGTTTGCTTGGCATATTTGCATACAAACGAAGCATATTGGCTTTCATTCCTTTAGGTGGCTCTGTTGTTATCTTGACACATCTCTGCAAAATCGATATAGGGAACTGTGGGTGCGGGTTGGTCGATAGCCACAAACGGAACTTGTCGTCTACATCGTTCTTGTTCATCTAGAAAGTTTCAAGCATTTTTTATAGATCTTTAAGGAATCCTAAGGACAAATGACAGTTGGCTAGATAGAGCCATGAACCGCTTTTGGCACCCTAGTTGACTTTATCTTTCGCTTTCTTGGCTTGACCCTGACCTAAAGAAACAGGCACTAACTCAGCACCCTTAGAATTAGCAAAAGCTTATAGCTGAGCATATGGGTCGACTCCTGGTGAAAGAATGAAGATAATCGGCGTGTTTTTATTGGAATCAGAAAATACGCTTTCAAGGGAAGGATTTGGAGGATGCACAAAGGTCTCATTTCCGTTTTTGTCGACAATAAAGTTTATGACTGCGGGCAAAACTCTATCTCTTCTGATGATTTTAGTGATGATAAGCTTTCTTAAGCTATCACATTTTTAATTCCATTCTCCAGGTAAGGGTTATTTCTCAGGTGTGGCTGACATGTACCATTTTTTCCATTCTTTCGCGTTGTGGATGAAAGCACTGATGATATTGGGGAAGTTGGCCATCTTTTAGAGATCACAAATCGCATTCCAGTTTGAAGGCTAAATCCAGTCGTTAGGGTTAGCAGGTTGCGTGCTTCGATCAACAGTTAAGTCCTAACCTCCTTTGAGTAAGAACATGTATTCATCTGGATCGACTTCTTTGAGCCTCACTGTCATCATGAAACCAAGTAAAAGCTTATCTTTTTCAAAAAGACCTCGACATGCATAGCGATATATGCCAGTTTTGAGTTTATCTGCGATTGCATCTAATTTTTCATTAAGGGAATCGTTGAGTCCTGGTTTTTATATGTATTCTTTGATTGTTTTCTGGAAAAGTCCGATGTAAGCATCAAGAGAGAACTGATACATAGAGTCAATCAATCCAAAGTCATTGATGATGAAAAACAGTTTTGAAGCTATTTTAGCAAGTTTTCTGTAATTTTCTCTAGCAAGATTGATTTTTTTCATTTGAGCGATTGAAGATTCGATCTGATTTCTTACTTTCTCTTAAGTTTATTTGGATTCTTGCAGGTAAGCAATGATGTTTTCATCGTCGATTAGATTTGTTTTGGCAGTTGAAAGTGACTTAAGAATGCCATCGTCGATCTTTTTCATTCTTTGTTAGTTCTAACTCTTGTTTTTAATCAACTCATTTTTGCTATTTTAAAGCTGCACTTCCATTCTTTGAATGACAACGCTGATCAATTGTTACTCAAGACCTTTTTCCTTGACTGTGAAGTTTACCAACATTACCTTAGTAGTCACTTAAGGCTTGTAACGAGGATTGGGCAGCTTGGTTGTCATGAAAAGCTTGAAGTTCTCATTGTAACGAATGTCTTTGTCTCCTAAGTAAATCATGAAGCGATCGGCAACCTTTTTGATTGTCTTATTGAGAAGTGGTTCAAGTGAAGAATCGATTTCTTCATCGAGATTTTGTAAAAGTACGATTTGACCTTGAGCAACTGCAAACTCAATAGTTTTCATATAGTTATCTGTTTGAGGATCCAAAATAATGAATTTTTCCTTATTTTCTTTCTCCATTTCACGAATCCAACGATTTCCTTGCAACTGTGGATCAATCATAAGAGGGAACATTCTTCCTTTGCGCACCAAAACACCATTCTATCGACTGAACTGGTCATCAGGTAAGCCTTTGAGTCCCCACTTGATGAATTCTACTGGTTTGACCAAAAACTCAGGGAAGTTGTAGTCTTTAGAATGAGCTATTTTCAGAGCTTTGACTTTTTATAGCAATTATTATTGTACGAACTTATTTCTGTATTCAGATGGGAAAGGTCCTACGTAAGAGAGGAATGCGGCTGAAATCAAAGCATCTCCGATCAAAAAGTTATATTTTTCTTCAAGCTTCTCTTTTCTTTCTTTCCAACCTTATTTGGTCGAAGCAAGTCCTGTTATAAGCTTTTAGGCTCTTTACAGCTTGATCTGTAGCTGTTCGGTCTGAACCTTGTAGGAATCCATATCCGTTTTAGCTTTATCAAGCTGTTGATTCAATCCGTTGATGATGTCCTGAACTTTAGCGAAGTTGTCTCTCAACTGTTGTAGCTCTTCTTCTGATTTTTTTAGTTTTTCCATCAAGTTATTGACTTTGTTACGTTTAGGTTAAATATCTTTAAAGGCTTTTGCGTAGCCTTAGACAGCAAGTACCCAACGCCATAGACCTCCGGCGGCTTCTGAAATCTGATCGATTCTTGAAATCTACATATTGGGATCTTGAGTAAGTTTTTCGATTCTCTTCAGGGTGTTGATAGGCACTCTGCCCTTGTCAATATTTTGCAATCTTTGCAGGAAACTTGTGTCAGCTAGCTCTTTTTTGGCAACTGCCCAACTTGGCTCTTTGTTTAGTAGAATCATGACAGCGTTGAGCACCACATCGACTCCTTTCGGAGGTGTGCTGTAAGACTTGACGACTGAAAGCTTGTCTTTTGTAAGGTTAGCCAATCCTATTTCTGCGGCAAGTAGAGCGGGTTCGGCTTTCTTGAGATCAGCCTAAGCATCGGCCTTCAAATGCTACATTTAGCTCTTTTCTTTGCTTACTTGATTTTCTCTTTCCATCAATTAATTCTTTTTGTCTTTAGACTCACGAGTTTATTTGTCGATTTTGATCATAAGTTACTCGCAATCTTTTGATTTTTTGCTGAGTTAGTTGTTGAAAATTCCTAAGTTTTTCTGAAGTTCGTTAGAGTTTGATTGAGCTTCATCGAGCTTACCCAGACCGCCACCTAATTTGTTGATTTCTGAACCGATTTCTTCACGTTTGGTTGTGAGAAGCTATGAGTAGCCCTTGACCAGTTGAATGTAGTTGGTAGGGGTCACATAGTAGAGTCTTTTGAGCTCTTTAAGCATTCTTTCGCTGTAGCCGATGATCTTTGTGTGTGCATTTCCGAAGAAAATTGAGATGTTTGTTCTGAGATCATCTTCAAAATCAAAGTTTTTGAGACTGCTATTGGCGACCTAGACTAGGGCTTCGGCAGGCCAAGGCATAAAGTAAATAATGGTCGTGTTATTAATGAGACCTGGATACATTCTGCCGTAGTTTCTCAGGTTGTCTCCTGTCTTACTCATTAAGAAAACTATATGGAAGTTGTTCTGAATTCTGTTATAAAACTCCGCCAAATGCACTTAATCTTTGATTTCTTTGCTTTATTTTCCCTATTTGCCCTGATCTTTCAAGATACGTGTTACAACTTTTTTCATTTTTTATTTAATGTTTGGCATATCTTCTTTACCGAACAAATTAGGAATCTAACCGATAGTCAGAATGGTATTGATATCTTCCACAAAAGATTACTCTGAGATTTGATTGTCTGAGAACATGAAAACTGCTGAAGTATTGTCTTTGAAGGCTATTTCTTGGTTCCATTCTTTTATTTTTTATCTGAACTCTTTGAGCTTGAATCCCTTGGAAATAGTTACTTGACAGAGGTTAAATTTAGCTATGAAAGTTGCTAGTTTTGTCAAAGAATGACGGCCGGCACCGCCCTCGCCTACCAACATACTGTGCCCCTTTGAAAATTTGATTACTCTGTTGATCTTGCAAACGTATGAAATAGCTTATTCAAAGAGAGTGATATTCATAGCTGCAGCCTTGAATTTTTCGTTAAACTCAACTAATTTTTCTTAAACTATTTTTTTGAGCTCTTATCTTTGTTTGGCCACAACTTAGATGTAGATTTGTCTTGTTTGACTTTCATCGAAGAAATCAACAAAAATAGTGTCAGTCTAGTTCAGGTCAGTGCACTACCTAAGGTTACTTTGGAGAGTCTGTTCAAGCTGATCTCCAATTAACTTTTTCATTTTGGCCCTATCTTCGTTAGAAATCAATCTATCTTGGAAAACTCTCATACATTCGTGCACCCAAAGCCTGTAAATCGTCAATTTAGAATCACAATAGAACTTGTCGAAGATGTAGACACCCTGGATGACCTTGCTGATATCTCGCATATTGAAACTGTAGTGAGATTTTGTAGGTGTAGGCAAGAAATGCTCAGAAATAGCATGATACAAGTTTATAGTGGCACAAGCAAGCAATTCTGAGCTCTGTTTTATTTAATCGTCGAAATCTTGTGTAAAAAATTTATGCGAAAGAATATTTTGGAAAATTCTTCTCACTTGCAATTCAGATGGGAAAGTAAAGTTGATCATCATGAACTTAGTGGTCATTCTGCGCGAGATTTCGTTTCTACCTCCTCCGGGTGGACCCATGGAAGAGATGAACTGAATTTCTTATATTTTTTTGAAAATTTCGTTCTGAGTACGGTCGAACCATCCTCCGTAGTCCATCCATTGACGCAATAACTAAAGAGGTGGCTGGGAACCATAAGTATCTTTCTTTGGCATATTGAGATCGTCCACATAGATGACCATTTTCTTGCCATCTGGCACCATTTTTGTTTTAGTTCTGCGGACCATCTTGCCCTCAATCATGTCCTGTGTCTTGATCGAACTGGTCTGACTCGAAAAGATGATGTTTGTGATCTTCCAGCTTTGCTCATCTAGCTAGTTGAGAATTTGATTGATGAGTACTGTCTTGCCTGTTCCGGTGACTCCCACGCTCAAAGTGTGCAGCTTGTTGGTCACACAAGCTTGAAGAATGTACTTTGTTCTTGCCGAATCAACTGTAGGCACTAAAAGACTGTGATATGTGGCAGTAGGCGAAGGCTTCCACACCATATTGTTAACTTTGTCATCCCAACTTTGCCATTCACTCTTGTCTGGATTGATATAGTAGTCAAAAACTGTGAAGTTTCCAGGGAAAATAGATTATATGTCTCTCATAACAGAATCCATAGTTTTTCTTCCAGTCTAGTCAAGCGTACCTCCGAACGACCAAATCATACAGAAAATAAACCATTTTTCTAACACTGAGTTGTAGTTATCAGTCTTGTTCGGAATCGCGAAATCACAAGCTTTTCCATCACCTTGCATGAAGGCGTCAAGAAGCTTGATAAAAGTGATGATAATGCTGACCTAAAGTGAGGCCACATGTTCTTTGAAATCATCTTTCATGTAGTGTTTCTTTTCGAAAAGTCTTACGAACCATTTTTGGGTAAGCTATTTAATCATTTATTGCACGATCTAGTCTTTAACTTTGTTTGCTAGCCAGCTCTAGAAAATGGGCTGCCAACCGAGATCGTTCAGATTAAGGAAAATCATACCAGCTCGACTGACGGTAGCTGGAGATGCGACTGCCAGATCTTCGACTTAGAACACTAGTCCTACTTGTGAAGGCAGAGAGATACGGTCTCCGTTGAGCAGAGTGAGAACTTTGTTATCATCAAGCACTGTATTCATTGACTCGATCCAAAGTGTGTCAACAGGGCCGTCGAGAATCATCCATCTTTGGGCATCTGACTACTACTTGCATAGTCTGCTCATCATAGAAGAAAGGACACCTTCGTGCCATTCTAGATTGCCATCTACATAACCGAAAAGTTCTTTCAGATCGACTGACTTAGGGTTGAGTATCTCCAGCTTGACCTGAGGATACTTTTTGTCTTTGCTGTTGAGCGTATTTAAAGTATTTTTAAGAATTTTCCAGCAAGTTGACTTACCGCTCATCGAACTACCGACCAACATATTACCGTGTCTTGTATTCTTGCTGTCGTACAACTGAACGATTTTCTTAATAGATTCTGGCTTAGGAATCAAGCCTGCTTTTTTCATCTATGCTTCAATAGTCGAAAGGAAAACTTAATTGCTAGTCTATTGAAGCTAGATGTTAGGGAAAAGATCGTTGAAAAGAGAATTGAAGAGTGGGATATCATCTGTAACGAATTTGGGGATGTTCATATCATTGATGGCTCGCATCACAATCATCGTTTATTGATTCTTTTCCTATTCTTAAAGCTATTTAATGTTGACATCTTTATCTTTTTTATCGACCTTGTCAGCAGGGCTCTATATGTTAGTATCTCTTCTGATAGCACCAGCGCATGTCAGCACAGACTTGATAGCTCTAAGACCGAAATCATAGTGATCTTGTTTAGAAAGCTGCTGAGACATGAGTGTATAAAGTGCAACGATCTTGCTGGAAATGGCCTTTCCGTGTTTGAATCCTTAGGAACTCAACATAATCTAACAGATCATTGAAGCTTCTGGAACCATCATTGACATTGGTCTGAAAAGAGATTTTAAGTTATCAGGCAGTTAAGAACGACCGGCGTAACCAGGGTTCATAGTAATGAATACAGCACATTGAGGATTTACTGGAATTTGAGTACCTTAGAATACAAAACTGAAAGGATTTTCACTACTTTTGTCAGCTTTCTAGTAGTCTCTCAAAGCATTGAGAATCGACAACATTTGCTGGGCAACCACACTGAGCACTTCCAATTCGATACGATTGAACTAATCGAAGCATCCCCAACCTCCAGTCTGTACCAATCCCGAGAACATACGACCTAAATTCTTATAATCGAGTCCTTCTGAACAGTTGAAAACAAGCACAAACTTAGCTAAACCTTTACCTAAATCTTTTACGGTTTAGGTCTTTCCTGTACCAGCTGGACCTTGAGGGGCACCTCCTTTCTTGAGATGCATAGCAGTTGTCAAAGTCATGTAACATCTATCGGTCAGAGAAGTGACGACAAGTCTTCCATTGTTGCCTTGATACTCGAAACCATAAGCAAAAGAGGTGTTTGTTTGGTCTACGATACAGTCTGAAGATTAGCCTTGGTTAACTACCCTGAATCTAAGTTGTTTTTTCCATTCGAAGGAATCTGGAGAGAAACAGGTCTTAGAAAGAATTTATGTAATGTCTTTTGCATGCACTTAGATAGTTATAAGGGCAATCAACTTGAGTCGAATCAACATATCAGTGGTTTTTCTGATCTGTTTGGTAAGTTAGTCATGGAAAAATGTTTGTTCAGCCTTCAGACTTTTCCACAGCTTTCCTTTGCTCAACTCTGGTTTTTCTGAGTGCTGTAAAGCTTTAAGGATATTCTAGCAATCAGCAGTCCAGTATGCTTGACTGGCAGTGATCAAAAGCTGTCCGTGATGGTCTCTTACCCAGTCTGCTAACGCTTTCGAGTCTTTCTTTTTGCAATATGCACTAATCGGTGTCTGCATCGTCGAATAAAGTGATTTTTTCAATGTTTCTCGCATTTGTTTCTAAGTATACTTCAGCCAGTTTTCAACTCCATTCTAAACTGGCACTTTGCTTGTAAGCTTCACAATTTCATTCTCTGATGACACTAGCTCGATGACTTAGAAGGCAAAGTTGTCAGCTTTTTTGCCAGGAATGGCTGTGCTTGAGAAATTAAGCTTTTTGATGCCTTCGAAACATTTTTTAATATGTTTATTGACTTTTCCTGGATCTTTGCTGTTTCCTAAGAGCTAAAAGAGATCATCATTTGCAAGGAAATAGAATCGAGGGAAGGCACCTCTCTTTGTCTACAGCAAACTGAAAAGCACTTTCTGACTCTAGTCTAATCGCTTAGAAATATCTTAGAGATCAGTAAGGAAGTTTTCTACTAAAAGTGCTCCCAAAATGTCAGGTTTAGAATGAACTCTGTCCATATGGGTGCTGATTCTTTGATTGAGTATCTGGAACTTGTTGATGTCTCCGATAAGCTGTCTATCTTGATCTTGTTGTGAGGCAAAAATGGCTTCCAGATAGATCCACTGTCTTTGCACTTGTGTGAGCATCTAAAGCGTTTCTGAAATCTTTTGCAAATTGTTTTCCCAGCACTCAATATCGTCTTTGAAGTTATCGTAGAAAAGACCTGTTTTTTGAGTAGATAGAATTCCCATATGTTCCTAAAGAACTGCAAAAATAGCATCAGTTCCTTTGATTTTCCATGTTTTCTTGTGTGGTTCGACATTAATCACCATTCCTTACCATTCAGTTTTGATCTTGTGAAGGGCACTTTCGATCTTGTACTACTATCTTGCCACTTAGCACACGTTATTGATGGTCTAAGCATAGCCTATGAAGTTCTTTTGAATGTAGATTTCATCGAAAGTGAAGGTAGGGCTCTAGTGGTCGAAATCGATATGATTTTTAAGCTAAGTCCAATGCCTTGGTCTGATGAATGGCTTGCGGATGAAGTCTATAAGTGGTAAAACTGCTTTAAAGTTGTCGATTATCGTCTTGATTCCACCTGTAATACCCCATTTTCTGATATGAGACTCCTTATTAAGAGCATTTAGCTTGTATATGAAATCATCGGCATATTCTTACAAAGTTTAGCAGTTGATGTCTGCAAATTTGATGTCTTTTACTTGAATTTTATAGTTTTGATCCCATTCTTCCTTGAGTCCCCAAACACTCTAAAGATTCTTAATTTCTTTGTATACGTGATCTAGGTCAGCGGGCGAAGTGTAGCTGATTTGGAAGAGTTCGAAGCCAAATATCATGTCATTCCATCTTGTTTTAAGCCCATTCACAATATCATTATACTCATGAGTGATTCTGAAAGCATTTTAGTTAGTATAAGTAGCTTGATAGGGTGCGTTTTGTTCAAAATTGACCTTCAAATCGAATGCCTACTTGAGGAAATCATCTTTGTTTTTGATGGCATCTTTATGGAAATCAGAATGAACTTTGCTATTTCTTGTTTTGATTCTTTAAAGCATCTTATTGTATTCGACCCACTTGTCCATCAGGGTCATCCTCAGAACGTTTTCTTACTCTTTCAACTGAATCGAATGAGCATCTAGTTCATTAAATTTATCTTTGAGCGGCTATAATTTTTTCTAAAATTATTCTTGATTGTTCATTAACTCCTGCCACAAATCTGTATTCTTTTTTAATTGCTGAAGATCCTTGGGTTAAGGATTGAGGTTATCTTCTGATGTCTTGAAAAGCTCATGGAGACCTTTGAGCTCATCTATGCATCGTTCCTGAAGGTAAGACATGAACATATTTTGCCAAAGAATTACTATTTCTGATAAAGTTTGCTTGAAAGAACTGTCGTCAAGTATGATACAACCTATAGGATGTGAGCTCTTTATTTCTTGTATCTGTTCGCTCTGAGTATTGGAGTTCTATATTTGTTAACGGAGCTGAGAAATGTCCATCCAGTTGCAATCCACTACACTCTTTATGAACTTTTATTTTCGTTTGTTTTACCAGAAAAGGGGAGAGTTGGTCCACTTGTCTTTAGTGCTGTCCTTTGTGACCTAGTTACACACTTTGTTCAAGTTGTTTATGATCTTCGATGAATATTTTTGAATATCGTTATCATCGCTTATCTTATAGTATTGAGTGCCCTAAGCAAAGACTATCTACTACTCTTAAATAGCTTTTCTATTAGGATTTTTTTCTTTTTCCATTCTGAGCAGTAGTTAAGTTCTTTTGTTCTTGTAGATTTCGTACATTTTATTGTGTACTTTGGCAAATCCACTGACCACATCGTTGATTGAGCTGATTATTTCAGTGATTGTCTATAAAAGAGATATTGTTGTGGGTCTGTAGGCGAGCTTAGGAGGGTCATCTCGTTCAAGTATGGCCGAGATTATAAAAATAGGTGTCGGTTGAATATTTTTATCTGGGTCTCCGATGACTCCATAAAACTCGATTAGACTGTTTTTGATACCTTTTTTTAGTGATTCTTCTATCTTTTTGTCGATATCTTTGACATAGTTGAACCAATATTCCTGAGTTTGCTTGCGACCATGTGAGAAAAGCTCGTAAGAATGTATCAAAATATCAGTTATTTATTGCAAATTCTTTTTAAGTTTGTTCTTTATGTCATCTCTGTGTTCTTTTTGCTAGTCGTAGAATTAACCGATCTCATATGAGCGTTTTTTGTTAATTTTCAGGAAAAGTTTTGATGAGATCTCTTGACATTTGTTGTCAATTTTTTAGGTATTTAACTTGAACTACTTAAGTTTATTGTAAAGGTCAGAGCAGACTCCTCGGCAAGTGCGGCCCAAGAAAGAATCTACATTTGACTTAGAACTCCACTTGAACCTAGTAATACCTGGCTGGATGATCTTATTGGTAGCTGTGAGATGCTAAGCGAACAATTTTCTTTCGTTGTCGTCCATAAAATCTATGATTTGATTGTACTAGCGTACCACTACCATCGCGAACTACCTCAGAACTCTTAGAGTTTCTTTGTTGTTCATAACGAATTCGTCAGGCTAGTTGGGGATCCTTATATTGAAAGGAATAAGCACTTTCCAAGCAGAAACTTCGTTTATAAGCTTCAACAACTTTCGATCGAAATTACACTAAATGTGATAAGGTTTAGGTCTCAGAATCTCTTAAGGAAGCTTATAGTCTTAGTGTGTCTAGTCAGGTCTGCAAAGTATTGTCACAGATTCAATACTTTTTCCGATATTTCCAGGTTCTTCGAAAACTTTGTTATCTTCTTTCCAATTTGCAAGTTTTTGATCCTTAATTGCGCTTTCCATCTGTTTGATAGTAATAGTGTATTTCTCCAAGGCAGGTGCCTTGATATTGTCGTCAATAAAGTATAGTTTATCGATTCTATCTTTGAATTTTTCTAATCTGAATATGATCGAACGGATGAGTATGGCTCCACCTGAGTGCTTTCCATGATGATAAGGGATGTTCGGGTCATTTTTGTTTTAGGTCTACTGTTTTGCCATCTCGATCTCATGGATAAAAAGATTCATGACTTATATAGCTTTCTTTTTGACACAGGTCTTAATGCTGTCTCTTTTGGCTAAGTAGTCGAACGCTTCAAGCATATTCACTCCTTGTTAGATGGTCGTAACTTGTTTGAAAGCAAAATCTATGACGTTTTGGTACATCACGTCAAGCTCTTTTACTCCAGTTTTAAAGGCGTTGTATTCTTAGTGCCAGTTGGAAGCCTTTACATCAAGAATCTTGTCTTTTTTGTTTGATTTAAACTTATCAATCAGCTTTACAAAAGACCCTTTGATCTAAAGCAAAATTCCAACTATTTCTGAAGCTCTAGCTCCACCAAACTTCGGCAGCTGATGATCTCTGCCTTTCAAGGCGAATTGAAGCTGTCCTTGACAGATCTCAATAAGCTCCGAGCATCTTTGCACAAATGCCTATACTGATGCGAAAATCGAGTTAGCACTAAAATCCCATTTTCTTTCTTCAGTGCTGTTTACAACATTAACAAACTTGTCATATATATCTCTCCACTGTTTTCCGCATTAGATCGCATCGTTGAGGTCGTCTATACACTTCTATACATCTCCTTCTAACATGTCATCCACGTTGATCTGAGCTTTGCAACGTTGGATGATCTGATTTGAAATTTTATAGAGAAGTCCAGAAATTCTTTCGTTTGATCTGTAATATTTCGAGTGGTGCCAGATCATCCTGACTCTTTTCAAAAGTTGTGGAAGCATCTCGGGAATCGCCTTAGGGGCAGCTTCCTCGAGTCTCATGCAAGGCTCATATAGGGCCTAAAGGAAAAGCAGATTGTTTTGAGCTTCTTAAGACTTGCTTTTGATAGTGTTAGCAAGCTATTCGAACCCTCTGGCATCGTTGCTATCCATTTTTTCCAAAAATTTAACGATAAATTTTAGCTCTAAGTTCTAAAGCTGCTCATCGATATGCTTGAGGTTTTCCCCTCGGCTTCTCCAGTATTGAATCTAGTCAAGAGGACCTGAGTTTTAATTTTCCTGATGAGAGTCAGGGTTGCTTACGATCTCTTTTATCTGTCTGTTCCATTGAATAATCGTAGTTTATAATCTTTGTATGAGATCCTTATCTTGACCATCTGTGTTCGTCAGATCTTCCTTTGGAATATAAAGCTCTGTGTATCCTTCAATCTGGAAACAAGTTTCAGTCAGTGAAGTCATAAACTTATGAAGTTGTGCCAAAAACTCTTTTTTGACGTTATCAGGCCATGACCCTTAGTTCATTATGGCTGGAATGAAAATGTGGTTCATGAAAGTGACCAAACTTTTCAAATGATTTTTCTAGATTTTTCTGACCACTATCTTGTTCTCCATGTCATGAGCGCTTACAAGACCATCGCTGAAGTTGAACACCAAAGCTGTATCACTTTTGATTTCTCTGGGAACTTAGTGAGAAAACTCAACTTAGTCTTTGTCAAGCCACACGAAAAGTCTTAGGCATAACTCTTAGCCTCGGCAAAGATGCACGATTTGTTCTTCTAGCTCTTTTGTCCAGTGTTTTCCATCGTCGAACAGCTTGATAGAGGATTCCACTTGTTCTTTAATCCATTCGATAACTTCCTTATCAACTGAAATCTTTTGTTCTTCTTTGGGTTGTTCGGCAGCTTAAACAACATGTTCTGAAACTTGAACTCTTTTTCGTCGTCGGGGCACTGAGTAGTCGATGTTTTCTCTGCCTTCAACTTGATTGGTCTCATCTTATTGCTTCCTGAGTTCGGCTTGCTTGACCAGTTCTTGGTATTATTCCTCGGGGATTTCTTCAAAGTCGTCTTCCTAGGGTTTCTAGGAGGTCTACCGCTACACGGCTGAGCGGGTGGGCGATTCGGGCTAGTCCATTCCGAGTAAGTTATAAAAAACAAACAAAGGTCAAATCTAATTCAAATTTGAGGCAGAATTATCTATTATATCATTCAAAAATATATTTTAGTAAATCTATAAAGGAAATATTGATTTTTTAGCTTATCAGTTTATCTATGATAGGCGCATTATGCCAGCTAAGACAAAATATTATAAAGATATGATAAATACGTATTAAAATATATTTAATCGGATTTATTTAAGTCAATCACTGTTCATTTTCAATGAGGGCAGCGGCTCCCATACCAGTTCCGATGCACATCGAGACGACTCCAAGTTTTCCCTTAGTGCGCTTTAACTCAGGTAAGAGAGTAGCGATTTGTCTTGCTCCTGAATAAAAAAAATTTTACCTGTGGCTCCAAGAGGGTGACCCAAAGCAATCGCTCCTCCCTTAGGGTTCAACTTATTGTAGTCAATGCCCAACTTCTCGACTGAGTAAGTAGCCTGACTGGCAAAAGCTTCGTTAATCTCCCAGATATCGATGTCGCTAACTTTCTTGCCAGTTTTGGCCAAAAGTTCAGGAATAGCAACAGCTGGTCCAATACCCATGATTTCAGGAGGGCATCCTTTGACTGCATATCCGCCAAATCTGGCAAGAATAGGAAGCCCGTGCTTGACAGCAACTGATCTTCTAGCAAGAACAACAGCGGCAGCACCGTCTGAAACTTGAGAACTGTTTCCAGCGGTAGTGGTTCCATTTTTCCTGAAAGCAGGCTTGATCTTGGCAAGGGTCTCAAGAGTTGTTTCTGGTCTGATTCCGTCGTCCTTGGAGATGACAACATTCTTTGAGTTTCCGTCCTTGTCGACCAGCTTAGTGGGAACTGGCACGATCTAACCTAAATCAAAGCAAAATTACTGTCGAAGAGTCCTTCTTGCTGAGCTTTGTAGGCTTTTCTGTTCGATTCGACTGCCATTTTGTCCTGCATCAACTTGGTGATTCCGAACTTTTAAGCAACATTTTCAGAGGTCTCACCCATGCCCATCATGCAGACTCTGGCTTGTTCGTGCTCGAAGACTGCTTCTGAGATGGCTTCGACATTGACTGAGGAGTTCATGTCGTAGAGAGACATTGATTCGACTCCTGAGCCGATTCCGATGTCAATGACACCAGCTCTGATCTTGGCAGCGATGATCGAACAGGCTTCAAGACCAGATGAGCAGAGTCTGTTGACTGCGACTACAGAGGTAGTGTCGGGGAATCCAGCAAGGAACATGGCCATTCTGTTAGGGATTTCTCCAGCTCCTGGCTGTAGGTTGTTGCCGACAGCGATGTCCTGGATATCTTTTGGGTTGACTTTGGCTCTAGCCGCAGCCTCTTTAAGCACGATAGACAACATGTATTCGGGAGCAGTGTTCTTAAGTCCTCCTCGTTTGCCTTTAGTAAGAGGGGTTCTGACAGCCGAACAGATGACAACATCATCATCCGCCTTGGCGGCGATGTTTGATTTCTGAAGAGAATTCGAAATGTTCTCAAGTCGTTGCATTGCTGGAAGATATATCTATTACGTAATACCTATTAGTGATTTAATTCTACATAAACTACATAAAAGACCTCAAGTATAATCAAAAAATTACATAAAAAAATAAAATTGAAACAAAAAAAATATAAAAATCACTTTGATTTAACGAAAATTAATTTGAAATCTTTTACATCATAGGCCATTAAGAGCAGTGACGAATAAAGACTGAAAGCAAGCGCATATTATATAAAATTTGACAAATGAGAATCAAGCTAAGCGTCAATCCCTATGATCATCTATATTAGAGTTAAAATTGCTAAGGCAAACTTTAAATAAGCTGAATTTTTTGAAATTCCTTTAAAGTTGCGCATAGAAAGCATCAAAACGACTGTACTATTGTATATTTGTGCAAAAATGCTAAAGGCAAATGTTGAAATGGCACAAACAATATGCCATTGTGCGTTTTCTTAGCCTGTATTGATAGTAGCAGTGTTTCCCATTAGAAAAACACTACCAAAAGTGCCTAGAATCAAGCTTACATGTGGTCTATAGCTGCTCAAAGGAAAAGAGTTTTCGGCAGCTACTGTTTTTATCCAAAAGTAGTTGATGAAATGAGAGACGACGGCAAGAACTGAGCCGGATATGGTGCCAAGACGAAAAATAATGTACTGAGGGTAGTGATTAGCAGTAGCCGTTATTGTAGAGTTCGGAAAAGGTTTTTAATGATTGTAAAGCTGGGCAAGTGTATAGCAAATCAAGATAGAAGCCATACCTAATAGAGCACTCAGTAAAGGAAAGATGTAAGCTTTGATTTTGTTACTTGACATGTTTTTCATATAAACTAAGATTCAGAAATCTAATTCTGATGCTAATATAGATTACTTTATTCAATAATGAACAATGATGTGAGCAAATATACCCAAAAACTTATAGACTTAGGCTTCTAGCACGAAAGAATGATCGATTTAAGTATGTGAAAGTGTATTTAGATAACAAAAGACTGTAAGATGGAGACTTGTAGTATCTTAGATGGAAACAAACATAAGGAAAAACTCAGCTTTTGATATGTAAAAAAATAAATAAAAAGTTAGAAATAAAATCACTCACAAAGGAATCACTATTTTGGCTAAGATGAAATGGCAAAATATGCTCAAAATAGACTTAGGTTCATATTGTTTTAAATAGATCAGAACTTTCTTGGCAACAAAGGCATCAAGATGCTCACAAGAGTGTCACTACCTAGTCTAATATATATAAATGTATGTATTTTTGCTATAAAAAAGGCACGAACAGTATAACAAATGCAGGAATACAACATTTTTTCAAGGCTCAGTGGCCAGATTTGCAATAATTTTTACTAAGTATTCAAAAAATGACTAAGATGGAAACTTTCTTTCACATTAATGCCTGAAATACATATACTTGGCAAACTGGAAAGAACTAAGATTGATTAATGTTTGTAAAAATAGAATTAATTAAGACAACTGTCGAATAGACGAGTCAGAACTCGTTCAGGTCGTTCTCGGATACTTTCCCAATGTAAACGAAATGGACATACAATAAAACCTTATCAAATCTAATAGATATCTAATAATCAAAAAGATTTTTAGATAAAAATTTGCACAACTCAGGCATTTTCGTTCAATTTTGTAATGATTTTTATGGAGCTAATACAATCCATATTTATTTTATGTTAAGAATAGCCTTAAATAGGTTTGTCTTCTCAAAAATTATTTCGATCAGCCACTGCAGTGGTTGATCAACAAAAAGAGATCTCAACTACCTGACCTATCAGTTATCAGTGTTTTACCCGCAAATAAAAGTATAAACGGATAGACTCAAAGCACGTATTTGTGTATGTATTCAGAAGACACCGGTAAATTGATGGTCAATTTCATTAAAGATAGCGACCCTCCCGTACTTATATATGATCGTAAAAACGATGGTAGAATGAACGAGGATTCGCTTTCTTTGATGTTTGAAAGATTAAACAAAATACTTTAAGAATGAAAAATGTAAGAAAATCGTTAAAAATATCAAAAATGAAAGAACTACATTAAGCTTTTAGAGGGTAGTTCTTGAAAAAATGATGTTTTATAGTGATTTTTTGCAAAAAAATAGTATTAATAAAAACATAGAAAATCATATAAAAGATGCTGGTTCACAGTTTGAGTCTTTTAGTTTTGACTGGAAACAAACATTTTCTTTAATTCTGATTCAAATGCGTCGAATAAGTATAGCATATCTTTTGAGCTTTAATAGCCGAATAGCTCTGATCGATAGTTTCCATCCACTATGCAGGCAAAGCATAGCAATTAGTGTAGTTATCGACCATATAAGCATCGTGATATGCTATTAGTGGAAGATTCGTGGCATCGAGTTGTCCTTACATTTTTACCCCAATGTGAAGACCGACCATACTGTACTTGGATTGTGAGTCGAAAAGTAGTATTTTTTTAGCTTTTCTCATCGAATGTTTTTAGTTCTATTCGTATAGATTGTTTGCTGAGCCCTAAGCGATGACGTTATTCCAGTTGTTACCCCTGGTGATTCTTAGAATGATCTCAGATTGATTAAGAAACTTATCTATACTGTTTTTGTTAGAAAAAAGGTAATGTATTTTGATGCCTTTGACTTAATATTCGTTAGATAGATTGGGTTAGCTCAGTTTAAATGCAGATATACTGTTATGAAGTCGCACCATTAGATAAAAATTGTTGCCTTAGGGAAGTTTCAAGTCACAAATGCTCTATAAGTACATGAAAAGACGCCATTAGTACAGCTGTTTTTAGGTTATTCCGCTTCTTATTGATGATTTTTAAGGTCTATCTGGAATTAAACTGTTTGTTATTTACGATATTTTTTGTTAGAGCTATATCAGCTACACTTCAGCCACAACTAGATTGTAGCAGAGCTCACAAACTTTTTTCTTACCTACCAGAGGGTGGTCTATCTTCTTAAAAGAAAGTTTTATTTGTCTTTTCTCAATGTGACTGAAAAAAATTTAAATGAGCTTATCTGTTAGTATTTTCGAGACTTCTTCAGGTCTGTATTGCTGCTGACATACAGAACAGCTAATATAAGCAAGAGTGTCTGACAAAGATCGAATATTTTTTGGAATTTCTTTCTGTTAAAAGACAACTTCCTTGACATCGATCAGGTAGTACCGGTTGAAGGGGTCTAGGATCCAATCTGTGACTATTTTTGTGATTTTTATTCTTCTGAATTTCTATAGAGCTTTACAGAGCTCAGCTGTTTGCTGGTTGAACGATTTGTTGGTAAAAAGTATTTTCATATAAGTGAAACTGCCCTAAGTGGCTTATCTTACCTTGAATTGATCTTTAACGAAACGTCTTTTAAGTAGATTGTCGACGTTGTCTATTTTGAATGCTTCGCTCGTTTGTTTGTAGGGGTAGTGGAAAAATCTGACAATCGAAGCATGGTGAGAACTGCCCCAGATGAAAGACTGGGCTAACTACTGAGTTTAAAAATGGTTGATTTTTGCATTTTAATCGCAACTGAGTGTCTTTGTGAGGTGTTTTTCGTTACGACTCCAGTTTTCTTTTACGATCACATACGGTAACAGCTTTTAATTAGCCCTTCGATCACATATGTCTCTGTAAAACAAAGCGAACTATCTGTCTTTTTGAGTCAATCTATATAAGATGATATGTACTTATTGAGTCGTTGCTACATCTATGCCTGAATTTCCTGATCATAATTGCTTTTCACAAAAGACTTAATGAACACAAGCCGACCTATCTACTAGTCGTCGCTAAAAACAGTTCTCAAACAGTTATCCTTAGCTCCGCTCAAAGTTATCGGAATATTGAGCTACACATTTTGACCACTACTTACAAGATCTTCTAATTCTTTGAAAAAATTAAGCGGACATCCAAGAGGACTGCTGTTTCTATCGTAGCGAGTGATAGGCTATATAACTTTTTCCCATTTTCTGAGTCCTCCGCTCACTGACAAGGATCGTCTTTTGGTCGTAGAATTCATAGAAATATTTAAAGCTAGTCATATACAGGCGAATAGTTATAATATACAAATCGTATTTAATGGGCCCAGTCCTACAAAAAAACGTCCAGCACTTGCTTCCTTAAACAAAAAGTCTGGAACAGTGTCGGCAGATGATCGAATAGGTCAAGCGATTGCTAAGGTGGTACTTTTCTAAGGCAGTTAGCATCAGAGACAGTTGGAACTGTGCGTGAATATTGACGAAATGTCGATGTTTTATATAGACTGGCAGTGGAGCAAATCAACTGTGAGGGTCAAAGTAAGGCCAAGACAGAAGTAGTAGTTCATGGAGAGTTTACTAAATATGGACCATATATCAAAAATATGCAAACTTCTCAAGCAATTTGGTCCAGTTTCTTCTTCAAATATGAACAACAGCAACTACACGCCTCAAGGATAGAACTAAAATCTTTGTTGCATATGTTTCTAAAATAAACCTGAGACAGTACTACCTTGCTGCCATATTTACTGTAGAGCGTGTACTCAAAAGTATATAATCGAGCAAGAGTCTCATAAGTGTCCTCAGTGCAGGGCTGAGTTCGAAGGATCTCCCAAAGCTATATAAAAATCATTCTTTGCAGTCATCTAATAGGATAATTAGCTCTACTAGTAAGCACGTAACATAATAATTTCTTATCTATCTTAGAATAATCGATAAGTTAAAGCTTATTGTAGCAAAAAAAACTGAAAACTCTAAAAATTTCATGATCTTTTTACTGTATTTAGACATATTTATGCCATAATAAAAAAATCATATAAGTCTGACACCTATTCTGCTCGAAAAATCCACCAAATGCTGGCAAACTTTGTCTTTTTCACAGCACGTACATTCTTGGTGAAAATTCATTATGAGCGTAATCATTTTTTTGAACTGCCCATAATCTATTTCTTTCTGCACAGGTAGATTCTCCAAGTGAATCACGTCTAGATTCTGACTGACTTCCCAAGGCGAGTTGAAAAGATATTTTATTTGTTAGTAAGTCCTTGAATCTTTTCTTTTGAAAGAGTTTAACTGTTTATATAAACTTTTTGTTACTTTTGATTATACGTCTTAATTATTATCCCAAGCTATATTGTATGTCTACTTTTCTTTTTTTTCACAAAAATTAATCAGTCTTTTTGGCGTTTGAATGTTTCTGATAGAATTGTTGCAGATGAGATTCTAGTATACTTGTGTGTTCTTATCGTTGAGAAAAAGATTTAAAATATCTTTTTTCGTGGGAGAATATCGGATTGTCAGGCTGTAGACTGGTGATTAGATCATCGCATAGCACGCTACGGGCTAGGACTACTAAGGTACGTACAAGTTAGGGTCACTTGTGAGTTTTTTGATCATTCCTATATTGTAAGCCGATCGATTTTATTTCTATTTGTTACTTTTGGGACCTCCCTCGTTAAAATGCCTGAAAACTCTGCTCTATACATGTGAGTATAACTAAGTTTTTCTTGGTTTTTATTTTCTACTGAAAATAATGCCATCTAGAGTGACCTACGTGCATACACCAATCTATTAGTATGTCAGCATCTAAGTCTGAACTTACTTATCAGATGGCTCAAAGACTTCGAATTGATGATTTTTTATTGAAAGTTCTTAAGAGTTTCTAATTCCTATTTATGAGCCCTAGACGTAGCTATGTAGATTGCTAGGGATTCTTCGAGTGGTCATCTTGCAGTTAAGCATCTTGAACATGGGTCTTCTAACTTGATTTTCTTATTAATTCTATTGTTTATCTTCCTATATAGCGTCCTAACTTTTTTACTACATGATTGAGCTCGAATAGTTCGTGAATCTTTTCAGGTAATTTTTATTTTTGGACTAAGCGATTACCTATTTTCGATAGTTGATGAACTACTACTAAAACTGAATAGATTTGTTAGCCAGCATCTACTACAATTATTTTGCTATCTCCTGAGATGACATCACTTATGTTTTTAATTTTTTGACTTAGTCATTTAAAGCTCTTATTTTGCTTTAGTACCTTTCTTTTTAGTTGTCTACAAGTCTTTAAGTCTGAGTCTATGCGCATATCAAGTTTTCTTTTCTTAGCCTTTATATTTATGCCATTTTTAAATCAACGAGCTCCTTAAGTCTGAGTTTTGCCTATAAGAATTTCTCGTTGATGAGTTGTTTGAGCTCATACTAGAAATGACTGTAGTCGAACTCGCTTGTGATTCTGCTGTCTTAGTAGCAAGCTGCCTGGTTGCTTGTCAGAAATCTAGCAATTGCTTCAGTTTTTACGCTGAATTAATTGAGAATTTCTTCAAGTACTGTTTCGTTGTTAGAAATCTACATTTTTAATGCTATGTGCTTGCGATTCAATATCTAAATAGGGTAAAATGTACGTCCATTTCTTCGATAATGAATCTTCTGCTTTCAATTTCTTTTTGTGTCTAAATTAACTATATTTTTACATATCTTTCGATGACTTGTCCTTTGAGCTCAAAAAGATGGTTCATCTAATCCCTGTGAATCATTTTCGCTTCCTTCATATCACTTTAAATATCAAATACGGCCACTCCTTTTCGCTTGCCTTTGCTATCCTTGGCGTAAGGATTGTTCCTGATGATTTCTTAGCAAAAGGAACACAAAGTAGGGCCTTTATCATTCAGATTCCATTTCTATTCGTCAGCTTTCTTCTAACTGCCGCTGTTTTCTATATAAAAACTTTGTTACTAATCCATGATCTCAGGAACCATTTGATTATTTTAGTCAACTGTAAAAAAGTTTTGCTAATACATGCACCGAACTAAGACAACTACACGAAGTCACAACTGTCTTTGATTTCTACTATTAAAAAGTATCTACATAATGCGAATATTTAGTAGGCCGATAGTATGTTTTTGAACACAGCAAGTGATTGATGCTAGCTAATCTTTTTGCGTATTTGCTTAGTAAAATCGTTCTAGAGCTTGCCCAGAGTAGTCAGAGCAGTTTAGGAAAATGAGCGTAGGTATTGAAAGAATGCATGGAATTTGAAGTCTTCTTGTTGTAAGGTGAAAAGATCGTACTTGGGGTTGGTCATCGAATATAGAATATGTATATAACAAAACGTTAATAAAGTCATAGATGATATAGTGTAAATCAGAGGATAAAATGACTTATGAAAAATCACAAATCACTCTCTGAGAATTTGCCTGAGATCATCGTAGCTTACCTTGCGCACAGTCTTACCCGCAGTCTGAGGGACATGCTGGTGCGTCATTCTTTTATGAGACTATTTTACGGCTACTTTAGAAACAGGTGTATAAGTATTTTTTGAAGAAACGTAAGTAGACCCTCTATAGTGATGCTAGATTAGTCCTCTGCATGGTACTTATATGGGAAATCCTGGAGAAATATGTTATTTTATAGAAAAAAGCGGTTGATTGCTGATTTTTACTTGTGACTAAGTGAATCTAACATGGTCTTTTTTGGCAAAAGTTACTTCTAGATTGGCCGAATAGTCTGTCACATTATGCTGTTTAAAACTTGGAGAATTAGGAGTCGTTTGTTCGTGTTTTTGCTAGAAA
>Ga0169931_10003993_pt1 | contig 23156 bp, 19 predicted proteins | sample Kivu_15m_20L_FD_129675 | JGI IMG/M metagenome (GOLD analysis project Ga0169931, IMG submission 129675) | Freshwater microbial communities from Lake Kivu, Western Province, Rwanda to study Microbial Dark Matter (Phase II) - Kivu_15m_20L... | ecosystem: Environmental > Aquatic > Freshwater > Lake...
AATAACCGAGCGGTGGTTATTGGTAGTAAAACCTTTGGTAAAGCCATGGTGCAGTCTGTTCATGAATTAGCCGATGGTTCCGGTTTGGCAGTGACCATTGCCCACTACTACACCCCCGATGGTACAGATATCAATAAAAAAGGCATCATACCAGATATTAAGCTAGATTTAACAGCAGCACAACAGCGTCAACTGGCCAATAATCCCAATTTACTGGGTACAGAAAAAGATCCACAATATGCCAGGGCTATCACTGCACTATCAACTCAAAACTTTGCTCAACCCCCAGGACGTATTAACCAACCAATGAGTTCTGGCGGTATGGATTTAAAATTTTAGCTGAGAGGATATAGAACTGGGAATACTCCATCAGTAATTCCACCTTTCTAAAAAAAACTCACTAAAAAACTCTTATTGTATGAATCGGCCAGTTGATTCAACCACTAGTAATACCTTATTGCCCATGGTATCAGTGGTTGTTCCTATTTATAACGGTGAGGCGGATCTACCTGCATTAATCCAGTGTCTGCAAGCTCAAACTTACCCCCAAGACCGAGTAGAGTATTTACTGGTGGATAATAACAGCAGCGATCGCACCCTAACTCTGCTGAAAGCATCGGCTAAAAATTGCCCTTTAATTCGTGTTTTGGGGGAAAATCAAATTCAAAGCTCTTACGCAGCCCGCAATACTGGAATTCGTGCTGCGGTGGGGGAAATTCTCGCTTTTACAGATGTTGATTGTCATCCCCAACCCCAATGGCTACACTCCTTGATCCAGCCTTTTGCTGATGCGGGTGTGGTCATTGTTGCAGGTGAGATTGTCTCATTACCAGGTAATAGCATCTTAGAAAAACACGCACAGCGTGAAGAAACCTTATCCCAGAAGCATACTCTGACTAATTCTTTTTGTCCCTACGGTCAAACCGCTAATTTAGCCATTCGCCGCATTGCTTTAGAAACAGTAGGTTTATTTAGACCTTTTTTAACTACTGGTGGTGATGCAGACATTTGCTGGCGCATTCTGCGGTCAAATATCGGGCGGTTAGAATTTGCACCCAATGCCATTATTCAACATCGCCACCGGGCTACCCTCAAGGAATTACAAAGTCAATGGCGACGCTACGGACGCTCTAACCGCTATCTACATGAATTATATGGTGTAGAATTAATGCCAGAGATCACAGCCAAATATTGCAGTTATCGCTTGACGCGGTGGTTAGTTAAGGAACTACCAAGGTATATTGTACAAGGGATGGCTGGTAAAGCCACCCTGGTGGATTTATTAAATACTCCCATTGGTTTGTTTACTGCCAGAGCGCGTTTTATTGGGCAAAGAGATGCTACATTGCCCGAAAATGCCCAAAACATCCCCCGGCTGTAACACCAACTGAGTTGATCAATAACTGCCAACTTTCGCTAAATTGGAAAAAGGTTAATACAGGGAAAATTCAATGTCAGCACAACTGTTACTGGTAGATGATGAACCAGGATTGCGGGAAGCCGTAAGAGATTACTTACAAGAAAGCGGTTTCGGCGTTCAAGTTGCCAGTAACGCCACTGAGGGGTGGGATTTAATGCAGCAAAGCACACCGGATTTAGTTATTTCTGATGTCATGATGCCCCGTGTGGATGGCTATCAGTTCCTTAAACAACTGCGGGAAGACCCCCGGTTTCAAACCCTCCCAGTTGTATTTTTAACTGCTAAAGGGATGACAGGCGATCGCATCCAGGGTTACCAAGCCGGTGTTGACGCTTATCTATCCAAGCCTTTTGACCCAGATGAATTAGTGGCTATAGTGGAAAATTTACTATCTCGTCGGATGGCTAAGGTTACGCCAAGTACAGAAGAAGGCGAAACCATTGACATTGCTGAGTTAGCCAATCAAATTGCTCAAATCAAAGCCTTATTAACTCAAAGAAGTGCCATATCCCCTTCTCCGGCCCCATTTAAAATTGACTTGACCCCCAGAGAGCAAAGTGTTTTAAATCTGGTAGCAGAGGGACTAATGAACAAAGAAATCGCCCGACGTTTAGAAACCAGTGTCCGCAATGTGGAAAAATACGTGAGCCGTTTGTTTAGTAAAACTGGAACCAATAGCCGCACTGAGTTAGTTCGTTTTGCGTTGGAACACGGTTTGACTAAGTAGAGCCTACTTACTTGTTTTTATGTTGATATCAAGATGGTGTATTGTTCAAGAGGACAACACACCGGATTGATGTTGATTAATTGATTAATTGGTTAATTGATATTTTGGTGTTTATTTTGTTTTCTGTTTTGACAGTAAAACCAACTATTGTTTTATTACCTAAGTATATACTTAGTGCCGTGATTGCTCTTTGAAAATCAATAGTGTTTTAATTTGAATACTGTTTTAATCGCAACACCATTAACCTGATAACTAATTACCGTAGCTACTGGTTGTATTAAAACAATTCAAGGGTGGAAATTAACAGAGCAAAAAAACTATATCAAATACTGAAAGAGTAGACACACCATTATAACTACAGTACCAATCTACCTAAATGCTTTTTTGCCTTTCAAACAACAGAATCAACCTGAGAGATGCTACTGCATTGATCTATATACAAAGTAACTGTTTGTTAGCACATATGGGTATATGAACTAACTTGAAAAAAGTTGATTATTTCATACTTAACTGCTGATTTTGCCGTTAGTGAATAACAGCTTGATATTGTTAGATTTTTAACTATTGACTGTTGTCACTAGCATTACGTAAACGCATTAACTGGCGACGCATGGGGGGGGAAGCCTTGAACTCAGATACTTCCTGCGCCTTAACAGATGCTTGGAGCATCTCTAAAAACTCATCAGAGCCTTCCGTCAAAGCGTCCAGTAAAACTTGTAGTAGCTGCTCGCGATCGCCCAGCAGACTTTTTTCTTCTATCAACCGGAATTTGAGATGTATTTCGCATTCATAAACACCTGCTTCGATATTATTTTTTTGGCGTGGTAATGCTTTAGAGTTCATATTTCTCAGGATTAGGTTACTTAGTGGTCGAGAGGGTGAGGAACTGTCTCCCCAGCCCAAATCCTTGATATTTTTTGTATCCACGGTCTGGAATGAAAAATCTTGTAACAACAGTTGTATTCTATATTGTCTCTCCTTAGTTTTTTCTAGTTGGACTGAAAACCTTAACTGGTTTCTTGTTGATCCAAATCTGGTTAGAGGTAAACCATAACTATTATTCAGTTTTTAATACCTTATACAATAAAGTTTCTGTAATAACTTGTTCAACCTTTTTAAAAGGTTTTTACAGCAACTTTATTTTATATGATTAATAGTTTGAGTTTTGACTGTTTTTTTTAGTGTTTTTACGTACATTTAGTGACCAATCAATGATTTTTATCATGACTAGAGCTAGTTTCAGCTAAAATCCGTGAAATTACTAGATGTACCTTTTATCTAACCGGAAAATTTTATCATGTTCATGAACAAATTAAGAGGGGTCAGGCGATGGACTCAATCAGGTGAGCAGGCATTTAAGCCACGGCATAAGTTCTACAATGAATTTAATGTAATTCAACTCAACCCGACAGCCTTTAGAATTATGGATAACTCAATGCTGCTCAAGTCAACAACTCGGCATATTCGCATCTTCGCCGCGGAAATTGACCAGGATGGGGAAATGGTTCCTAGTCATCAGGTGTTAACCTTAGATATTGACCCAGACAACGAATTTAATTGGAACGAAGACGCCTTACAAAAAGTTTATCGCCAGTTCGATCAACTGGTAGAAGCATCTAGTGGCGCTGACTTAACGGACTACAACCTACGTCGCATAGGATCAGACTTAGAGCATTATCTGCGATCGCTCCTGCAAAAAGGCGAAATCAGCTACAATCTTTCTAGTCGGGTTACTAACTACAGTATGGGACTGCCTCAAGTCGCTGCCAACGAAAATCAATAGAGATTTTTATCCTGATACTGGGGTATGGCATTGGCCCAGCCCCCAACTAGCTGAAAAACTGGTTAAAAAAAAATATTTTTTAGCTCTCAACACATTTCCCCCAAAGCGTATTATAATCGAGATATAAGCCCCATGGGTCCGTAACGGTTTCGACAGGTTGGCGAACGCTACTCTGTGACTCAGGTCGAGAGTGAGTCTCCTCTCGCAAATCAAAGGCTCAAAACAAAAGTAAATGCGAACAATATCGTAAAATTTGCTCGTAAGCCTGCTCCTGTAGCAGTTGCCTAATAACCTCTTACAGGTTCGAGCGTTTCTAGTTTGACTCCGTTAAGGACTAGAGACCTAACCCCAACGGATGCTCTAACAAGTATTCTCTGGTTGACTTGTTAGCTAAGAGTTAATCAGAGCATCCTACGTTCGGGACAATGAACGATTCCCGCCTTGAGGGTCAGATAGGCTAAACCTGTGAATGAGCGGGGTACAAATACCCAATTTGGACAGCAGTTCGACTCTGCTCGGATCCACTGAATAAAAACAAGCCCACCAAACACCAATGAGTTGAAGTGGGTTTTGTTTTGTCAATAATATTGATACTCCCTGGGGAGTGTCAACTGATCGGTAATAGTTAATTTGGCTGATTTTCCCCAGTAGGAACCACCACAGCAGGAGGCTGGGATGGTTCTATTTCCCCTGGTGGTGGACTTGGTGGTGTGGTGGTGGGTGAAGCCTGACGAGTTTCACGGATTTCTCGCAGCCTTTCCACTAAAGATGGTGTGGGAGAAACACTAGGTTCTACAGGCGGGTCAGTGGTGACTTTTGGCTGAGTTTCCGTTTTTTTGTTGCTAGTAGTACTGGGAATTTGGTCTTCAGCCAAGGGAATATAAGTCCGGCGTTTTCTTCTAGGAGTTCTCACTGGTGCAGAGTTACCCGGCGAAGAAGTAGGCGGGGTTTGACTGTTGTTATTCTGTTGTTTTTTAGATTCGGAAGGCGAGGCTGCTGGTTTGTTTATTTCCGGCTTCAATGTGGGCTGTTCAAATAAGGGATCTGAAGATGACTGTGGCTGAAAATGAGAAAATAAGCTGGTAATGCCAAAACCTGCTGTACCAGCAAAGACCGCCACACCCAGGGCGATGAATATTTGAGCGGTTTGATGTGGTTTGGGGCTATTTGGCTTTCGTGGTAATTTTTTTCCCGGCTTTTCCACAGGTAAAACTATGGTTGGTACTGCTTGAGTAGGAACTGCATTATGTGGATTTAGTTTACCTTCAGGTAATAACTGCAACCATTCACCCACTGTTGCTGGGCGAAATTGAGGTTCCATAGCCATACCACGGAGAATGGCTTGATTAACTGCTGCACTCAGGTGGGGTTGCAGTTCCCGAGGAGCAGCCATTTCTTCGCGATCGCGTAGTAATGCAGGTAAAGGAACTTGTCCTGTCAATAAAGCATACAAAGTCGCCGCCAAACCATAAACATCTGTAGCGGGTGTGCGCTGTGCTTGGGTCAAATATTGTTCCACCGGAGCATAACCTTCAGAAACAATACCCGTGTGAGTTTGCTTAACACCATGATTAAATTCACGGGCGATGCCAAAATCAATTAGTACTACTTCCTGAGTTCCTTGACGCAGGATAATATTATCCGGCTTAATATCCCGGTGCAGCAAACCATTGTGATGTACTACTTGTAATGCTGACCCAACTTGACGAATATAATGAATTGCAGTTACTTCTGGTAAAGGTATCCCTGGCAATACAAATGCTTCTCCTAAAGTTTCCCCAGGAATATATTCCATCACCATGTAAGGCAGTTGGTCTTCCACAAAAAAATCACTGATGCGGACAATATGAGGATGGATACAACTAGCCAATCTTCTGGCTTCATCTTGGAATTGGCGCTCAAACTTGGCAAAATCAGGATGTTGGCGGAGTTTTTCATTAATAGTTTTCATAACCACTTCCTGACCCAAGTAGTTATGAGTGGCTTTAAAGGTAATACCAAAGCCACCACGCCCTATTTCCTGGATTAGGGTATATTTGCCATCCTGCAAAGTTGTGCCTGCTAACATAGGAAGTGCTGAGTTGATTGAAGCAATTAAATTGCCGGTTTTTACCACTTATTTATTCTAAGAGCCTCGCGCAAAAGCGCAAAGGTGGGGTGTGGGTTAAAACCTCTGCCCTATGCCTAAATGTACTTTGCTTTCTCCTTGGTCATTAATGCCATAATCTGCCCGAATTAAGCCCACAGGTGACTCTATACGTACCCCAGCACCATAACCAAAACCCTGACCAGGTTTACCCCGTACCCCCGCCGGATCTCCTGTGACAGTACTACCAGAGCCTAAGTCTGAGGCAAAGTCGGCAAATACTACACCCCCCAACACTGGCACAATGGGGAAGCGGTATTCCGCGCTGGCTAAGACATAACTGCGACCACTACCCACTGCTCCGTTATCATAACCCCGCACTGAGTCAGGACCTCCCAAGTTAAAACTTTCATAAGGTGCTAAATCACCAATTACTGTCCCTGCTTGAAAATTCATCGCAAAAACTTGGGGTTGTTGATTATTAGTATTAAATAACTCCACAGGGACATAATAGCTGTAGTTAGCCTTCAGGCGGTTCATGGCAATATGACCTTGACCAAGGGGTACAGATTGTTCAGCACTCAAACTAAGTACAGAACCCTGGGTAGGATTAAAAACATTATCTCGTTTATCTTGGGAAGCCGTCAAGGATACTGTAGCTAGCTCATCAACACCAGTACCACTAGCAGAAAGGGAATTGCCCAGTCGGTCTGTTGGGTTAATATTACCTTGACCATCACGAATTGTAGTGCGAGTGTAGTTAAATCCTAAAGTAGTATTCCAATTATCTAGGGGTTGCTGTAAGCTGATTCCTGCGCCAATTTGACCCTCCCGCACCTTGTCGCCATTAGGTAGGGTAATTTTGTCATCAAAGGTTGCGGAGAGTTCCCGACGGCGAAAAGCATTGATTGTGTAGCCTATGCCATCGGGTTGACTAGGACGATAAGGACTGGTAAATTTACCATCAAACTGCAAATCATTATGACTTACACCCACATTTACTGCTAACCGATCATTCACACCACCAATATTTTGATCTTGATAGCTTAATGTTCCTAACAATCCCAAATCAGCATTGTAGCTACCACCTACATTAATGGCACGCGCTCCCAATTCCTTTACTTCGTAAACTAAATTAATTTGGTTAGCATCTCCTTCTAAGGCAACATTAACACTTTCAAATAAGCCCGTTTGATATAACTTCTGCACATCTTGGCGCAGAGTTTTTTCCTCAAGAATTTGCCCGGATTTGAGTTGTAATTGCTGACGGAGAAACTCTGGCTGGGTGCGTCCTTTCACTGCTTGTCCTTGGCCATCAATGGTTTGACCATCTTCATTGATGAAGCGAAATTTAATCTCACCCACTAACCCCTCAGCCACATTCACTCTCAGAATACCTTGGCGGTTGGGTTTGATGGATAGCACGCTGCCTAGTTGATAACCATTACTAGCATACCACTGATTAATTTTTTCTACAGCTTGTTTGAGTTGATCTGGGCTGATGGGTTGACCGATTTGTGATTGGAACTGGTCTTGAGCTACTTGATAGGTGAGTACTTTAGCTCCAACAAGTTGCAGCGATCGCACTATCACTGGTTCTACATAATACACTACGTCTAACCCATTGCCACTGCTGCTGCTATCCACCCTAGCACTGGCAAATAAACCCGTGTCTAAAATAGCGGCTATATCCCTTTGTAGCTGATTTTTACTGGTTTCCCTACCGGTTTGAGTTTTCATCACCCGGCGGACAATCTGCTGTAATTCCTGACTAGCTCCCACTATTTGCACCTTCGTAGCAGTGACCACCAAATTATTATCAGTGCTAGAAGATATGGTTTTTATTGGTATACTTGCTTGCCCCACTACAGAACGGGGAGAAAATTGTTCCAAAGCCATAATTTCTGGGGCTGCTATAGCCTCGATTCTGGTAGGTGTTTCTTCAACAACTGGGACTATAAAATTTCCCCCTGGTTGCTCCTGATAACTAGTGGTGGATGTAGCCGTTGCTGGTTGTGTAAGATTGCTAGTTGCCAAAGTAGCTAAAGTAAGAATTGCAGTAGAAGGAAGGCGCATAATAATATTTGGTTTCTAGTTAAACTTAATCTATCTAGTTGACGTAGACAGTTAATGTTTTGATTTTGTTTCTGATTTTTCCTCCCCAATACCAGTATTTGTATGAGTAACACCGCCGCCTCCTCCCCTGAAATAACCCCTCCTTGGCAGTTGTTAGTTTTAAGCAATGGTCATGGTGAGGATCTGATTGCAGTGAGGATATTACAACAACTCCAGCAACAAGAAAACCCCCCAGATATTTTTGCATTACCCTTAGTGGGTGAAGGGCGCGCTTACCAACAGTTAAATATTCCCTGTATCGGTTCAGTACGCACCATGCCTTCTGGCGGGTTTATTTATATGGATGGACGGCAATTAGTCAGGGATGTGCGCGGGGGTTTGTTACAACTGACCCTCAATCAAATTCAAGCCCTTCGGCGCTGGGTAAGTAACCAAAAAAAATTAGGTAACAAACAAGCCATTTTAGCCGTAGGGGATATTGTTCCTTTATTATTCGCGGCTTTCAGTAATGCTAACTATGCCTTTGTGGGTACAGCCAAATCAGAATATTACGTCCGGGATGAAGTGGGACTATTACCCAGAAAATCCCCAGGGGCGCGTTGGGAAAACTTTTCTGGTTCAATTTATCATCCTTGGGAACGTTGGTTAATGAGTCGTCGCCGTTGTCGGGCTGTTTTCCCTAGAGATACCTTGACCACACAAATATTAAAAAAGTGGCCAATTCCTGCTTTTGATTTGGGTAATCCCATGATGGATGGTTTAGAACCCAAGTTTTTATTACCAGAATTTTATACCCCACAGTCCCAAAGGCAAGAAATAGCCAGACCATTAGTGATAACTCTGTTACCTGGTTCCCGTGTCCCGGAAGCTTACGCCAACTGGGAAATCATTATGGCGGCTGTGTCTGCCTTGATAACTAGTTTATTAGAAGTACATCCCACTTTACACTCTTCTGGCAATGTAATATTTTTAGCTGCGATCGCCCCTGGTTTAGATGAAAATATTTTATCTCAAACTGTAAAATCCCAAGGTTGGGAAGCCCACCCCAATCAGCCCCCCATCCCCATTACTGATCCGCAAACTTTGATCTTTAAGCGCAGAAATAATTATATTTTGCTCACACAACAAGCCTATAATGAGTGTTTACATTGGGGAGATTTTGCCATTGCTATGGCAGGGACCGCAACAGAACAATTTATTGGTTTAGGAAAACCTGCCATTGCCATTCCCGGTCATGGTCCCCAATATAACCCAGCTTTTGCCGAAGCTCAAAGCCGACTTTTAGGACAGTCCTTATTATTAGTAGACAATCCCGCACAAGTTCCCCAAGCGTTGCAGTCCCTATGGCAAAATCCTGATACTTTACACATGATTGCTGAAAACGGAATCCGGCGCATGGGTAAACCAGGGGCAGCCCGCAGAATTGCTGATTGTCTAGTTGACATACTCAACCACCATTAAGTACAAAGTTGATTTTTGACCCTTTACAGCAACCTGCTAGCTTCTGATCCCTTGGCAAATACTATCCCACCAACCCAGAACGCAAAGCCCGCACTGCCGCTTGGGTACGGTCATCAGCACAGAGTTTATTTAAAATATTGCGAACATGAGTTTTCACAGTACCCACTGTAATGTACAGTTTCTCTGCAATTTGTCCATTGCTGCATCCAGCCACAATCAACTCTAAAATTTCCAGTTCTCTTTGAGTCAGTGGATAGGTTTCTAATACCTGTTCATACTCTGTAGCCAGTGCTTCAATTTTCACTGTTTTATGTTTATCCGCAGGTTGGCTTTCTCCAGGGATACCCTGGCGCATTTTTTTGAGGACCACGTTGGCAATGGCTGGATCAATCCAAGAGTTACCGTGATAGGTTGCTTGTATTGCCTCGGTTAATTTATTAATGCTGGTTTCTTTCATGTAGTAAGAGTCAGCACCTGCGGCAAAAGCTGCTAGTACAGCATCTTCTGTGTTATCCATAGTCAAAATCAGGATTTTAGTAGCAGTTTGCCCAGTTTCCACTTGGTAACGTCTAAACTTGCGGGTAAGTTCAATACCATCCATATCTGGTAAGCCAATATCTACCACTGCTACATCTGGTTTAGCTGTTTCTAAAAGTTTCAGTCCTTGAGTACCATTGGCTGCTTCCCCAATTACTCTCAAAGCGCTGTGAGATTGTAGGGCCGCTCTCAGTCCCATTCTGGTTAGATCATGATCTTCAATTAAAATAATGCTTATTTCACTCATTGTTATACTCGCTTTTGATAATTGCATTGTTAGAGTATGGACTTGTTAAATAGTTGATATGATTTTCCCAAACCAAAGATAGATGATCTTTGGACAATTTGGCATCTCTCCAGAGAAATAGTAAATGTGCGGTTGATTAGCTGATAGATTTGGTTAAAAATCTAGCTAAAGGTATATCGTCATTCCGTCAACAAACATAGAAGATTGAAACGAGTTCTAGTTTTTCTGCTCCGTCTCAGACACTAGGCAATATAATACACGTTTACTATACTATAGCAGACCATAGCAAATAATGCTCATGGTATTTCCCAGGTGTCTCAGATGAAATTTTTGGTCAGTTTTCTCACCCTCTAACTTGACCATTAGTCAGATAACACAGTGATTATGGTAGCCGCCGGCAAAAAATATGTGTAGGAAAACTAAAAATGATTATTTTTGTGGTTATTCTTGGCATAAGCTGTATTTTTAGCTCAATTTGCCTCCAGCCCACAAATGAGTAAAACTGGTCAGGCTTACGGTACACGATTTTGGTACGTAACTCTCACTAATGACTGAGGACGCGCGTTAGCTCGCTAATTTACAATTATTTTGAGGATTAACAAAGTACTTGATGTGACTTTATGTCGATTTCCTCTCCTGAAGCAGTTAAGGACGGTCAATGAGGCTGCTATCAAGACAGAATGGAGGCAAAAATTAATCTAGACAATGGTTCGTTACACATCTGAGTAAGAGTATTCCCTAATGCCTATACAGGTTAAGGGATGGTGAGTGCTACCATTGCACCCTCGGTTTTACCTTTACGCATTTCTAAGTTAGTAGATTTTAGTAAGTTTTCTCAAACGGTATTATACTAAACTTCACAAGTTATCACATCCCTACAGGGTAATATGTGATCCTTAAGGATTTGAGTATGACCACAGTATAAAAAGTAAAACCTATCATGTATAAGGCAAAATGTGGTGAAAACTATATCTAAAATCACAATTATTTAGTGGGTGAGTTGGAAAATATAAATGCTATACATCAGCCTGTATTTGACAGCGAAAATAAAAACCAATGAAAGAAATGCTGAGAATTTTGGTTGTAGACGATGATGAATTAGATCGCATGGCAGTACGTCGCGCTTTGACTACGGCAGGTGTTTGTGTACAACTGTTTGAAGTTACTGATGGATCTGACGCACTGGCTGCTTTAAGAACCAATATTTATGATTGTGTTTTCCTCGGTTATCGTTTACAAGATCAAGACGGTTTGGCACTAATTCAAAAACTAAGTTCTGCGGAGGTCAAAGTTCCTTTAGTAGTCCTTATCCCCCAACAAGATGAACATATCGCTGTCGAGTTAATGAAAGCTGGTGCTACAGATTATCTTTCTAAGTCTAAGTTATGTTCAGAAACTTTAGCTAGGGTTTTACGCTATGCTGTCAGCATACACCGTGCTGAAATGCAGACAGCATTAGTCAATCAGCAACTCAGAGAAACTAATGAGCAGCTGCTGCGTAAGAATCAAGAACTAGAAAAACAACAGAGACAAATTCAGTTACAAAATTTTAAGCTCTTGGAAGCATCACGGCTAAAATCTCAATTTTTAGCTACTATGTCTCATGAACTACGAACTCCCATGAACGCCATTATTGGCTTTGCTCAAATCTTACTGCGCCCAAAGTTCGGTAAGCTGTCCCATGGGCAAAAAGACATGGTGGAGCGCATATTGAACAATGGCAAACAGTTACTGATGTTATTAAATGAAGTTCTTGATTTTTCTAAGTTAGAAGAAGGGCGATTACAGTTAAAGCCAGAATTATTTGATTTAACCAAAACTATCAATATGGTTGTTGGCGAAATGCGTTATTTAGCAGAAGCAAAAAAGTTGTCCTTGCAAGTTGATATTGATATGCAGCATCCTCTGATATTCAATGATTCAGGGCGTGTCCGGCAGATTTTAATTAATTTATTATCCAATGCCATTAAATTCACTGAGTCTGGTTGTATTGAGATTAAAGTTACAGAAATTTCTCCCAGCCAATTGGCTATCTCCGTTCGGGATACAGGAATTGGCATAGCCGCCAGGGATTTTCAACATATTTTTGAACCTTTTCGACAAGTGGATCAAAGTATTACTCGGAAATATCCTGGTACTGGGCTGGGTTTAGCCATCATAGATTTTTTGGTGCAAATGATGGGAGGAAAAATTGTTGTGGAAAGTCAGTTAGGAGTTGGTTCTATGTTTAGGATTGAAATGCCAAGACAACTATCTTTACCCAAGAAAATGGTTAGTTTACCGGGGTTAAATCTCCATGGAGAGGATATTTTTTACTCCGTTCAGAACCCCGACCAATCCCCGCCTAAATCTTACAAAGCATCCATGGGTTTTCCCCATCTTAAGCTATAAGTTATGATTATAAACCGTTGATAAACCATGTCTGTTGTGGAAAAGCCGAAAATTGATCGTATTCTCGCCGTTGATGATACTCCAGATAATCTCATTTTGGTGCAGACGATTCTAGAAAGTGAGGGCTATGAGATTGATTTAGCAGCGGATGGTTTTACAGCCTTGGTCAAAATTGAACAATCCCCGCCTGATCTCATTTTACTAGATGTGATGATGCCTGGAATGGATGGTTATGAAGTCACTCGGCGAACTCGCAACAATCCCAACCCGAATATTAGTTATATTCCCATTCTCCTGATTACTGCTTTTCATGAATCCAGCGTGGTGGCGGGGTTGGATGCTGGTGCAGATGATTTTATTCGTAAACCATTTGATACAGATGAACTCTTAGCCAGAGTGCGATCGCTACTGCGCCTGAAACATAGTTTAGACGAACAAAAAAAAATGGCTCGTCAGCGTGAAGATTTTGTCTCGCGTTTAACTCATGATTTGCGGACTCCTTTAGTGGCTGCTGACCGGATGCTGGGTTTGTTTCAACAGGAAACCTTCTGTCCAATTTCTCCGGAAATGAAACAAGCGATCGCGGTGATGATTCGCAGTAATCAAAACTTAATGCAGATGGTCAACACCCTATTAGAAGTCTATCGCTTGGAAGCAGGTAAAAAGACTTTCAACGATGAGGTGTGTAATCTACCGGAAATTATTGAAGAAGTCAGTAACGAACTCACTCCTCTGGCCAAGGAGAAAAACTTGGTTATCAAAATAGATACCAGTCAGTTAGACTTTCACAAGAAAAGCGCCGGTGTAGTAATGGGGGATTCCCTAGAATTACGACGTGTATTTAACAACTTAATTGGCAATGCCATCAAATTTACTGATACAGGAGGTATAGAAGTTTGTCTTGGGGAAAAATGCGCTGATTCTCAGGGTCAAGATTGCGTAGTTGTTCACGTGACAGATACGGGTTATGGCATTGCACCAGAAGATCAAGCCTTTGTTTTTGAACGGTTCCGCCAGGGTAGAAACAAACGATCTGGTAGTGGTTTAGGTCTGCACTTATCCAGCCGAATTGTGGAAGCACACGGTGGTACAATTACACTGTCCTCTGAAATCGGGCGGGGTAGTGTATTCACAGTCACCTTACCAAAACATAGTCATTAGTCCTGGGGCTTGGTTTGTATTTAGCATTCTGCACTTTTAAGAGTCGGGGCAGATTTGAACCTACCACCCAGCAGACGATAAATCACCGCCTCTAAATCCTCAATCATGTAAGGTTTACTGATGTAATCGTCAAATCCTGCCGAAAGGAGGCGTTCTCTATCTTCCCTAGTGGCTAAAGCGGTAACTGCGATAACTGGAATTTCGCAAGTTAGGGGTTCCTGTTTCAAATAATGGACAACATCAGTTCCGCTCAAACCTGGTAAGAAAATATCTAACATAATCAGGTCTGGCTGATGCTCTTTTGCCACCAGCAAGGTAGTGGAACTCTCCGATTGACAAATGAATCTACAGCCCAGTGACTCAAGTGCATAACCAATCAGCAGTAGACTATCATCGTGATCTTCCACTACCAAGACTAAAGGCTGCTGAAAGTTTTGCTGCTTTTCATCACTCATGAATGAATGTGCCAGATACATCTGTTCTCCAGAAGATTAAATGAGGAATAATCGCCGAAACATCCTGTGAGGATAGAATCGAGCTTATCCAGGATTAGCTCAAGTTTAGTTTTGCTTTTACCTTATTGATGATTTTCACCCATGGAAAAACGTAAGGAAAAGAAGCCTTAAAACTATAGGTTGAGCGAGTACTTCTTGATTATACGCAAAATTACAGAATATTTTTCGCCGAATTTATAATAACTCGATGGAAAAATTATAATTCACTCTAGTATACCTAAGACTACTAATGTCCTTAGAGTCGAGGAGACAGAATCATCAGGCTTAAGTCATTACTAAACCTTAACCTCTAGTTTAACTCATCTTCACCTCTGCCCCTGGCAACTTGAAAAAAAACTCACAGCATAATCTCTCAACCTTGAGCAGAGATGCAGATATTTAGTTGGTGAATAAAACCATTTTTTCCTTATTTACCAAATATTCTGGGTTGGGATCGCCTAATTTAATTTCAGCTAATAAAACTCCCATCCATCCCTGTTTAACTTAACTATTATAGATTTTTTAGCATCTATCCACAGGTATGGCTGGGTAAACGTAGTTGACTATCGGAGGATACAAATGTAATATAAAAAACGTCAACTCCTGGAAAAAATCACTTAATGCGCCCTTGCATCAGCCTAACATTTAGGATATTAAACTCAGTTCTATCCCTCGATAATTTAACAATATGGAATTTGATTATTTTAGAAACAACGAAGCCAGTCCTCACAATAACCCCCAAAGCTTACTTAACTCTGGCTGGCGACCATTTCATAGACAATTAGACTGGGAATTTTTAGGGAAGCTGTTATTTCATGACACACAGGAATTAACTCAAAAAACTTTGAACTTAGCCAGCAATTTCGCTGAGATATTAGGACGTAATAATTATGCTTGGTGGGCTAACTTATTGAATACAGTATCTGATAATACACGCAATGAAATAGAAAAATTTTGGAACTACATCACACCAGACCCCCAATCACCGGATCATCAATACAAGGATATTTTGAGTACAGAGACACCTATTGTCCAATTTGTCAGTCGTAGCAGTATTCCTATTGATTATGTTCTTAATCGCTTGCAAGAAATTACTGTGTTACGAATTTTAGGTTTATTAGATTGTCCTGATATTATTACCCAGCATTACTTAGAACGAGATTTTTATTTTCCTGCGGAAAAATTCCTTAGTTGGGAGCGTTTAGAAGTTATTAATACAACTTATGCTTATTGGTCAAGCTACGACATTTGGCTGCAAGTAGAACCATACGATCGCGGCAAACGCCACTATACTTTAATGTCAAAGAATATCTCACCCCTGGTTAACAAAGCCACCTATGACTTAGCCGTGATGCTGAGTGGATATCAAAGTCGTGTAGGTAAAGTTAACAGTCAATATCCTATTTGCAGTTTTCCCCCGGATATTCAAAACTTTACCGACGCAGTGCAACAAGCAATTCTCACTCAAAATCAATTAGCTGTTTTAGTACATGGTGAACCGGGTACTGGGAAAACAGTATGGACACAAGCAGTGGCTAAAGAAATTATTGTACCTTTAGGCTATGTAGTATTTATTTTAGATCACGATGCGATCGCTAACTTTGTCCCTCCCAATTATTTAGAGCGGATTTGCATTATTATCAATGAGGCTGATAACTTAGCACACAATCGCGCCTCCCAAGCAGCCCAGTATAATAATAAAACAGAACATATACTTGGTTTATTAGATGGAACCTTATACCAAAGTATAATTGATGACTCTGGTATTCAACTCCAACAAAAGTTAGTTGTGTTGATGACTTGCAACACCACGGAAAGATTAGATCCCGCTATGTTGCGTAAAGGTAGAGTTGATTTAATTTATCAATTTACACAAGTGTTTGTGTAGTTTTTAGTCAAGGGAATTAACAAAACTATTTCAATATGACAACCATTTTTAACTCCCATCCAGAAAAAGTAACCAGACTATTTTCTCATTTGGTCAGCCATAAAAATCAATTGATTCATCAACCAGGTAGCGTCTTAGGGAACACAGCCCTCATCGCCGGTACTACAGTTGGGGTTGGTATCCTAGCATTACCTGCTGTCACTCTACCATCCGGGGTTGTGCCTTCTACACTGTTATTAATTACTGTGTGGCTATATACCATTATTTCCGCTTTATTACTAGCAGAAGTATGTGTTAATGCTATGCGTGTAGAAGGACGTGTAAGTATTGGTTTGTTGGGGATGGTGGAAAAAACCTTGGGTTTTGTAGGGGCGCGAATTGCTGGAGCAGCATATTTATTTTTACACTATGCCCTACTAGTAGCTTACATGACCGAGGGAGGAAAAATTTTACTTTCTGGGTTCTCTCAGCTATGGACAAAACAAAACATTCCCCCGGCTTGGGTAGGGACAGTAAGTTTCACCTTGTTATTTGGTGGGATGATGTGCTGGGGACGAAAAAAGTTAATGGAAAAATTGAATAATGCTTTTGTGGTAATTGTGATTACTTCTTTTTTGGGACTATTGCTGCTAGCAGGAGGACAAGTTAAGAGTGTGCAACTCTTAACCCAAAACTGGACCGCCTTGGGGTCCGCTGTGTCAGTGATGTTAGTGGCGCTGTTTTTCCATAACATTGTCCCTGTGGTGGTGACTCAGTTAGAAGGAGATATACCTAAAATTCGCCGTTCTATGATCATTGGTTCTTTGATTCCTTTAATTATGTTTTTGGCCTGGAATGCTGTGATTTTAGGAAGTGTCAGTGTTGATATGGTCCAAACAACCGCTGAATTTGACCCAGTGCAAATCTTGCGCGGGGGTAGTGCTGGGGAATGGTTGGGGGTGTTATTATCTATCTTCTCAGAGTTTGCGATCGCCACTTCATTTATTGGTGTTGTTTATGGGTTGGTAGATTTTTTCCCAGATATCTTCCCATGGACAACAGGTAAACCCTTAATTCGTCTACCGCTTTTTTCAATAATTCTCTTACCTCCCATGAGTTTAGGTGCAATTAATCCTGGTATTTTCTTTAGCGCCCTAGATTTTGCTGGTGCTTTAAGCATTTCAGTTTTAGGCGGAATCATTCCGGCATTAATGACTTGGAAGCAGCGACAAGAACAGCAGTTATATAGTATTAATCAACGCTTTGTCCCTGGTGGTAACTTAACCTTAATTATCATCATGGCAATTGCATCTGTATTGATTATTAGGCAAATACTCCTGATGATGGAATAGGGAACATAGGCTAATTCATTAGCCTATCCAAAATGAAAGCATATTCAAACGCCAACTCTCGCAAACTTTCATAACGTCCAGAAGCGCCGCTATGTCCCGCGTCCATGTTCGTTTTCAGCAGCAGAATATTATTGTCTGTTTTCAGTTCCCGGAGTTTGGCTGTCCATTTAGCCGGTTCCCAATATTTAACCCGCGCATCATTCAAACCCGCAGTAATCAATAAGTCTGGGTAATGCTTGGCTTCAACGTTATCATAGGGGGAGTAAGATTTCATATAATCATAATAAACCATGTCATTAGGATTACCCCATTCTTCCCATTCCATAGCTGAGAGAGGTAGAGAAGTATCTAGAATTGTTGTCACCACATCCACAAAGGGAACATCAGCCACCACAACTTTAAATAAATCAGGACGCATATTCATCACCGCACCCATTAATAAACCCCCAGCACTTCCCCCAGTAATGGCTAGGCGATCGCTTGCTGTCCAATTTTCAGCAATTAAATATTCTGCACAGGCGATAAAATCTGTAAAGGTGTTCTTTTTCTGTAAGAATTTCCCTTGTTCATACCACTGTCGCCCCATTTCTTCCCCGCCGCGAATATGGGCAATGGCAAATACTACTCCCCGGTCTAATAATGTTAACCTACTAGATGAAAACGATGCAGGGTAAGAAGAACCATAAGCACCGTATCCTGTCAGTAACAAAGGATTTTTGCCATCTTGTTTAACTCCCTGTTTGTACACCATAGAAATGGGTATTTTTGTCCCATCTACAGCGGTAGCCATCAGCCACTCACTGCGATATTGAGTTTTATCATACCCTCCTAACACTTCCGTTTGTTTTTTCAACTCCCTTTCATGGCTGTCCATGTTGTAGTCAAAAACAGAATGGGGTGTAACTAAAGAAGTGTAATGAAAACGCAGTATGTTAGTATTAAACTCTAGGTTATTGCCTTCATAAAACTCATAAGTTGGTTCAGGAAAACTGATGTAATTTTCTTCCCCAGTGCCTAAGTTCTGCACCCTGGCTCTTGGCAATCCTCCTTTTCTTTCATAAATAACTAAGTGATTAGCAAACAAACTTACCCCTAACAGTAGCACATCTTCTCTGTGGGGGATGATAGTTTGCCAATTTTCTCTACCGGGGGCGTATACTGATGTTTTCACTAATTGAAAATTAGTAGCATTGTAATTCGTAACAATGTAAAAATCATCATTGTGATGGTCAAGCTCATATTCTACCCCTGTGGTTCGTGGCTGAACTATCTTCAAGTCACCCTGGGGATGATTGGCATCCAAATAATGAATTTCTGTAGTGATGCTACTTTCTAACTGCATCACTATATATGATTTACTCAGGGTTTTACCCACATATAAATGAAAAATCTCATCTTTTTCTTCATATATTAACACATCTTTTTCAGCAGAAGTTCCTAATGTGTGTCTGAGTAGTTGGTAAGGGCGATTAATATCATCAACTTTGGTGTAAAATCCAGTTTGATTGTCATTAGCCCACACAAAGGAAACATAAGTTTCTGTAATTGTTTCCGGATATAAGTGACCTGTGTTCAGGTGGAGAAAACACAAAGTATATTCCTCGGAACCTGTTGTATCAAAGGAATAAGCTAATACTTGATGATTGGGGCTAACGGCAAATACACCTAATTCAAAAAAATCATGACCTGCTGCCAATTCGTTCTCATCTAGTAGTATTTCTTCAGCAGCTTGTAAATTACCTTTTTTGCGGCAATGAATTGGATAAGATTTACCCTTTTCAGTGCGGCAATAGTAATAATAATCATCTATCCGGTTGGGGACTGATAAATCTGTCTCCTTAATCCGCTCCAGCATTTCATTATATATCTGGGTTTGCAGCGCTTCTGTGTGCTGCATCATGGCTGCTGTGTAAGTGTTTTCAGCCTGCAAGTATTCTATCACCTGTGGATTATTAATATCTCGCATCCAAAAGTATTTATCTATGCGGCGATCGCCGTGTAATTCTAAAACTTCTGGTTGTTGCTCGGCAATGGGTGGGGTGACTATTCTTGGCAAGGTGGTATTTTGATTCATTGTTGATGATCTCAGGCAAATGCAGATAACTATTTAACTATTTAGTCAAAAAAAGTGAACTAGAACCTTTACTACCGCTATGAGACTTCTTTTTTAAGGTACACAAGCCAATTGCTGGTATAACCCCCAGAACCACAGCAGTAAGTCCTTGTCCACCCCAATACAATACAGCAATGCGATGGACATTTGGAATTAAATTTTCTATCAAAGACAGTAACCACAGGAAAAAACTAATCAACAGCAAACACACAGAAGGCAGAAAACCCCACCACCACACTTGTTTAGCATAGCGTCGCAACACCAGCCATTGGCACAGTCCCAGCCAAACTCCAGACAGAATGTATAGAATAGTTGACAATAGCCCCCACATTAAGGCTAACTCAGAAGATAAACCCTGATCAGAAGAACTGGCAACAGAAGAAATATATTTCACCCAAGCCGTGCCGACACTGTTGGCTATTAACCAACCTATACTAGTAGCCAGCATCCACAAGCGACCTGCAATATACTGACGTAACACCAGGGCTTGATCAGTTGCAAAAACCACTGCAAACAGAATATTAGCAAGGACTTTCACCCATGGCCACGAATCCACAGGAGCTAGGCCACCTAAAAGGCTTCTTTCTAAACCTATACTGCTAATGCCACCCACAACCCATCCTAAAATGCTCATTGAGGTAAATTGTAAACAAAACTTTGGTTGTTGGGGACGGGGGATCAAAAATTTTCCAGTTTGCATATTATATTAAGTTAAGTAAAGCATTAACTATCCTTAAAGTTAACCTCCTGAAAAAGCGTAATCTGAGAATGATAAGCTAAACAGTGGCATAAATATTAATGACTTAGGATCAAGTGTTAAATGCGTGTTTCGTTAACTGCTCCTCATCTCCTCCGGGCTGCGCGTGGTGAATTAGTGGATCGTCCCCCTGTCTGGATGATGCGACAAGCGGGACGATATATGAAAGCATATCGAGATTTAAGGGAAAAATATCCATCTTTCCGCGATCGCTCAGAAATTCCCGAAGTAGCCATAGAAATTTCCCTGCAACCTTGGCAAGCATTCCAGCCAGACGGAGTGATTTTATTTTCTGACATTGTTACCCCATTGCCAGGTTTAGGCATTGACATGGACATTGCCGAGGGTAAAGGCCCAATTATTCATTCCCCACTGCGTAGTCAAGCCCAAATTGACAGCTTGCGCCCTTTAGAACCAGAAGCATCACTACCATTTATCAAGACCATATTGCAGGCCTTACGCCAAGAAGTGGGCAATCACTCCACCGTTTTAGGCTTCGTGGGCGCACCCTGGACATTAGCAGCCTATGCAGTGGAAGGTAAAGGCTCAAAAACCTACTCAGTGATCAAAAACATGGCCTTCTCCGACCCCACCATGTTACATCAGCTTTTAGGTAAACTAGCTGATGCCATTGCCGTTTATACCCGTTACCAAATTGACTGCGGCGCTCAAGTTGTGCAGATGTTTGATTCCTGGGCGGGTCAACTCAGCCCCCAAGATTATGATACCTTTGCTCTGCCCTATCAGCAAAGAGTTTTTCAGCAAGTTAAACAAACTCATCCGGATACACCCTTGATTTTGTTGGTTAGTGGTAGTGCTGGTGTGTTAGAGAGAATGCCTAAATCTGGTGCTGATATTGTCACCGTAGATTGGGCTGTGGATATGGCACAAGCAAGAGCTAGATTAGGTAAACAGGTCAAAGTCCAAGGAAACCTTGACCCAGGGGTATTATTTGGTTCTCGTGAATTTATCCGCGATCGCATTGTTGACACGGTTCGCAAAGCAGGAAACTGGGGACACATCCTCAATCTTGGTCATGGTGTCCTACCAGAAACCCCAGAAGAAAACGTCGCCTTCTTTTTTGAAACAGCAAAACAACTCAAAGCCTTAGAAGTTTAGCTGTATTGTTAAATCTTCTCTCCATGATCATGGTTGGGCAAATGCCCAACCTAACTATATTACCTGTTTTAATATGAACCAAAAACGAATTTTTATCACTGGTGCAAGTGGCTGTATAGGTCACTACATCACAACCGCATTAATTCACCATACCAACCATGAGTTATATTTATTCGTCAGAAACCCTGAAAAACTACAAATTGATCCGGAAATTCGCCCCGGTATCACCGTCTTAACTGGTGATATGCAAAAAATTCACCTTTTAGCTGACTTACTCCCAACAATTGATACAGCAGTCCTCACCGCTACAGCCTGGGGGGGCGATCGCACCTTTGATATTAATGTTTTCAAAACAGTAGAATTAATCAAAATGCTTGATCCCCAGCGCTGTGAACAAGTCATTTATTTTTCTACAGCCAGTGTTTTAGATAAAAATAATCAACCCCTGACAGCAGCTGGAGAAATTGGTACAGATTATATTCGTTCTAAATATGAATGTTTACAAAAAATCTCCCAACTAGAAATAGCCCCCAAAATTACCAAAATTTTCCCCACTTTAGTACTAGGAGGCGATGAGCAAAAACCTTATTCTCATCTCACCCTAGGAATACCAGAAGTGATTAAATATATTAACATAATTCGCTTTTTACAAGTAGACGGCAGTTTTCATTTTATCCACGGGCGGGACATTGCTACCATTGTCCAATATTTAATTGACTCTCCACCCCAACCCCATCAACCGCGCCAATTTGTTTTAGGACAGCAAAAATTAACAGCAAACCAAGCTGTAGAACAGGTATGCGCCTACTTAGGTAAAAATATTTACTTTCGCATTCCCCTATCCTTAGCACTAGCTAACCTAATTATTGCCATATTTCGCATTCAAATGGCGGACTGGGATAGATTCTGCATGAATTACCGTCATTTTAGTTATGATGTGACTAATCCTACCACATGGGGTTTACCCAATTACTGCGCTACCATGGGAGATGTCTTACAAATTAGCGGTATAGAAAAGTAAAAAGAGCTAAAGAAATGAACCCTTACACCCATTGTCAAACTAAACTCTGGCTTTTAACTGCCCTAGCCTGGGTATTAATACCTAAAACTGTTGAAGCTCAAACCATCCCTAATATTACTATTCCTACCCCCACAGTCAGAGTACCAAATATTTCTATCACCCAACCATCATTTACTAACGGAAGGGTGAATAGTCCCGTCATCACACCAGGATTTACCAATACAAATACACTAACTGTGAAGACCATTGATCCATTAAGCACCAGCCCAAGTAAAATTAATATTCCCAGGTTAAAAAAAATACCAAATATTCCCGTTAGTCAACCTAGAGTTAGCACTGAACCCACAATTAATATTCCTTTAGGAACAATACCAAGTATTGACTTTGGCAACATATCAATTACACGCCCTGACATCACCGAGTTAGAAACAGGTGTCACACTAAAAGTTAACGGTGAAATTGTGGATAATAGTCATCTGAACCACCTAATCATATCTCCCTAAGAGGATGTTTGAGAAGCAAGAAAAGTATGGTAGTGGGGGCT
>Ga0169931_10003994_pt1 | contig 23140 bp, 22 predicted proteins | sample Kivu_15m_20L_FD_129675 | JGI IMG/M metagenome (GOLD analysis project Ga0169931, IMG submission 129675) | Freshwater microbial communities from Lake Kivu, Western Province, Rwanda to study Microbial Dark Matter (Phase II) - Kivu_15m_20L... | ecosystem: Environmental > Aquatic > Freshwater > Lake...
ACGCGCGAGGCGCGCTCAGCGGACGCGGCGATCTCCTTGATGCTCGCGGTCATCTCCTCGGTGCCCGCGGCGACGACCTGCGTGTTGTGGCTCACGCGCGTCGAGGCCTCGGTGACGACCTTCGACTGCACCGAGGTTTCCTCGGCGTTGGCGCCCATCTGGCTCGACACCGAGGTGAGCTCTTCGGCCGCGCTCGAGAGCGCGTTCGAGACGTCGGCGATCTGCGTGATGGAAGCGCGCAGCTCGGCGAGCAGGCGGCTGAGCCCCTTGCCCATCTGGCCAATCGCGTCGTCGCCGAGGACGGGCACCTTCTGGGTCAGGTCGCCATTCGCCGCGGCGTTCACGGTTGTGAGCATCGCGTCGACCTTGTTCCGCAGCTCTTCGGCCTGCGTGTGCTCGCGCTCCGTCGCCTCGCGCACCTTGCGCTCGTTGGCGAGCTTCTCGGTGATCACTTCCCACGTGACCATGGCGCCGATGTACTCGCCCTTGCTGCCGAGCATCGCGGAGACGTTGAGCTGCAGCGTCTCCGTACCGAGCTGGATCTGCGCGGAGTGCGGCAGGTTGCGCTTGTCGCCGAGCATGCGGCGCTGGTGGCTCGGGTTCTTGTGGAAGATGTCGATCGACTGACCGACGAGGTCGCGCGCCTTGATCGGGAGCAGGTGCTCGATCGACTTCAGCGTTTCGATCGACTTCGGGTTTGCGTACGTGATCTTGCAGTCGAGATCTGCGCACATGACGTTGATCGGCATGTTCTCGATCATCGACGTCGTGCGAGCGATGTCGGCCTCGCGGCGGAGCTTCTCCGTGATCACCTCCCACGTGACCATCGCGCCGACGAAGTTGCCGGCGTCGTCGCGCATCGCCGTGACCAGGAGGTCGAGCGACTCCGCGCCGAGCTGGATCGTCGCGCGGTGCGGGAGGTTGGCCGGGTTGGAGAGCAGCTTGCGCTGGTGCGCCGGGTTCTTGTGGAAGATGTCGATCGACTGTCCGAGCACGTCGTCCGGAGCGATCGGGAGCAGGTGGCGGATCGAGCGCAGGGTCTCGAGCGACTTGGGATTGACGTAGGTGATCCGGCAGTCGCGGTCGGCGCACATGATGTTGACCGGCGCGTTCTCGATCACTGCGCGCATGCGCGCGGCGTCGGCGGCGGCGGTTTCCTGGCGGGCCGAGGTGGCAAGGGACGGAGCGGCGTCGATCGGGTTCTGCATGGGGCGAGGGCGCGGTTCGTGGTGCTCGGCGAAGGAAGATGTGGTGGGTGCGAGCGGCCGCGCTGCTCCCCGCTGGGGTCGAGCGACCGATCCCGCTCTCTGCCTTTCGGGGGCCGATGTTTCAGACTTGAGACATTCCGAAAGCCCTCGTGCGGCCCTTTGGGAGGCCGTGCCCAGAAAGTTCTTCCGCCTCGGCGCGGAAACGTCGCCCAAATCGTCCACGCACTTCCTCGCCTCGGAGGGCGCGGTCAGCACGCTCTGGACCGCCGATTTTGTGGACGGTTCTAGCGGGCCACGAGTCGGTCCGTCCGCGTCTCGATGGCGGCACGTTTGACCCACAATCGGCCCACGGCGATGGCGCTCGCGATCCGGGGTCGGCGCAGGAACTCCTCGATGCGCAGCTCGCGCTCGTCCACCGCGGCCGCCAGCGCCGGGAAGTCGGCGCGGGCCTCGGGGTTCGCCGCCGTCTTCTCCGCCGCGCAGTCGGAGTGCGTGGTGAGCACCACGAGCTTCACGCCGTTCCGCACGGCGAGCTCCAGCATCTCCTGCTCGCGCTCGCCCATCATCGAGCCCGCGGTGCGGATCACGTAGTAGTAGTGCCGCGTGTCGCCGACGAGCTCGTTCGTGTCGATGCGCGAGTCCATGCAGACCACGAGCGCCACGAGCGGATGGTGCGGCGTGCGCGGGAAGCGGCCGCGCATGCCGGCGGCGCGCCGGTTCTGCTCGAGGACTTCCTCCCACACGCGCTCCGGCGTCGGTGGGCCCTCGTGGTCGAAGTCATAGGCCTCGATCGGGTCCTGCAGGCCATAGCCCGCGTCGACGAGCGCCCCGCCGGCCATGAAGCGCGCCTCGCGCCCCCACACCGTCCAGCGCGAGAAGCCGAGGCACAGCGCGACGAGGGCGAGCACGAGCACGACAAGGAACAGGCGCTTCATGGGAGTCCTCCTTGGCCGAGGGGTGCGAGCGAACCAGAGCGCGCCTGCATCCCGACTTTGGAGCGCCCCGACCGGAACGCGGACAAGTACGGAGGAGCGGGGCTCCGAAGGCGCAGTCTCTCGGCCTCGTGAGCTACGAATGCGGAACGCGAGGGCGCTCGAAGTCGTGGCCGAGCATGGTTCTCCGCGATCGGTACGAGCCTTGCAGAGGCTGGGGCTCGGACTGCTAAGGTCCCCCGCCCCGCGCCCCTCGTCCGATCCACGCGACCCATGATCCGTCCCGGCCTGCTGTTCCTCGTCCCCGCCGTCCTAGCCCCGCTCGGCCGCTCCCAGACCGCACCCACCCCTGCGCCCGCCCCGGCCAAGGCCGAGCCCTGGCGCCTGAAGCCCGCACTCGGCCTCCCGGAGTGGCTCTCGCTCTCGGGCACCCAGCGCACGCGCTTCGAGTACCTCGACGGGCAGTTCCGCGCCAACAGCACGAATCCCCCGAAGACCTACGACGACAGCGACCACCTCTTCGCGCTGCGCACCACCCTGCGCGCCGACGTGCGCCTCGAGAGCTTCGTCGCCACCGCCGAGCTGATGGACTCGCGCCAGTACGAAGCGGACGCGGGCTCGGCGCTCGACACCACGACCGTGAACGCGGCTGAGTTCGTGCAGGCCTTCGCCGGCTACGCGGGCAAGGGCGTCGTGCGCGAAGGCGATACGACGACGGCCATCGTCGGGCGCCACACGATGGACCTCGGCAACCGCCGCTTGGTGGCGCGCAACGACTTTCGCAACACGACCAACAACTTCGACGGCATCAACCTGCTGTGGGAGAGCGCCTCGAAGAGCTCGCTGCGCGCGTTCTACACGCTGCCCGTGCGCCGCTTGCCGACGGACGAGGCGAGCCTGCTCGACAACGACGTCGAGCTCGACGAGAGCACGCGCAACGTCGAGTTCTGGGGCCTCTACGGCACGCTCGCGGAGCTCTTCCCGAAGGTGCAGGCCGAGCTCTACTGGTTCGAGCTCGACGAGCAGGACTCGGCCGGTGTCGCGACCGCCGACCGCGATCTGACCACGCTCGGCCTGCGCTCCCTGTGCAAGCCGTCCAAGGGCGAGTTCGACTTCGAGCTCGAGAGCGCGTGGCAGTTCGGCAGCTCCCACTCGAACATGAAGTCAGGCGACGAGCTCGACCACCGCGCGCGCTTCCACCACCTCGAGGCCGGCTACACCTTCGACGCGAGCTGGAAGCCGCGCATCGCGCTGCAGTACGACCTCGCCACCGGCGACGACAGCGCGAGCGACGGCGAAAACAACCGCTTCGACACGCTCTTCGGAGCGCGCCGCTGGGAGTTCGGCCCCACCGGCATCTTCGGTGCGCTCGCGCGCGCCAACCTCGTGTCACCCGGCTGGCGCGTGACCGCGAACCCGAGCGACGCGCTCGACCTGATGTTCGTGCACCGCCTCGCGTACCTCGAGTCCGACACGGATGCCTACACGCCGGGCAACGTGCGCGATCCCTCGGGCAACTCCGGCGACGAGGTCGGCCAGCTCGTCGAATTCCGCGCGCGCTGGAGCGTGCTGCCGGGCAACTTCACGCTCGACTTCGGCGTCGCGCACCTGTTCGCCGGCGAGTTCCTCGACAACGCGCCGGAAGCCACGGGCAACGGCGACACCAACTACGTGTACCTGCAGACGCTGCTCTCGTTCTGAGAGCGGCATCCGCGATCACGGCCCGGTGGGCACGACCTCGTCGTAGGCGAGTCCGAGCACGGCGCGATAGTCGGCGAGCGCGGTGAAGTACTCGCGCTGGGAGTCGACCTCGCTCGCCTGCGCCGAAGCCGTCTGCTGCTCGCGCAAGTTGACGCGGAACAGATCGCTCTGGCCTTCATCGAGCGCGATGCGCTCGGCGTCCTCGAGCTGCAGGGCGAGCTCCGCGTTCTGGCGCGCGAGCCCGAGCCGCCGATGCGCCTGCACGAGCGCGGAGGCCGCGTCCTGCACCTCACTGCGCACGACGTCCTTCGCGTAGGAACTCTCGCGCGCGAGCTTGGCGAGCTTCGCCTCGAGTTCGAGGATCTTGCCGCGCGCGAGAGAGAGCTGCAGCGGCACCGAGAACTTGACCAGCGCCTGCAACTCGAACGGGCCGCGATCGTCCTTGGCGCCCGACTGCTCGCCGACGTCCTGCGAGGCAAACATGCCGAAATCGAGCGCGGGCAACATCTGGTTCTCCGAGAGCTGCAGCTCGAGTTCGAGCTGGGTGCGCTCAAGCGCGAGGGCGCGCAACTCGGGACGCTGGTCGAGCGCGAGCGACACGTCGCCCGCGACGAGCGTCGCGGCCGGATCGCGCGTCGGAGGGAAGGCGCTCGGAAGCAGCGCATCGGCGGGCACCTGCGGCTCGCCCGCGGCACTGCGCCAGTACAGCGAAAGCAGAATCGCCGCCTCCTGCAGGTCGCGCTCGGCGCGCACGAGGCTGGCCTGTCGCTCGACGATCAGGCGCTGGTTGTCGATCAGGTTCACGGCCGCGATCTGGCCCTCGTCGACGAGGATGCGCACCTGTTCCTGTCGCCCGAGCGCGAGCTCGAGCTGGCGCTGCGCAACGGCGCGCTTGCGTCCGCTCGAGACCCAGTTCCAGTAGGTCTGCGCCGCCTTGCGCGTCGCCTCGAGCCGCTTGCGCGTGACGATCGGCTCGGCCTGCTCCTCGCCGACGCGCGCCTGCCACAGCGCAACGCGCCGCGGGTCGATCGAGAAGCCCTGCAACACGGGCACGAGCACGCCGAGCCGAAACTCGCCGGCCTCGTCGGTGCGCGCATCGTCGTCGTAGGACCCAAAGTCGCCGCGCCCGATGCGGTACCCGCCGCTGACCGTGGCGCCGAAGTCCTCGAGCGGCTGCTCGATGGTGAAGTCGCCGCGCTGGTTCTCGTAGTAGCCCTCGATGCCGAGCTTGCCCTGCGCGCCGAGCCGCGTGTCGAAGCTGCCGCGCGCCGCGAGCACGCGACCGCGCGCGATCTCGAACTCCTCGAGCGCCGCGAGCACGAGCGGGAAGTGCGTCTCGACGGAGCCGAGCAGCGCGTCGAGCTCGAGCGCGCTGCCACTCGCCACCGGCGCCGCGCCGAGCACGGGGACGGACGGCGCGGGCTCAGGGCGTAGCCGCTCGATCACGGACGACGCCGGCGGCAGCGGCAAAGCTCGCCGCGGCGGTGGAGCGGATTGACAGGCAGCCGTGCAGCAGACGAACACGAGGAGCAAGCGTGCGTACATCACTGCTTCTTCTCGCCACCCTTGGACTTGGCATTGCCCGCGTCCTTCGCGGCGCTCTCGTCGGGAGCTCCCGCGATCGACGGCGGGAAGGCGTTGAGCTGCCGCCACATCTCGTAGCCGAGGCTCACGTCCTCGAGCAGCACCCACCCCGTCGCCCGCGCACCCTGCCGCAGGTAGCGGCGATCCGGCCACGGCGCATCCTCGGGATCCGGCGAGACGAGCATGCGGAAGCGTCCATCGCCGCTGCCTTGGGCGTCGACGAAGCTGACCACGCCTCCGAACGTACCGATGGCGACCGACGGCCAGCCCGCGAACTGCACCGCCGGCCAACCTTCGAACTGCAGGCGTACCTTGCGGCCCGGGCTGACGAGCGGCGCGTCGTTGCCGCGCACCCACAGCTCGGTGGCGAGCCGCTCGGTGTCGGGAATCAGCTCGATCAGCGGATCGCCCTGCGAGAGCAGGTCGGCCGAGTTCGCGGCGTGCACACGCAAGATGTAACCGTCGCGCGGCGCCACGACCACTTGTGTCTTCTGTCGCTCGGCCTTGGTGCGCGCGTCGAGCAGGTCCTTCTCCGCCACTTTCAGCTTCTGCACGGCTTCCTCGCGCGAGGAGCGCGTCGACTCGATCTTCGCGCGCTGTTCGGCCGCGATCTTGTCGACGCTCGCCATCTTGGCCTCTTCCTCGGCGCGCGCTTGGTTGACCTTGGCCTTGGCGGCCTCGACCTTGGCTTGCGCGGCGAGCGCATCGGCCTCGGCCTTCTCGAAGTCGAGCTTGCTCGCGACACCCTTGGTGAAGAGCGTCCACTTGCGCTCCCGATCGGTGCGCTTCTGCTCGCTTTCGGCTTCGTGACCGACGAGGTCCTGCTCGGCCGCGCGCACCTTCTGGATGGCGTTGCGCAGGTCCGCCTCCGCCGACGACACCGCCGTCTCGCGCGCGTCCTCGAGAAACACCAGCTGCGCGTCGTACTGCTGCACCGATGAGTTCGCCGCTTCGACCTTGGCGAGCGCAAGCTGCACGCTCTGGTCGAGCCGCAACGCAAACTCGGGGTCCTGGTCCGCGAGCTCCGCGAGCAAGTCTCCGCGCGCGACGCGCTGACCTTCCTGCACGTGCAACTTCGCGAGTCGTCCGGACACCGGCGCGGGTAGGACCTGCGTGCGATCGAGCGGCTCGAATGCCGTGACGCGCCCAGCGCCCGAGATGTTCTGCCGCCAAGGCACGAGCAGGAGCACCACGGGCAGGATCAAGAGAATCAGGAACACCCACAGAGCGAGCTTGCGCGTGCCGCGCGGCGGACGCACGGAGCGCAGGGCCGGCAAGTCGAACGGTTCGCTCACGGGAGCGACGGACTGCGTGGAACTCATGCGACACCTCCGACACGGCGCTGAACGCTTCCCTCGGGGAGACGCAGCTCGTGCGTACAACGCGCGGCGACCGCTGGGTCGTCGGACACGAGCACCACGGTCCAACGTCGATCCGCGGCGAGCAGGGAATCGAGCAGCGTCGCGCGCATCGGCGCAGGCAACGTGTCGACGAGATCATCGACGACGACGAGCTTGGGACGCGACGCGATCGCGCGCGCCAAGAGCAGCCGGCGAGACTGGCTCTCGGAGAGCGGATGACCTTCGCCGTCGAGTTCGGTGTCGAGACCGTCCGGCAGCAGCGCGATGTCGCGCGTGAGGCCTACGTGCTCGAGCGCCATGCGCACATCGTCGTCGCTCACCGACGAGCGACCGACGCGCACGTTGTCGCGCAGGCTCGCCTCGAGGAACTCCGAGCCGCTCGCGATCGCGACGAGCTCGCGCAGGGACTCCGTCGACAGCTCGCGCACGTCGCGTCCATCGACGCGGATCGAACCGCGCGACGGCTGGCGCAAGGCCCAGAGGAGCTGCACGAATGAGCTCTTGCCCGCTCCGGCGGGCCCCGTGACGCAGAGCGACGCGCCCGCGGGCAACTCCAGCGAGACGCCGCTGAACAACGTGCGCGCCGAGCGCTCGAAGGCGACTTCCTGCAGCGTCAGCGACACGCCCCGCGACGAGCGCGGCAGTGCGTGGTGCTCGCCCGAACGCTCCTCGAGCGGCAGGTCGAGCAGGTGACCGAGCTTGTCGGTCGCCGCCATCACCACGTAGAACTTCTCGAGGTGATTGTCGAGCTTGGCTGTCGCGTCGACCACGATCGACACGACGATCTCCGCCGCGACGAGCTGGCCGAGTGAGAGCTCTCCTTGGATCACCAGCCACCCACCGATCGCGAGCAAGGCGGTGCTCGCGAGCGCGCGCAGCCCGAGCGCTCCGAGTGTCTGGGCGAAAACCGCACGGAAGTGCTCCTTGCGGCGGGCGACGTAGCGGCTGGCGAGCCGATCGCTGCGCTCGTAGATCCACTGCTGCGCGCCAGCGGTCTTGAAGGTGCGCGGGTTGCGCGCGATTTCCTGCAGCCAAGCGACGGTCTCGTACTTGACCTTGCTCTCCTCGATCGCGGTGCGGATCGCGCCGCGCAGCGGCACGAGGATCACCAGTGCGACGAGCAGAATCAGCACGATGTCGAACGCGAGCAGCAGCGGGTGATAGAACGCGAGCAGCAGGAGACCGACGAACAGACTGAGCAGCAGCGCGATGCCGTCGAGCAGGATCATGGCGCCGAGCTTCTGAAGCGTTGCGACCTCGAGGAAGCGGTTGACGAGCTCTGGGCCGTAGTGCGGCGCTCCGTCGCGGACGCGCGGCAAGCGCGCGGCGAGGTCCGCGAGCATGCGCACGAACAAGCGGCGCTGCAGCACTTCGACGATCCACACTTGCGTCGCGCTCAGCGCGCCCGCGAGCACGAGCCCGAGCAACAGCATGCCCGCCACGACGATCACCGGCGGAATCGCTCCGCCCATGGCGACGAAGTTGACCAGCGCCTGCGCCGCGATCGGCGTCGCGAGCTGCAGCACGCCGATCGCAACCGCGAACGCCGCGACGCTCAGGATCTCGCCACGATCCGGACGAATCAGGAGCAACAGGCGACGCCACGGACCCGGGCCGTGGCCGTGGTGGCCCCCGTCGTCGCTGCGGCCGTGGCCCTGCACGGACGCGTCCGCGTTCGGCGTCGCGAGGTCGAGCGCGACCCACGAGACCGAACCCGTGACCTGCGGATACTCGCGCTCGAAGCCCTCGCGCGCGAGCTCGACCTCGTGCTCCGCGAGCTCCGCGCCGTAGCGCGCGAGCGTGAGGCGCGATCCGTCCGCTCCGAGCAGCCCGACCCAATGGCGGGCGCCGGACTTGTGGACCAGCTCGGCCGCCACCAGCTGCCCCATCTCGAGCGGCTGGAACGCGGCCGACAGCGGGCCGTCGATGCGCTGCGTGCGCAGTCCCTGATTCTGCGCCGCTCGCGCCAGCCACTCGCGCCCCTCGATCGGCGCTTCCCCCTCGTCTGGCCGTGTCTGGCCGAGTCGTCGCTCGAGCTCGCCGCTCGCGCTCGGCATGCCGAGTTCCTCGGCGATGCGCTGCAGCACGCGCGCCGCGTGCGCGAGCTCCGCGTGCGCACCGTGGAATGAGCCGCTCACGCGCGCCTCCGGGCGACGAACAGCGCGACGAGCTCGCGCACGTCGCAGTGGCGCTCGACCTCGTGCCGCAGCGGGCGATCGAGCAGCAGGCGGTAGGTGTTGCGCCGGCCCTCGCGGCCGCGCTCCAGGAAGCCGCCTTCCTCGAGGTCGTGCACGATCGCGCCGACGGCGCGCTCGGTGATGCCGATGCGACCGGCGATGTCCCGCAGGCGTGGCGAGTCCTCCTGAGCGAGGCAGATCAGCACGTGGGCGTGGTTGGAGAGGAACGTCCAGCGCTGGCTGGCCGTTTCAGGCGATTGGGACGGGCTGCGGCGGGTGGTGCGCACCATGGGTACCTCGGCGGGGCGACCTTCTTGATATAGGAACTAGAGTTCCTCAATCCCACTTCCGGCATTCCCGTGCCGGAATCAGCCGCCGCGCATGCTTTCGAGCGGCAGGTGGGTGTCCGCGAACACCTGCCACAGGCTCACCAGCCCCCCGCGGACCTCGGCCCGGATCGCAATCGGGATGCGCCACGCTCGCTCCCGGCGGCCGCGGAACGACCCGGAGGCGTGCCCCAAGAGCAGCACCCCGCCCGCGCCGGGCTGCTCCTTCTCGATCTCGATCTGGTAGTCGGGGAAGGTGGCGAAGTAGCCGCGCCAGCCCTCCATGAGCGTGTCGCGGCCCTCGAAGCGGCGCCCGTGGGCATCGACGAAGGCGACGTCGGGGGCGAGCGTGGCGGCCACCCCCAGCGGGTCGCGCCGGTTGATGGCGGCGATGGTGCCGCGCACGGCCTGAACTTCGGAGCTCACCGACGAGAGCCTAGGAAGCTCCCCCGGGCGCGTCGACCCCCGCCCAGCCGTTGCCGCGCCGCACCCGCCGCCGCACACTGCTCCCCATGAAGCTGCTCTTCCCCTGCGCACTCCTCGCCCTCGCCGCCTGCTCGTCGACCCCCAAGGACAGCTACGGGGTCGGCGTCTACGGCACGCCGCGCGTCGAGGCGACCGCGCTGATCGAGACCCCGGCCCTGTACGACGGCAAGCCGGTGCTCTTCACGGGCACGATCGACACGGTCTGCCCGAAGGCCGGCTGCTGGATGCGCTTCGGCTCGGGCGACAAGGCCCTGCTGGTGACCTTCAAGGACCGCGCCTTCACGCTCCCGCTCGACTGCGCCGGCCGCAAGGCCAACGTCGAGGGCGTGTTCACCCTGCGCGCCGACGGCAAGCGCACCTTCGTCGCCTCCGGCGTACAGCTCTTCTGAGCTCAGGCGCGGCTGACGCTGCCGCGCGAGCCGCCGAGCACACCGAGATCCGCGAGCACGGCGAGCGTGACAGCCACCGTGTAGAGGCCAGTCACTTCACCGTGGCTGTTGATGACCCACGCGTACGTGATGGTCGTCAGCGGCAGGAACAGGAAGCCGAGCAACGGCCACGCGACGCTCTCGTAGGCCTTGTCGAGATAATCGGTGATCCACAGCACCACGAGCACGAGCCGCGGGAACGCGAGTCCGAGGCAACCGAGGAGACAGCCCATCGAGGCCGCAGTTTCCGGCCGGCGAGCGCGAGGTCAAGCGCGGGCAGAGAATCGGCGAAGGATCCCGCGCGCGACGCCGGCCCCGGGTCTCAGGGCAGGGCGAGGTCGAGCCAGTACTGCAGGCGCGCGAGGGCCTTCTGCTGCTCGCCGTCGAGGGGCCCCGCGTTGAGGTCGACACCCTCGCGGTCGAGGCCCTCGAGGTCGAAGAAGGCATCCGGCAGCCCCGAGCGCCGGACCAGCTTCCAGCGCGGATCGCGGATCATCGCGCCTTGGTCCGTGTACGGGCCGAAGCCGTTGGGCTCGAACTTGTCGACCATCACATAGGAGCGCAGCGGCGGCGCCGCGACGTCGGCGAGGTAGGGCGCGAGGTCGAGGCCGTCGATCGGCCGGTTGTCTCCGACGCCCTGCGCGAGGTCCGCGTCGAACAGGCCGACGATGGTCGGAAACAGGTCGACGGTCTGCACGAGCGAGGCGCAGCGCTGGCCGCGCGCCGCCACTTGATGGCCGGAAATCACGAGCGGCACGCGCACGCCGCCCTCGAACAGCGAGCCCTTCGACCGGCTCGGCACCGAGGGCGGGACCACGACCTGTTGGGGCGAACCGTTGTCGCCGAGCAGGACCACCGTGGTCCGCGCGCGCACGTCCGGCGGGATCCCGGCGAGCAGGCGACCGAGCTCGGTGTCCATCGCTTGCACCATCGCGCAGTAGTGCTCGTAGGGCGTGGCCGAGGGATCGCCCGCGAGCGTGTACGTGTGCAGATGCGCTGGCGGTGCGTGCAGCGGCGTGTGCGCGGCGCTGAATCCCAGCCAGAGAAACCACGGCTCGGGCATGGCGGCGATGCGCCCGAGCGCGTCGTTCACCTGATCGGTGGTCGCGTACACGGTGCTCGTGTAGCGCACGCCGTTGCGGATCTTCCCGTAGTTGAAGTATGTCTGGTTGTTGAACAGGTTGCCGAGCGGCCCATCGAACCACTCGAAGCCCTGCAGGTTCGGATGATCCGCGCCACCGGCGCTCTCGGAGCCGAGGTGCCACTTGCCGATCGCGGAGCTCGCGATCGGCCGCGCGCTCCCGGCCGCGAGCACTTCGGGCAACGTGCGCTCGTCGAGCTCGAGCGCGGGCTCGGGCTGCAGCTCGTTGACGGGCTGCCCGAGGCCGGTGCGGAACGAGAGGCGGCCGGTGAGCACCGCCGCCCGCGTGGGCGAGCAGCTCGGCGGCGTGTAGCAGCGCTCGAACAGCACGCCGTCCGCGATGAGTGCGTCGATGTTCGGCGTCGGCGGGAAGCTCGGATGGACTCCGTAGGCGCCGAGCATGTCGACCCCGACGTCGTCCATGACGAGCACCAGCACGTTGGCCGGCTCGGGCGGCGGCGGATTGCCGCCATCGCCCCCACCGCCGCCGCAGGAGGCGAGCAGCGCGAGCGCGACGAGGGTGCTACGGGGCAGCGGGGACATCGATTCGTCCGAGAGGGTGAGCCGAGGATGCTAGGTCGATCGAATCGACCTGCAAGCGCCGCTCACCCGCCGAGCGCGAGCCCGCGCAGGACCCCGATTCCCGCGCATGCCACCACGACCCACGCGCTGGGCACTTTCTTCCACTGCAGGACACCGAAAGCGGCCAGCGCGAGCCCGAGCGCGAACAGGTCGAGCTCGCCCCGGGCGTCGACGAGCACCTTGGCCCCAAACCACAGCGCCACCATCCCCACCACGCCCACCACCGCCGCCGTGATGCCCGCGAGCGCCCCGGCGAGGCGCGGCGAGCCGCGCAGGCGCTCGATGTAGGGCGCGCCGACGAAGATCCACAGGAAGCAGGGCAGGAAGGTCACCCACGTGACCAGCGCCGCCGAGAGGGTCGCGTTCGCGAGCGGCGAGAGCGCCCCGCCGGCTCGCCAGCCGCCGAGGAAGCCGACGAACTGCACCACCATGATCAGCGGACCGGGCGTCGTCTCCGCCAGACCGAGTCCGGCGAGCATCTCCGGGGCAAAGAGCCAGCCGAAGCGCTCGACGGCGCTCTCGGCCACGTGGGGCAGCACCGCGTAGGCGCCGCCGAAGGTCACGCAGGCCGTCTCGCTGAAGAACAGCCCCTGCTGCACGAGCACTCCATCCCAGCCCTGCAGGACGCCCGCGAGCCCGACCGGCAGCCACCACAGCACGAGGCAGGCGAGCGCCACGCGCAGGGTCGCGGCGAGCGGCACGGGCGCGCTCGGGGCGCTCGTCCGCGGAACGGCGGGCCGCAGGGCAAAGGCGCCGACCAGTGCGCCCACCAGCACGAGCGCCGGGAAGGGCAGCCAGTGCAGCGCGCTCGCCCCGAGCGCGAACAGGGCCAGCGCGAGGCCGGGCCAGCTGCGACAGGAACGCCGCGCGAGTCGCGGGATCGCGCCCGCGATCAGCGCCAGCACCGCCGGCTGCAGCCCCGCGAACGCCGCGGCCACCGCCGGCACCTCGCCGTGCGCGACGTACAGCCACGAGAGCGCCCACAGGATCAGCGCCGAGGGCAGCACGAACAGCGCGCCGGCCACGACCCCGCCGAGGCGGCCATGGAGCAGCCAGCCGACGTAGGTCGCGAGCTGCTGCGCCTCCGGACCCGGCAGCAACATGCAGAAGTTGAGCGCGTGCGCGAAGCGCTCCTCGTCGATCCAGCGGCGGCGCTCGACCACCTCGCGGTGCAGCGCCGCGATCTGGCCCGCGGGCCCGCCGAAGCTCGTGAAGCCGAGCTGCAGCCAATACACGAGCGCATCGCGGAAGGAGACCTGCATCGGGAGCCGCGATCCTAAGCGAGCGCACGCGCAAGGTGCATGGAACAGGCGCAGGGCGCGGGCTACTCTCGCCGCTCCCATGAAGCTGCACCTCGTTCCCGCACTCGCCCTCGTCCTCGCCGCCGCCTGCCAGACCCCCGACTACGGCCGCCCGCTGCCCGAAGGCGCGCCGGCCCTGCTCAAGCTCGAGAAGGGCGAGAAGCGCCCCGACTTCAAGGCCAGCTGGGGCGATCGCGCCGAGCTGCTCCCGGCGCTCGAGTGCTCGATCGAGTGGTACGGGCGTCCCTCGTCGAAGGAGCACTTCCCGATCGAAGGCGTCTCGCACGCGCGCGCGCTCGAGAGCCTCAAGCACTTCCGCAAGCTGCTCTCGAGCTGCACGGACGAGCGCGACTTCGACGCGAGCGTCGCGCTCGACTTCGAGATCTACAAGAGCGCCGGCTGGAACGCGAAGGGCGGCGGCGTGCTCTTCACCGGCTACTGCACCCCGATCCTGCCGGGCTCGATGACCGCCGACGCGACCTACCGCTGGCCGCTCTTTGGAATGCCCGACGACCTCGTGAAGGGCAAGGATGGCGAGATCCTCGGCCAGAAGCAGGCCGACGGCTCGCTCGCGCCCTACCCGACGCGCGCGGCGATCGAAGCGAGCGCCATGCTCACCGGCCGCAAGCTCGAGCTCGTGTACCTGAAGCACCCGCTCGACGCCTTCGTGGCGCACGTCAACGGCTCGGCCGTGATCGAGCTCGAGGACGGCAGCGAGCGGCGCTTCGGCTATGCGGCCAAGAACGGCCGCGAGTACGTCTCGCTCGGCAAGATGCTCGTGAAGGACGGCCACATCAAGGCGAGCGAAGTGTCGCTGGCGACGATTCGGGCCTGGGGCGCGAAGAACCCCGAGCTCCTGCTCGAGTACATCAACAAGGACGACAGCTTCGTGTTCTTCACGGAGATCTACGGCGATCCCAAGGGCAGCCTCAACGTCGACGTCACCGGCGGTCGCACGCTGGCCACCGACAAGTCGCTCTTCCCGCGCGGCGGCATCGTGTTCGTCGACGTCGACGTGCCCGATCGCAGCTCGCCGCTCAGCTGGTTCCAGCGCCTGTTCACCAAGGACGACGAGGCCTACGGCTCGGCCGTCTACGACCGCTTCATGTTCGACCAAGACACCGGCGGCGCCATCCGCACGGCCGGCCGCGCCGACATCTACATGGGCATCGGCCCCGAAGCCGAATGGACCGCGGGCCGCACGAAGAGCCCGGGCCAGATGTACTACCTCTTCGTGAAGGACGAGGCGCTCCAGTCGCGCCGCTAGGTCGACCGACAAGCCTCCACGGACGAGCCCCCATGCCCAACTACGACGTCGTGAAGTACACGGTCGAGCCGGTCGACGGCGACGACCAGATCGCCGTGACGATCCATGCTTCCGACGGCAACAAGTGGGAGTACGGAATTCCGTTCAACCGCGCGTCGGGGCGCTATCAATTCCCGGAAATCGACGTGCTCGAGCTCGATTTCGGCGAGGAATTCGCGCGCGAATTGATCGAGCAGGTCGAGGCGCTCGTCGCGCGCCTCTGCCGATAGCGCCTCACTCGCGCGCGAGGTCCGCGAGCCAGCGCTGGGCGGCCTCGACGTCGTCGCCGCTGCGCCGCGCCACATCGACGTAGCGCGCGCCCGCCGCGAGGGCGAGCTCGCGGTCGCCGCGCCGGCGATAGAACTCGGCGATGCGCCGCAGCACCTTGCTCGAGTTCGGGTCGAGCTCGAGCGCGCGGCGATACTCGGCTCCGGCCGCGTCGAGGCGCTGCTCCTTCTCGTGCAGCGCGCCGAGCAGGAAATGGGCGTCGACGGAGGCCGGATCGAGCTCGATGGCGCGCGCGATCCAGCGCTCGGCCTGCGCGGCGTCGAGCGTGCCGCGCTGCTCCTCGGGAAACTCGAAGTACAGCGTCGCCGCGTGCAGCAGCCGATCCGGATCGCTCTCGCCGAGCTCGAGCGCGCGCTGGTAAGCAGCGGCCGCGCCTGCGCCGTCGCCAGCGCCGCGCCGCGCGCGCGCGAGCAGCACCCACGTCTCCGCATCGCCGCCGCCGAGCGCGATGCGACGCTCGAGCAAGGGCGCTGCGCCGACCTCGAGCCCGAGCTCGAAGCGCAGGCGCGCGAGTGCGAGCAGGGTTGCGACGCGATCCGGGTCGAGTTCGAGGACGCGTTCGAGGTGCGGCTCCGCCGCTCGGCGGAACCCCGAGCGCAGCATCACGTCCGCGAGTCCCTCGAGCAGCTCGATCTGGTCCGGCGCCGTCTCGAGCGCGCGCTCGAGCAGGCGCTGCGCGTTCGCCGGCGTGCCCGCCTCGCACAGTGCCATGGCGCACTGCACGTAGGCCGCCGCCGCGCCTTCGCCGCCGCGCAGGCCGAGCTCGTACCACACGCTCGCGGACTGGCCCCAATCACCGCGCTCACCCGCCGCGCGCGCGAGCGCCGGCGAGGCCTTCTGCGGCTCGGGCATGCGCCGCACGCCGAGATCGTCGGAAGCGCAGGCGGCGAGCGCGAGGACTGCGAGCGGAAGGAGGCGCGGAACCATGGCGGGGCGCAGGATAGCGCCGCGGGCGCGCGGCCGTGCGACGAAGCGCGGGCCTTGGCATGATGAGGCCATGACGCAGGCGGATCCGAAGGCGACGGCGCGCGAACTCGAGGCGCTGCTCGCTCGCGCGCGCGAGCTCGAAGGCGCCGTGCGACGCGTGTTCCTCGGTCACGACGAGGTCGTCGAGCAGCTCTTCTGCGCGCTGTTCTCCGGCGGCCACGTGCTGCTCGAAGGCGTGCCCGGCCTCGGTAAGACGACGCTCGCCAAGGCGCTCGCCGCAGGGCTCGACCTGCGCTTCCGGCGCGTGCAGTTCACGCCCGACCTGATGCCCGGCGACATCCTCGGCCTGCGCCTGCTCGAGAGCGGCCCCGACGGTCGGCAGGTGCAGCGCTTCGAGCGCGGGCCCGTGTTCACGCACGTGCTGCTCGCCGACGAGATCAACCGCGCCAGCCCGCGCACGCAGTCGGCGCTGCTCGAGGCCATGGCCGAGCAGCGCGTCACGCTGTTCGGCGAGACCTACCCGCTCGAAGATCCGTTCTTCCTCGTCGCCACGGAAAACCCGATCGAAATGGAGGGCACGTTCCCGCTGCCCGAGGCCCAGCTCGATCGCTTCCAACAGAAGGTCGTGCTCGGACGTCCGTCGCTCGCAGAGCTCGTGCGCGTGCTCGACGAGAGCGCGAGTCCGAACCCGACGCCGATCACGCCCGTGATGAGCGCGGCCGAAGTGCGCGCCCTGCGGCGCTTCGCGCGCGAGCTGCCCGTCGCACGCGAGCTGGTCGAGCTCGTCGCGCGCACCGTGCTCGCCACGCACCCCGACGCGGACGCGCCCGCCGACGTGCGCCGCTGCGTGCGCCACGGCGCCAGCCCGCGCGCCGGACAGTCGCTGCTCGCCGCGGCCCGCGCCCGCGCGCTGCTGCGAGGCCGCCTGCACGTCACGGGCGAGGACCTCGATGCGCTGTGCGCGCCGGTGCTGCGCCACCGCCTGCTGCTCGGCTACGAGGGCGAGGCTTCCGGGGCCGACACGGCCGCTCTGGCCCGCTCCGCCCTCGCGCACGCCCGCTCGAAGGCCCCCTGAGGGCGCGTCGGCCCCGCGCCGGCTGCTACGATTCAGGCCATGGACTGTCGGCTGACGGTGGCGCAGACGAACCCGGCGCTGGGGAACGTGGGCCGCAACCTCGAGGAGCACGTCGCGCAGGTCGAAGCCGCGCGCCGCGGCGGCTCGCAGGTGATCGTGTTCCCCGAACTCTCGCTCACCGGGTACTTCCTCAAGGACCAGACCGCCGAGGTCGCGCTGTCGATCGAGTCGCGCGAGCTCGCGCGGCTCGCGGAGCTCTCGCGCGACATCTCGATCGCGGTCGGCTTCGTCGAGCGCTCCGACGATGGCCGCATCTACAACTCCGTGGCGTTCCTCGAGGACGGCGCGGTGCTGCACGTGCATCGCAAGGTGCACCTCGTCACCTACGGCATGTTCGACGAGATGCGCGAGTTCGCGGCCGGCGATTCCTTCGCGACGTTCCGCTCGCGCCACGGGCGCTTCGGACTGCTCGTGTGCGAAGACGCGTGGCACGTCTCGAGCGGCTACCAGCACTTCCTCGCCGGCGCCGACGCGCTGCTCGTCACGAGCTGCAGCCCCGGCCGCGGCGTCGACGGCGGAGCACGCGAGCTCGCCAGCGAGCGCACGTGGCGCACGCTGCTCGAAGCCTACGGGCTCTTGTTCCAGACCTGGGTCGTCTACTCGAACCGCGTCGGCTGGGAAGACGGCGTGTTCTTCTGGGGCGGCTCGCGCGTGATCGATCCCTTCGGCGCCGAGAGCGCGCGCCTCGAAGGCCTCGAGCCCGGGCGCCTCGATGTGCGCATCACGTCCGACGCACTGCGCCGCGCGCGCGTGGCGACTCCGCTGCGCCGCGACTCGCGCCCCGACCTGCTTGCGCGCGCGCTCGGCCGCCTCGGCGAAGGGAGAAACGCGTGAACCCGCTCGACATCCACCCGCCGCTCGTCGAGCAGCTGCTCGTGCAGTTCCTGCGCGAGGAGCTCGCCAGCGCCGGCTTCTCGCGCGCGGTGCTCGGCATCTCCGGCGGCGTCGACTCCGCGCTCGTCGCGGCGCTGTGTGCGCGCGCGCTCGGGCCGGAGAACGTGCTCGGCGTGATGATGCCCTACCGCACTTCGAATCCCGACAGCGAGGGCCACGCGCGCCTGCTCGCGAGCGCGCTCGGCATCGCGACGCGCAAGGTCGAGATCACTGGCATGGCGGATGGCTACCTCGCCGCGCACAAGGTCGAGGACCGCATGCGGCGCGGCAACGTGATGGCCCGCTGCCGCATGATCGTGCTCTACGACCTGTCGGTCGAGTGGAAGGGCCTCGTGGTCGGCACGAGCAACAAGACCGAGATCCTGCTCGGCTACTCGACGCAATGGGGCGACTCTGCGAGCGCGCTCAACCCGATCGGCGACCTCTACAAGCACCAGATCTACCAGCTCTCGCGCCACATGGGCGTGCCGGCCCCAATCCTCGACAAGGCGCCGAGCGCCGACCTGTTCGAGGGCCAGACCGACGAGGGCGAGCTCGGCTTCAGCTACGCCGACGCCGATCGACTCCTGCACCACATGGTCGACCTGCGCATGAGCGAGAGCGAGCTCGTCGAAGCGGGCTTCAGCGTCGACTTCGTGCGCCGCATCGCCGCTCGCATCGCGGCCACGCAGTTCAAGCGCGTGATGCCGCTGATCGCGAAGCTCTCGCAGCGCACGGTCAACCAGGACTTCCGTTACCTGCGCGACTGGGGCCGCTGAGCTCCCAGCGCTCGTGGTCGCGCTCGACGCCGCGCACCGTGCGGTAGCCGCGCGCGACGCCGCCGAGCCGGAAGCCCAAGCGCGCGAGCAGCGCGCGCGAAGGCGCGTTCTCCGGCAGCACGTAGGCGTGCAGCTCGCGCAGGCCGAGCTCGCGGAACGCCCGCTCGACCGCGAGCGCGAGCGCTTCGCTCATCAGGCCGCGGCGCGCGTAGCTTGCGCCGATCCAATAGCCGAGGCTCGCGCGTCCCGTGCGCTCGTCGATCTCCCCCACCGTGATCGAGCCGCAGATCGCTCCGTCCGCGGCGAGTCGCACCAGCCAGCGCTGGCGTCGGTGCTCCGGCCCGATGCGCAGGTAGCGCGCGAACCACGACGGCCCGAGCGGATCGACGCCGTGCAAGTCGAGCTCCCACGGCGCGAGGAAGTCCCAGCTCGCGCGTCGCAGTTCGAGCAGCTCCTCCTCGTCGCTCGCATGCGGCCGCACGAGTACGACGCGCCCACCGCGCGCGACGGCGCGCAGCTCGAGCGACTCCGTGCGCGAGCGTTCCATCGCGCGAACTTGTACCGCAGCTTGCGCTGCTCAAGCCAGCGCCACGCGCGACCCTGCCGTCAGGACTGCAGGCGACGTGCGAGTTCGTCGAAGTCGATGCCGCCGATCATCGAGCGCTCGATGCGGCCGAGGCGTGCGAAGCGCTCGCGTTCCTCGTCGGAGAATTCGCCCGCGGGCTTCGCCGCTGCACGGCTCGGCTCCGGAAGCGGCAAGCCGAGTGCCGAAGGGCTGACGGCCGAGGCGAGATCGCGAGCGATGTCCTCGGGCAGCGGACCGCGGCGATCGAGTGCGGCGCGTGCGCGCACGCACACCTCGAGGGTCTCTTGCAGGTTGCGCTGGATGCGCGTGAGCCGATCGAGATCCGGCGCGGGTCCGGCGAGCGACTGCTTCACCTTGGCCGTCGCGACCTCGAGCACGGCGATCAAGCAGTTGAGCTTGTTGCGCAGCCGCTCGCGGTACTCCGCGGACTCGAGGCCGGACTCGGACTGGGAATCGCCGCTGTCGAAAGGCTCTTGCATCGCGTGTTGCGCCGCGTCCTTCGAGGAACGACGGCACCGAAGGCTACACCACACGGAAGCTGGAGGTCGGCGCAAGCGCGAACTCGCTTCCACACCCCTAGGGGCGGAAAAACGTTCCCGGCGCTAGTCGAGCGTCGAGGCGATCAGGTCGAGCAGCTCGTCCGCCGAGGCACGCCCGAGCGCCATGAAGCGCTCGCCGCGCAGCTTGCCCTCGACGTGATTCCACGGGCCGACCGACGGCGCCACGCGCATCACGTCGTCGCTCAAAAGCGACGGCTCGCTGCCGCCGTGCAACACGAAGACCACTTCGATGCCGTCCGTCAGGGTCGACTTCACCCACGTCAGCTCGCCCACGCCATCGGGTTCCGGCGAGCGCACGATGGTCGACTCGAGCAGCTGGAAGCGGCCACCGTCGCCCTCGGGCTGGCGCGGCCGGAAGCCGACCGCCGCGAGACGCTCGGCCTGCGACGCGGGGAGCGACTCCTCCTGATTGGAGCTCTCGTCCCACGGGAAGTCCGCAGCGAAGCGCGGCCGCAGCTCGAGGCTCTCGAACTCGACGAGCCCCATCACGCGGCCGTCGGTCGCGACTTGCTCGCAGCGCATCACGAGGCCGGTCTCATGGTCGACCGCGAGGTTGTAGGTGAACGAGGCGCCGTGGCGCAGCGCGAAGACCAGCTCCTCGCACTCGCGGCCCGCCACCCGAAGGCGCACACCGGTCGTGATCGGGCTGTAGTTCGTGACCATCTGGGCCACGTCGTGAATGCGGAAGTCACGGTAGCGGAACAGGAACCCGTCGCGCGACTCCTGCAGCATGCGCCACAGCTCCTCGCTCCGCGGCGGAAGGCTCGGAGCGATCAGCTCGAGCGACAGGAGCGCGACACGGCCTTGCCCGTCGCTGGCGACATCTTCGCGGTAGCTGGTCGAGTAGACCGTCTCTCCGACCTGCCACGACTGCTCGATCCGCCGCACGCCGCTGTAGGCGACCGCGGTCGGCGCCACCTGCATTTTCCGCAGCAGCGTCTCGCTCGGCAGACCCGAGTGCAGGACCGGCGGCGTCGCCGTCGACGACATCGGCGCACCCACGCTCGACACGTCGCCGCATCCGGCCAGCCCGAAGGCAAGGCCGGTGACGGCAGCGAGGAGGAGCGAGGAGAAGCGCACGGGAGCAGTTCCTAGATGTTGTTCTGGGCGAGCAGGCCGCTGGAGACGGTCTCGAGCCACGCGCGGGCCGAGGGCGAGAGATCGCGCGTCGATTCGAGGCGCTCGACGCGGAACGGGCGCGCGGCGCGGGCCGTCTGGAGGCCGCTCGACGTGTCGCGGCGCTCGAACGCCAGCGGAGCGAGCGACAGCAGGGCGATCGCGGCGGCCGCAACGGCGAGCCAAGCGCGCGAGAGGCGCGCTGCGGGCTTCGTGGCGACGCGCGGCTCCGCGAGCTCGCGCGCGAGACGCTGCTCGAGCGCCACGGGCGCTTCGAGGCGCGGCAGGTTCTCGAGCTGGCGCGCGACGCGCGCCTTGACGGGGTTCGCGAGCTCCTCGGCCACGAGGCGGTCGAGCACGCTCGGCGCGCGCTGGGCGAACTGCGGGCCGGGGCCCGACGCCAACGCCTCGACGGCTCGGTCGAGCTCCTCGCTGGCATCGACACGCGCCAAACTCTCGAGCGCACGGACCGCGCGTGCGCGGCGGCCTTCGCTCTCGAGCTCGCTCAAGCCATCGAGCTCGCTCGGCGCCACCTTGCGCGGCAACGTGCGCAGCAGCCCTTCGCGTTGCGCGAGGCGCGCCACCCAGCGCTCGCACTCGGCGCACGCATGCTCCGGCCGCGCGGCGCGATCGAGCGCAGCGACGCGGAAAGCGTGGCAATCGGGGTGCAGTTCGGGCTTCATCCGAGGTAGTACCGATCGAGGATCGGGGTGAGGTGCTGGTCGAGCATGTCGTGCGCGCGCGCGAGGCGCGACTTCACGGTGCCGAGCGGGATCTGCAGCGTCTCCGCGATCTGCTCGTAGGACTGGCTCTCGATGTAGCGCAGCACGGTGATCGTGCGCAGCTTGGGGCTGAGCCCGGAGATCGCGCGCTGCACCTCGCGCTCGAGCTCGTGGCGCGATGCGGCGTGTATCGGCATCTCGAGCTTCTCGTCGCTCGGATCGAAGCGCGCCGTCTCGCCGTCGCCGACTTCCTGCAGCGCATCGAGTGACGCGAAGCTCCGCGCCCGCGAACGCCGCTTGAGGTCGATCGAGGCGTTGACCGCGATGCGATACACCCAGCTCGAGAACTTGCTCTCGAAGCGGAACTCGCCGAGCTTGCGAAACAGGATGCCGAAGGTCTCCTGAGCGGCGTCGAGCGCGTCCGACGGGTTGCCCGTGATCCGGTAGCAGACGTTGTAGACTCGGTCCTTGTAGAGCTCGTATACCTCCCGGAACGGCCCATCCAGCCCGGCCAGCGGGGCGCGCTGGCAGGCCTGAATCAGCTCGGTGTCGGGATCGTGGCTCATGGGGGGATGTCTATCGGGCGAGTTCGACGAATGCCGTGTGTTCGCGGTTCCCTGCTTCCGCGGTCCATCCCCCCCCGGCGGACCGCTACGGCAGGAAATGGTTTCCTAGCCGCCGATCAGGGCGGCCGGATCGATGGATCGAATCGTGTTGCCGACCGTGTTGACGCAGCCGGGCGAGCAGTAGGTGTCCCAGCCGGGCATGCAGTCCGCGGCAATCACCTCTTGGGTCACGACGGCGCCGACCACGCGCACCACCGTGGTGGTCTGCGCACAAATCTCGCCCGTGATGCTCGAAGGGCTCTGGCTCGACGGGTCGATCGGCCGCTAGGCGTGACCGAGGCCGATGCCGGTGCCGCCCTGCGTGGACGTCGTCGTCCCGTTGCCCGAGGTTCGAATCAGCTGGTAGAGCGCGCCCTGCACCGGTGCGAGGTCGCAGGCAGCCGCGTCGAGGTACGTGCCCTGCTGCGCGAGCGTCGCGAAGATCGACATGCCACGCCGCGAGTGAACCGTGCTGCTGCTGACGATCGGGTCGAGAACGGCGATCCGCGAGCCCGCGGCGTAGCCGCTGCGAACCTGAATCGGAGCGCCTCCGCGCATCGCCGACAGCGGCACGCCCGTCACGTGCTCGCCAAAGCGCGCGCCGAAGCGCAGGCGCTTGGTGTGAAGGTTGCCATCGTGCGCGTACACGAGCGTCGCCACGTGCACCACGCCGCCCTGCTGGAACGCGACCATCGCCAGCGAAGACTCCGAAACCGTCGGGAAATTCGCGCTGTCGAGCGGGTTCGACCGGCGCGCGACCTCTTCGAGGTCGCTGAAGCCGTCACCGTCGGTGTCGGTGTGGCAGGACCACGTGCCCAAGACGGACTCGAGCGCGTTGACGAGCCCGTCGCCGTCCATGTCAGGCGAAGGCGGGGCCACCAAGGCCGCCACGGTGGACGGAGCGCCACCGGCGCCGCTCGCCCACCATGCCGAGCCGCCCGCAGCGGCCAACGCCAACAGCGCCAACGCGGCGGCTCGCCCCGCGCGGCCACGCCGCAGGTACGCGCCAAAACGCT
>Ga0169931_10003995_pt1 | contig 23135 bp, 13 predicted proteins | sample Kivu_15m_20L_FD_129675 | JGI IMG/M metagenome (GOLD analysis project Ga0169931, IMG submission 129675) | Freshwater microbial communities from Lake Kivu, Western Province, Rwanda to study Microbial Dark Matter (Phase II) - Kivu_15m_20L... | ecosystem: Environmental > Aquatic > Freshwater > Lake...
GAATTTTCGGCGCTGCCCGGCTGAAATTCGCCGTGGGTGGCCAGGTGTACAATGCCGTAGGGGGTCTGCTGCCGCCGCTGGCGCAGGGTTTCAGCGGTAAACTGGTCTTCTGCCAGCACCTGGGCATTCCAGATTTGTCTGAGCAGGGCTAGCTCCTGGGGCACCGCTGGCAAGGGCGACTGGGTGGCAAAGGTGGAGGCCCCAGCGGCCAGCATTTGGGCGTTGCGCACATCCACAAAGCGGGTGTCGGCCAGGCTAAGGCTGGGCATCAGCCCTACGCTGTAGGTTTCAATTAAAAACTGGCTGGTGTCAGCGTTGTACAGGGCGGCCCAGGGCAGCGATCGCAGCCCCGCATCGGCCAAAAAGGTCAGGTTGCCAATGCCCCGCGCCTGCAGCTCAGACTGAATCGGGTCGATCACCCACTGGTAGAGTTGTTCGGCGGAGAGGCGGTAGCTGGTGGTCCAGACCTTGCGGGGGTCAGCCACCTCCAGGCGCAAGCGCTGGGCGACCTCTAAAACATCCTCGCGGCTGACATCCACCCGCTTCCAAATCGGTGGGCCGTCGGCGGTAATTACCATCAGCTCAAGCTGGTCGGTGTCGGCCTGGCGGCTGATGGGGGCTTGGGTGGGGGTGTTGGGCAGCGTCAGGTAAGACTCAAATTGCTGGGTATAGCTAGCCTCGCTCCGCACAAAGTTGTTGCCGGGGTCAGACCCAATGCTTTCTACCTCAGGGGTTTCGACTACAGGGGCGGCATTGCCCTCGGGCTCTAACGCCAGTCGTGACGGAATAAATTGCACATAGATCAGCGCTGGTTTAATGCCCGTCGCATTTTCGACCTGGCGCAAAATGTCGCGGGCCTCGCTGAGATCTTTAATTTGAGCCTGGGTTTGAGGGGGCAAAAACTCCGTTGGTGGCAGATCTGGGGGCGGTTCACCTTGGGTTTCAATCAGCAATTCCTCACCGGGTCTAGTTGGGCCCGGTGGTTCCGGTGGTTCCGGTGGTTCCGGTGGTTCCGGCGGTTGCTGAGTAATGAGTTGAATACTGGGGTTTTCCCCTTGCTGGTAGGTGGTGGAGAAAGAACCTGCGCTGATGGTGTTGTCTGGCCCGGTGGTAATGGCTCCGGCGGTGCCGTTGAGGCCGTTGTAGTCTGGCCCTAGGGTAAAGGGCGTGGCCTGCAGCCCGCCGCCGTGGCGCAGGGTAATGGGGCCGCCGCCTGCCCCCCCGGCAGTGGAGATGCTGGCGGCAATCTGGTTTTGATCGACAAAGGTGCCTGTGGCGCGGAAGAAGCGATCGGTGGTGATATCCACCGTGCCGCCGATGCCCTGGCTACCGCCCTGGGCGTCGATAAAGGTGACCTGAATATCGCCCGTCGGGTCTAGGAGCACATTGCCGCCATTGCCAAATTCACTGCTGGTTGTGATTCGCCCTGCTGTAATGCTTTCTTGGGCAAGGACAGTGACGCTACCTCCTCCATCGCTCCCAGAGGCATCGAGATCGCCAAGGTTAGCCGAGCCATTTCGGCTCATAACGGTAATGTCGCCGCCCTGGCCGTCGCTGGCAGCAGCCTGTAGATCGCCATTGACCAAAATGGAACCATTTGCCCTCAGCGCAATATCTCCCCCATTCGCAGTGCCTTCCAGGGTTTCTGGGGCGCTGGTTGTAATGGTGTTGACTACAATGCCACCCGCACTATTAAACTCAACAGCTCCACCATCGGGTGAAGAAAATTCACTGAGGTCAGAGGTATCTACATTGCCCGCCGTGAGATCGCCGCCTGTGGTGGTGATGCGAATGCCTCCCCCCTCCGTAGCGATGGTGACACCAGGCGCATTAAAGACTGCACTATTAGCCACAAAATCGCCGCCATTTAGGCGAATCGAATTGTTGACATCAATGCGATTGCCAGCGGTGACAGATAGACCGTAGCCAAAGCCAACTAGATCAACTTCGGTGTTAAACGTAATGTCGTTGGTGGCCTGGAGTTCCACATCAGCAAAACTGTCGTTGATTGCCTCTACCGACAGCCGGGTGCGCTGATTGGTGGGGTCTTGGTTGGGGTCGCTAAAGTCATTTACCAAATCCAAATCTTCCGTATCGAAGCCATCTGCCACAATCTCAATGTTGGTAGGGTCGAGCAGCAGGGTACCGATCGCCCCCTGGGGCGCACTCGCATCTACCTGTCCCCGGTAGTCCAAAAACTCCAGGCCAGATACTTCGGCAAAGCCGCCGTTGCCCGCCTCGGCCCCGCCGCGCAGCTGAATGTCACCCATAAAGGTGGTGGCTCCGTCGGCCCAGACAATTGCCTGGCCGCCGTTGCCCGTGAGCAGGGCGTTGGCCACTAGAGTAGTGCCGTCATTTACTAGGGTGCGGCTGGCGTTGGGCACTAGCCCCTGACCCTGGTAGCCACCACCCACAAAAATCTGGCCACCGCCGGTTTGCCCCGAGGCATCGAGGGTGGCGTTAAACAGGCCCACGCGATCGCCCAACACCGCCACCGTACCGCCAACCCCGTTTGGATTGGCAGTATTGAGCTGACCCGTTGCGATCGCCACCTGCCCCTGGGGAATCACCGTATCCGTCGCCGTCAGCACCGCCTGCCCCATGCCATTCACCGCCAGGCCGGGGGTGGGTAGTCCTCCGGTGAGCAGGGCGGGCAGGGACGTTACCGGCAAGGTTCCCCCCTCCGCCAGGGCTTGCAGCGCAGCGCTCTCTACCTCCAGGCTGAGCAGCTGCCCCGGCTGGCTGATGCGCACGGTGCTGCCGCCGGGCAGGGCCGCCAGGGTAATTTCGCCGCCGGGGGCGGTGATGGTGCCGGTGTTGACCACGGTGCCGCCCATCAGCCGTACCACTGAGCCAGGGTTGACGCTCAGGTTGCCGGTGTTGACCACCGGGCTGGGGCTGCTGGCCCCAAAGGCAAAGCCCGCGGGGGCACCGTTCAGCAGGTTGTAGTCGACTGGGCCGGTGGCGGGTAGCCACTGGTGGCCAAAGCTCAGGGCATTGGCCGAGGTCAACGTCAGCGAACCGGGGATATCGAGCTGCACATTTGGCCCCACCAGCAGCCCCGCCGGGTTCACCAAAAACAGGTTTGAGGGACCACCGACCACCTGTAGGAGCCCATTCAGCAGCGACGGGTCGCCGCCCACCACCCGCCCCACAATGTTCAAAATCTCGGGCTGCGAGAGAAAGGTGGCAGTCTGCTCGGCGCTGAGGTTGAACTGCTCAAAGCTCTGGAACAGGTTGGTTTGATCCTGCGATCGCTGCCCGCCGGTAATCTCAAACTGGTTGCCGGTCTGGTTGACCACCGTGCCCGTGCCATCGTTGGCGGGTTGAATGGCCTGGGCTAGCTGCACCGATATGGGCGGGGTTTCAGCAAACCGGGGCTGCGCCTGAGGTTGGTCGGGGGCGGTGGGCCGAGCGACGGGGAGAATGCTCTCGGCAGCTTCGCTAACTGGGTTTGTGACCGTGGCCTGCCGCAGCTGCCCTGGCGAGGGCGCGACGAGAGCCTGGGCTTCGATCGCCCAGCTTGCCAAGGATAGGCTGGCCAGTACAGTGCCGACTGGACGAGCGATCGGCGAAGACAGACAGGCCCGCCAGGGCTGCGGGGCCGGCTGCTTTAAACGACCCCGCAGCCGAAAGCGACGATCTTCGGCGGTGAGGGTGAGCTGGTCGGCCAGGCCCCGCCGTTGGATAGCCCGCTCTACTGCTTGTTGTGCAGCGTTTAGCTGAAGGTCTGCGTAAAGCCGCGAGACATTGCCCTCGTGGTGGCGATAGAAATAGAGCGTCTTTTTGAGGTGGTAGGGGGCAGATACCTCTGAGAGCTTGAGGCAGAGGTCGTAGTCTTCGGCATAGTCGGGGGAGCCAACGAAGCCGTCCACTTGGTCAAACTGCGATCGCCGCATCAGGCGGAAGTGAAAGGTCATGAAATCGACCAGCAGCCCCAGCGGCGAGTAGGGAATGTGGCGGCGTGGGTCGATACCCAGGGGTTGACTCTCTGGGTCAATCAGCAGGTGGTTAGTGTAAAGCCATCCTACTTGGGGCTGAGCATCCAGCACAGCCACGGTGTCGGCTAGGGCGGTGGGGGCGAGCAAATCATCGCTATCTAGTAGGCCCAGGTAAGTGCCGTGGGTCTGGGCAATGGCGGCATTAAGGGACGCCACTCGTCCCCAATGGGGAGCTGCCACGACCTTAACTCGGGCATCGCGATCGGCATAACGGCGGGCGATCGCCACCGTGTCATCCATCGAGCCGTCGTCCCACACCATTAGCTCGAAGTGGGGATAGGTTTGGGCCAGCACGCTGGCGATCGCTGCCCCCACGTACCGCTCCCGGTTGTAGGTCGTCATCACAAGGGAAACAGGACTGCTCATGGCTAGGGCTCATAACCTGCTGTCAGCCTATCGAACCCCTTAGCTAAACAAGACTAGACCAAAGTCCAGATCTGATAGGCGGACCCAGTGCCTATGTTAAGGGGCATAGTCCCGCCCTGCGGCGGTTTTCTCTGTCTCACTCATGCCGCAACCCGCCTCACCACCGCCCTTACCCCCACCGCCGTCGCCCTCGGTACAGACCATCACGGCTCAGCGGCTCAGCCCGCCCTCAGTGTCTACCGCCGCCGCTGCCACCCCGATCAGCGGCCCATCTGTACCCCAGCTATCCCAGGTTCGCGCCGCAGCCCCAGCTACCAACGCCGCCGCCCTACTAACACCCAGCCCCCCCACTTCTCCACTTCTCCCCTCCCCTCCTCCCCTCGCTCCCCTCCGCTCTGCTCCTCCGATGGCCGAAGCGCCAGAGGCCGAAGCACCCAATGCGTTGACCTTTGGCCGGTCTTTGACCGTTGTGCCCGCAAGGGAGTCTAAGCCCAGCGATACCGTCTCTGGGGCGGCGGAAGATTCTGAATCTTTGGCAACAGTGTCTGATGAATCCTCAGGTGAGCCCTTAGGCGATGAGCAGAGAGACGCAGCTACAGCCGATCGAGCAGCAGCGGCTGAAGTGACTGAGGCCGTTTTGGCTGGTGCCGATGCCACAACGGTCGTACCTGACTCCTTCCCCAAACCGGCTTCAACATCAGCGCTTCAGCCTGCCGCCGCTGTTGCTGCTAGGTCCGAGGCCCAACCTGTCAGAATCTCTTTTAGCGATACAGCCCTGGATCTTGCCGCCGCACCAAACCCAGCCCGGACAACACCTGTCGCCCCAACCATGGATGCGGCTGAAGCAGCTTCCTCAGCGCCCGGTGCGGCAGCCAGCCAGCACCGGATAAATCTCCAAGCCGATCGTCCAACCATTGTTTTGCAGCCCTGTGCCCCAGAGGTTTGCAATCGCCCCCTGCCCCGTCTTACCGAGACCGGGATGCAGCGCCCTAGCACAGTTCATGGACTCAGCAAGCCCAGCTCTCTAGTGGTGAGAGGGGAAACTGTAGCCGCAGAAGCCGAGACAGTGGCTCAGAGCGATCGCCCCAACCCCACGTCAGAGCCAACCCGCCCCGCCTGTACCAGCGATCGCATCCTTGTGATCGATACCATCGCCGTGGCGTGCAGCACCATTCTCACCGAGGCGATCGCCGCTGAGGTGCTTCAGCCTTTTTTAGGTCGTCCCCTGTCACCCACCGAGCAGCAGGAAGCTGCCGATGCCATCACCCGCTACTACCTGGAGCAGGGCTACATTACCTCCCGCGCCCTGGTGCAGAGCGACCCTGGGCCGGGCGATCGCCTCCAGCTACAGGTGGTGGAGGGGGGTATCGAGCGCATCGAGATTGACGGCCTAGAGCGCTTGCAGGAGGGCTACCTGCGCAGCCGCATTGCCCTGGCCACCACACCGCCGCTCAACTCGGCCCGCCTAGAAGACCAGCTGCGGCTGCTGCGCCAAAGCCCGCTCTTAGAGAATATTGAGGCCAGTCTGCTCCCAGGGGATACCTACGGCAACAGCATTTTGCGGGTGCGGGTCGAGGAGGCCGACCCCTTCGATGGCTTTATCGGCCTCGATAACTACTCGCCCCCCGTGCTGGGTACTACCCAGGGCACCCTGGCTTTGGGCTACCAAAACCTGACCGGGCGGGGCGATCGCTTGTTGGGCAGCGTGCAGCGCACCACCACCGGCGGCGGCACCACCTATACCCTGGGCTACGCCATCCCTCTCAACCCGATGGAGGGTACGCTTCAGGTGCAGGGCACCTGGGAACAAAACCGTATTCCCCTCGCGCCGGGGTTCGACATCACCAGCAATTCTCAAACCTATAGCCTGTCCTTTCGCCAGCCCCTCACCCGCACGCCCCAAGAAGAATTTGCTCTTTCCCTGGGGTTTGACTACGAAAATGGCCAGACCTTCATTGGCGACCAACCCTTTGGCTTTGGCCTGGGGCCAGACCCCGATACCGGCATAAGCCGCACCGCTGTGGTGCGCTTTGGCCAAGACTATGTCAGCCGCGACGAGCAGGGGGCCTGGTCAGTGCGATCGCGCTTTAGTCTGGGCACCAGCCTGTTTGGCGCTACGGTCAACCCCGACCCCATCCCCGATGGGCAGTTTATTAGCTGGCTGGGGCAGGCCCAGCGGGTGCAGCGCCTCAGCGACGACCATCTACTGATTGTGTCGGCGGATGTGCAGCTCACCCCCAACCCGCTGCTACCCTCCGAAAAGTTTGTGATTGGCGGGGCGCAAACCGTACGGGGCTATCGCCAAAACCTGTTAGGGGGCGACAACGGCTTTCGTGTTTCCGTCGAAGACCGCATTACCCTCAACCGCGACGAAGCGGGATTACCTACCCTACAACTGGCCCCCTTTGTTGATATGGGCTCGGTCTGGAACGTGGGCAGCAACCCCAACCCGGTGCCGGTACAGGGATTTCTGGCCAGCCTGGGCCTGGGTCTAATCTGGGAGCCCCAGCCCCGCCTCAACCTGCGGGTTGACTACGGCCTGCCGCTAATTGGCACTTCTAATCGCGGCAACACCTGGCAAGAGCAGGGCATCTATTTTCAGCTGGGATACCGTCTCTGAGGAAATGACATGGTTAATCGAGGATTGGCGCGAGGGCTACAGTTTTGGCATAGCAGGGCGGGGCGCACAGCCCTAGCTACCAGCCTGGTGGTAACGGCCTCCTTTTTGGGCTGGCAGCAGTTGGGCACTAACCTAGAAGCCCTGGAGCTATACGTCCGCGATCGCATGATTCGTCTCAACGCCGATGGCTCTCCAGACCCGCGTCTGCTGGTGGTGGGCGTTACTGAGGCCGACATTCAGCGCTACCGTCTGCCCCTGCCAGATAGCGTGGTGGCCGACGCCCTCAGCCGCCTGGCTCAGGCCCAGCCCCGTGCTATCGGCCTCGATATTATCCGCGACATTCCCCAGGGTGAGGGGCAAGCCCAGTTACTCCAGGTACTTGAGCAAAATCCCAGCATTGTAGTGGTCTGCAAAGTCGGCAATCGCGACGAAATTGGCTACCCACCGCCACCGGGCATCGCTAAAGAGCGCCTGGGCTTTAGTAACTTGCCCCCCGACCCAAGCGGGGTGTTGCGGCGCGGTCTACTGGGGGTGGCACCGCCGTCGCTACCGGGAGATCTAACTCAGAACCCCTGCCAAAATCCTCAGGAACCAATTTTTTCGTTGGGCTTTCAGCTTGCTCGCCAGTACCTAGCGGTGGAGGGTATTCCCCTCACTTTGACCGCCACCGATGAGATTCAGCTAGGAGGTCTGGTTCTACCACCCCTAACTTCCACCGACGGCGGCTACCAGCGGGCCGATACCAGTGGCTACCCAATTCTTTTGCAGTACCGCAGCGGCGATCGCATTGCCGAGCAGGTCACCCTCAGCGACCTACTCAACAACCGGGTTGAGCCAGAGCAAATTCGCGATCGCATCGTGCTCATGGGCTACGTGGCCGAAAGTGCCAAAGACCTGTTCACCACCCCCTACAGCGGCAGCCAGCAGGACAATCGCCCCATGGCCGGGGTCGTAATCCACGCCCAGCTCGTCAGTCAACTCCTTCGCACGGTGCTAGATGGCGAACCGCTGCCCTGGTTCTGGCCGCAGTGGGCCGAGATCCTCTGGATCTGGGGGTGGGCCTTGCTGGGGGGTACGATCGGCGTAGCTCTGCGCCATCCCTTGGCTCTGGGGGCTGCCACCTTGGGGGCGACCGGGCTTTGCCTAGGCACCGGCTACCTGGCCTTCTTACAGGGGGGCTGGCTCTTGGTCGCTACTCCGGTAATGGCCCTGGCGACTACCCAGGCTGGGTTCATGCTGCTCGATCGCTACGCCCAGACCCTCTCCCGACAAATTAAAGGCCTGCTCAAGCTCAACATTGAAATTAACGAAGCAGAAAAAAACAAGGACGTGGAAGAAATTGCCCAGTCCGAGTACTTTCAGCAGCTCCAGCAGGCAGGCCAGCACCTTAAGCGGGAAAAGAGCAGCCCCAAGCTCAAGGCCGACAGCTCTCAGCCAGATACCCCCGGGAACACTGCAAACCAGCCTGCCGATCTAACCCCTAAACCATGCCCTCCTGACGCAGACCTGGATGGACACTGAGAGCTAAAGCCATGCAACAGCAGCTCCTATCTAGCAAACCCAAGGCTTAGATTTCTTTTAACTGCCTCTGTACTATTCAAAGATTTAGCTTGCTTCTCAGAGGATATGCAGTTGAGACCCAATGGCATCAACTTTGAATGAATTGAAGCGCCTAAAAACTACCGAAGGGCTTGTCTAGCTCTATTTCCAGGTAAGCGCAGGGCTCTACTTTGACCCTCAAAAAACTGCGATCGCACCGCAGAGGTCAGGGGTTCGAATCCCCTATTCTCCATTCTCGAAAACACCTCAAACTATGTCGATGGGCGGTTGCGTGGCAACCCACTGGAGAATTTGGCTACGGCGAAGGCCCAGGCGGTGCTGCATGGGGATAGTCCGTTGGAATCGCGATCGCACTCGCTGACCTTTGCCCTACGGGAGTTCTACGGGTGGGAGAACTGGGCTGCCCAGAATCGGGTGCCGATTAGCGGCCATGCCTGACTAGGGCTGATCTGAGTCGATTTCACGCTGAGGTGTCGCGGATTCGACAACAAGCTTACAGAGAAACCTCAAGGCTTGTTCACTCGCCTAGCCAGCTGTCTGAGAGATAATTCTGTATGTTTCTGATGGGTTTCAGGCCCAATTTAGATAGTTGATCAGCTGATTAGCCTAGGATTCAAGGGGAGTTGCGTGTCCACACAATCAATAATCAGCACTCGTGCCACTAAGTTACGTATGCCATCAGAACAAATTGCACCAGACATCCTCGATCGCATCCTGTCTTTTCAGGTGTTAGTGGCCTGGGCGGGGGAGGGATTGAGTGATCCTCCTCGCCTGAGTTGGTGGCGTACCGATATGGTTGACAAAGGCGGTGGTGGGTATCTCCTGGAGGAGTTAATGCCTAGGACACATCAATGGGCTTCCTTAGAAGCGGCTTGGCGGGCAGCTATACAAGCTGATCGCCAGAAACGGCTAGACATAGCAAAGCCTGATGCAGTGAGAACGCTTTTCTTTTGGGGCTTTGGCATTGACGAGCAGATTGCCGATCGCCTGCGCGAACACAAACAGAACCAGGTACGTCCGGATCAGGTGCTGCCGCTGCCGATAGATATAGAGGGAGCGTTTACCCCAGCAGAGTTTGAGAACGCTGTGCGGCTCGACCCGATGCCTCAGTACAAGGTGGTGCCCAGCGGTAGACAGCTCACGGAACCGATGCTGGGGGGGCATGATTTGTGTGCGGCGAAGTTGACGGCGGCCCTACTGCCACTGACCGACAATTACCCCATGCCTTTTTATCCTCTGGAGGGGTAATGGTTCGGCGTGCTAGCCAAGACAACCTAGATGTTTTGTTCTACGGAGCCGAGGTGACGATCGCCCACACTCGGCTGCTGAGGGTCTCGCTGGCCCTGGAGGAGAGTCGGGCCTACTGGGAGCATCGCCAGTTAACTATCCCCAAGGCGAACCTAGTAACGCTAGCCTTTGAGGAACGCTGGTTTGGCAATAAGAGTATGGAACGGGTGCGGCGGTTGCTATCGGAGTTTGAACATCGGTATGACCGCTACCCTGCTACCCTCGCTGTTTTGACCCAGTGGCAGCCAGCGGCTTTGGTCACTCGGCAAAACCTGTGTCATTGGCATCTGCAACTGGTTGACCCAACCTATCGGCGGTTTACGGGAGACTTTTTGGAGCGCCGCCGTCAGCAGCCCAACGCCACGGTCGATCGCGATGGGGTGATGCGCTGGGTGGTGGCCACCATTGGCCAAAGCTGGGCGATCGCGACGGCACAGCGCCTGGCTACGGGGCTGATGACGGCAGCAGCGGCGGCGGGGTTGTGTGCTGGGGGAGTGGGCAGCAGAGCCTTGAGTTACCCCCAAATCTCTGATCAGGCGCTGACCTACTGGCTCTATTTTTTGCGTCATCTGGATTTTGAGGGCACCCTTATGGAGAACCCCTACCTGACATCGGTCGGTTTGTCTGAGGGGTTTTTAGAACAGCGACTGCGGAAGCTCCCGGATATTTCGTTTAACCGGATGGCAGAACTGCATGATTTTGGCTGGGCCTATCCCGACTTAAAGACCTGGGCGCTGGCCCGGTTAGGACAGCCCTTAGGAGGTGAAGCATGACCACCTCGCTGATTACCAGCGTGCATGAGGCGGTGAACGCCCTGCGCCAAGATCTGTTGGATGAGGATGGCCCTCGCATCAGCACCATGCGAAATTATCGCTTTGCCATTCTCGTCTATGCCCCGAAGCAGGAGTTTCCTCTGCGGCAGCAGGTACAGTTGCTTACCCACGATTTGCAAGCACGGGGGTGGAATGTGGGGCAGATTTACCTGAACCACCTGCTGCTGAAACGGCTGAAGCAAGAAGAAGATCGGGTGATTGAGAGCATTACCCAGCGAGAACACAGCCTATACCGCCGCAATCCAGACCGGGCGCTGAACCATCTCAAAGAAAAAATTTCGCCCTATGTGGAGGGGCCGGAGGGCATTGCCAAAGACATCATTGCCGAAATTGATCAGTTTGTAGAAAGCCACCCGGTTGAGGCCGATCGCACGGTGATTTTTCTGCGTCGGGCCGGGGCGCTCTACCCGTTCCTGCGGTCGTCAGCCTTGCTGAAGCATCTCGATGGCAAGACCCGTAACTTGCCTGTAGTGCTGCTTTACCCCGGTGAGCGCAAAGATACCCAGGCGCTATCGTTTATGGGCGAACTGCCCGGCGATCGCGACTACCGGCCCAGGATTTATGGATGAATGCAGTGTGCTCTATGGCTGGATTGGCCCTCCCCCCCAGCCCCTCTCCCCAAGGGAGAGGGGAGCCGGAGGAACGCTCTTGTCCCCCTTCTCCCTGGGGAGAAGGGGTTAGGGGATGAGGGCAGCTTGAAAACTGTGAACTAGGATTTGCCATGCTGGTTAAAGATGTATTCGCTGCCGATATCACCCGCAATATTGCCCCTGTGGTGTATTTCCACGAGCAATCGCCGGAAAAGCTGCACGAAGAGGTATCGGAGTACATCATTACCGGGGGCTATCCCGAGAGTGACCCTCGTTACCAGCGGGTCAAAAGCGGCATCCATGAACAGTTCGTCAAGCTGCTGAGCGGCATCAGCGCTGAGCTGGCCAAGCCCGGTGGGCCAGAGCTGCCCGCCTCATGGATTTCTGGTTTTTATGGGTCGGGTAAGTCTAGTTTTGCCAAGCTGCTGGGGTTGGCGTTGGATGGAGTTGATCTGCCCGATGGGCGATCGCTGGCAGAGGTGCTGCTATCGCGCAACGACTCACCCAAGGCCGCTGAGTTTCACACCCTTTGGGAACAGGTGAGAGGCCGGGTCGATCCGCTGGCGGTGGTGTTTGATATTGGGGCCGTAGCCAGGGATGACGAGCACATTCACGCGGCGGTGCGGCGAGAGATTCAGAGACGGTTAGAGTATTGCACCGTCAGCCATTACGTGGCCGACTTTGAGCTGCGACTAGAGCTGGATGGCGAGTGGGACGAGTTTCTCGGTCTGGCTCAGGCCACGTTGGGTCAGCCTTGGGAGGAGGCCAAACAAGACCAACTGGCGGAGGAAGAATTTTCGGCGGTGATGCACGCTATGAAGCCGACCCTCTACCACGACCCGATGATGTGGATCGATAGCCGGGCGGGCACAGAGACGGGCATTGGCAGCTCCGTGGCCGAGACGACCCAGGCGATCGCCGCCATGCTGCGCCTGCGGGCACCGGGCAAAACTCTGTTTGTGGTGGTAGATGAGGTCAGCCAATACATCTTCCAGAACACCAACCGGATGCTGAAGCTTCAGTCGTTTGTGTCGGCCCTGGGGCAAAAGCTGAAGGGGCAGGTGTGGCTACTGGCCACAGGGCAGCAGACCCTGGAAGACAGCGATGATGAGAGCAACATTGGCAAGCTGAAGGATCGCTTCCCGCCCCGGTTGCGGGTGCACCTGGCCCCCACTAACATTCGCGATGTGGTGCACAAGCGGCTGCTGAAGAAGGCCCCCACCCGCGAAGGGGATCTACGTGCCCTGTACCAGCAGTATCGCAGCGACCTAAAACTCTACGGCTACCACTGCCAAGCCATTACCGAAGAAGACTTCGTGGAGGTCTACCCGATGCTGCCGGGGTATGTGGATCTGCTGATGCAGATCACCACTAACCTGCGTACTCGATCGGTGCGGGCCAAGGGTGATGACTACGCCATTCGCGGCCTGTTGCAACTGCTGGGGGAACTGTTTCGAGAGCTGAAGCTGGGGGATAAGCCCTTGGGTGCCCTGGTAACGCTGGAGGACATTTACGAGGTGCAGGCATCGGCCCTGGACCCCGATGTGCAAAATACCCTGGCCCGCATTTTTTGTCATGAGGCGATCGCCCAGGATGCCATGGCCCTGTGCGTCGCCAAGGCCGTGGCTCTGCTAGAGCTGATTCAGGAGCAGGAACCGACGACGGTGGAGCTGATCAGCCAGTGTCTCTACGACCGGCTGGGGCTGGGCAACCAGACGACAGCCGTAACCCAGGCGCTAGAAACGCTGCGATCGCAGGGGCTACTCTCCTATTCTGAAAAAACCGGCTACAAGATCCAAAGCTCGGCGGGGCAGGAGTGGGCCAGGGAGCGCGACAGTTACACTGTCCCGGCAGACACCATCAGTGAAATGGTGGCAGACAAACTGAAAGACCTACTGGGCAGCGTGGACCGCCCTCGGTACAAGGGCAATACTTTTCGCTGGGCGGCCTACTACAGCGATGGACGGCACCAAAAAGATGAGCGGCTCCAGGTGCCCACCGACCTGGCCGTGGTCACAGCGGACTTTCGCTACCTGACCAACAAAGACGATCGCGACCCCAGCCGCTGGGTGCAGGAGAGCAGCCGCGAGGGCCTGCGCCATCGACTGGTGGGGGTGGTGGGGACGTTGGGAGATTTGGATAGCAAAGTGCGAGAGCTGGGGCGATCGCGCAAAATGGTTGAGCGCTACGGCTCGCGGGTCTCATCGCTGACGCGGGAGAAGCAGCGGCAGCTGTTTGACGAACAGGGCCGCCTGGATGACCTGGAGGGCCAAGTCAAAGATGCCGTGGCCCGAGCCTTTATAGAAGGAGAGCTGTACTTCCAGGGGCGACGCATTGATAAAGCGGCCCACGGCAGCGGCTTTGCCTCTCTACTGCAAAGCGTGGGCGAAAGCATCATGGCCGAGCTGTACAGCCGCTATGTGGATATTCCAGTCACGCCGGGGGAGTTGAACCAACTGCTGGAGCCAAACCTCTCTGGCCCCTCCCACAAATTTATGCAGGATGGGCTAGGTATCTTAGACCTGGATGGTCGCAAGTACATCCCCAGCTGCAATGGCGAGGTGCCCAGCCGCATTGCGGCCTACATTCAAGAACGCAACGGGGCGGCGGGCAATGTGCTGCTGAGCGACTTTGGCGGCCCACCCCACGGCTACGCCCCAGACATGATCAAAGCCTGTCTGGTGGGGCTGCTGCGGGCCGAGCGCATTCGCATTCGCCCCGAACAGGGGCCAGAGATTACTTCCGTGCGTGACCCCGGAGCGCGGGACATGTTTACCAAAGACCGCGACCTGAAGCGGGCGGAGATTTTGCCCCCTGGTGACGGTGGCCTCACGCCCCGTGACCGGGTTAGCATTTGCCAATTTTTTGACCAGCGGCTCCAGGTCAAGCTGGATCGAGAGAGTGATGCGATCGCTGATGCGGTGTTTCAGCAGTTCCCCGGCCTGGTGACGCGCTTGCAGGATCTAGAACGGCGCTACAACCGACTGCCCAACCGCCCAGACCTGCCCGATGTGCTGGTCAACCTACGGCGGGCGCTGGAAAAATGTACGCGATCGCGCCAGGTGCAGGATACGGTTCTCGCAGTTTTCAAAGCCCTCGACCCGCTGCGGGAGGGGCTGGAGATGCTGGGCATCATGGAGTCTGAGCTTAACGACGGGGCGGTGACAGCGGTGACGCGGGCCTTGGGGGTGCAGAGCAGTCAGGTGGCCCAGCTAGAGCAGGTGGGTAAAACAGCGGAAGTACAGACGGCGATCGCCGCCCTGGCAGAGCAACTGGCGCTTGATCGCCCCTGGCGGGAGATTGGGGAGCTGGAGCCCAGCCTGAGGGCGATCGAAGACCACTACCGGGCACTGAGAACCCTGTACCTGGATCGCCAAGAGAAAAAGGCTGAGGCAATTCGGCAGCAGCTGCGGCAGCGACAGGGCTTTAGCCAACTCACCGAACAGCAGGAGGAGCGGGTGTTGCGGCCCGTGCGGGAGGCAATCTATGCCACTTCCCCCGAGGCGCTGTTTCCGACGTTGCTGGAGCTGAAAGATTCGGCGGTGCTGAAGATCAGCCGGGCAGCTGAGGAAGCGAACACCTACTTGGACGATATGTTGTCGAGCTTGATCGATGGAGAGGTGATACCGCTAACTCTCAACCTCAGCGGGCGGGAAGTAAGTTCAACCGAGGATGTGGAGCGTTTGGTGGAGGAGTTGAAGCAGCGGATGTTGGATCAGCTGAAGGACAAGCCGAATGTACGGATTCGGCTGATCTAATAGGTAACGCAGGGGATATCGGTCTTAGAAAAATCATCGCCTTTGAACAGCAGCGGTAAGCCTGACACCTTAGCCAGGGCATAGGAACAACAGTCGCCCAGGTTTAGCTTGGCAGGATGTCGGCCCTTGCCGAAGTTGACGAAGGCCTGTCGGGCAGCCTCTGCTTGTTCAACCGTCAAAGGCATGTGAAGGCTACTGAGTACAATTAAGTCAGGAGGTGAGCGGCCATGGCTTATACCCAAGCAAAATTTGCCACGTTTGAAGACTATCTCGCCCACAGCGACGAGATGGCCCTTGTAGGGCGCTTTCAGTTAATTGATGGGGAGTTAGTCGAGTTGCCGCCCGAGTCAGAGCCCAATGATTTCGTCGCCGATAATTTGCAGTTTTACCTGGCGATGGCCAATCTGTTCTCTCGTAGACTGGTCAAGCCCCATACCTGTGAGGTGCAGGTGCCCGTTTTGCACCCCAAAGACCCGGCGAACCGTTTCCCCGATCTGGTGATTTTGCGGGAAGAGCACCTAGCGCTAACCCAGCGACGGCTCACCATTACCCTAGATATGCCGCCGCCTCGACTCATTGCTGAGGTGGTGAGCCCTGGCAAAATCAACCGCGATCGCGACACCATCCCCAAGCGATCGCAGTATGCGGCCCTTGGGGTGCCGGAATACTGGCTTATTGATCCCGATAGAAAAACCGTCACAGTGCTAACCCTCGCCGCAGAGGACTACCAAACCATCGGCACCTTTAGCGGTAGCGAGAGCATTCAGTCCCAGGAACTGCCAGGGCTCTCCCTGCCGGTTGAACAACTGTTTGAAGGAGGCACGTTGTAACTCCTATGCCATCTCCTTTCCCTGGTATGGATCCTTACCTAGAGCAACCGACATTCTGGTCGTCTTTCCACAGTCGGTTGATTGTGGCACTGGCCGATGCGCTGGCTCCCCAACTGCGGCCCCGCTATTACGTGGAAGTTGAGACTCGCACCTACACCGATACCCCCGACGGCGGGGAGTTGTTAGTGGGTATTCCCGATGCCGTCGTTCTTGCTGGCAGGCCAACACCAGCGGCATCTGAGCCTAGGGGTGTAACCCGAGGCGGAACGATCGCCGTACAACCACCACCGCAACAGGTCACCCTACCAGTACCCACAGAAATTAAGGAGCGTTATCTAGAGGTCCGGGAAATTGGCAGCGATGCGGTGATTACGGTCGTAGAAGTGCTCTCGCCCAAAAACAAGCGCCTGGGCCAAGGGCGCACCCTATACGAAAATAAACGTCAGCAAATTTTGGGCAGTGGTTCGCATTTGGTCGAAATTGACCTACTGCGCGGTGATGCCCCCCTGCCGATGCAAGGGGTAGTACAGTTAGCCCACTATCACATTTTGGTGAGTCGATCTGAGCAGCGGCCCCAGGCCGACCTCTATGCCGTCACGGTGCGAGACCGGTTGCCCAGCTTTCCTCTGCCGCTGAAGGGGGCTGAGGAAGTGGTTTTGGTAGATCTATCGGCCATTGTGCAAGGCGTATACGATCGCGCCAGCTACGACCTTCGCATTGACTACACCCAACCACCGCCACCGCCCGCCTTTACTGAAGCCGACCAAGCCTGGATGCGAGATTGGTTGCAGCACGCATAATGGAACGACACCTCACCCCAGACGCTAAAAACCAGCTCTCGCGAACCATTCGCGCCCTGCGATCGCGCCTGCTCACCGACCTCAACAACGCCGCCGAGAGTACCTATCGCCTCTCCATCGCTGCCCTCGATCGCGCCGGGCTGGCAGAAGAACAGTGGGAGAAGCGCCGCCGCCTGGAAACCTGGCTGGATGAGCAGGTGCGGGCCGAGGTGGCCCCCCAGGCCCTGAGCGGCAGCAAGCTGGAGAAGGCCAAGGCCGAGATCCAGTCGCGATCGCTCCACAATGCTCTCAAGCTGGCCGCCGCCACCCTGCTGAACCGGCTGATTGTCATTCGCCAGATGGAAGCCCTAGGACTACTGCGCACCAAAGTCGTAACCGGCGGCTGGAGCAGCCCCGCCTACCGCGAGTTTCGCGACTTTGCCCCCGATCTCTGCAAGGACGACACCGAGGGCTATGGCTTTTTGCTCCAACTGCTCTACGACGAGCTGGCCCTCGACCTACCGGGCCTGTTTGGCCGGGTGGGGCTAACAGAACTGTTTCCCATTCCCGCCAGCACCCTGCGGGCGGTGATCGAAGCCCTGGAGGCCCTCGACCCCGACACCTGGCGCGACGACACTACCCTGGGCTGGGTCTACCAGTACTGGAACGACCCGGAGCGGGAAGCCCTCGACGACAAGCTCAACAGTGGCGGCAAGGTGGCCCCCCACGAAATCGCCAGCAAAACCCAAATGTTCACCGAGCGCTACATGGTGGAATGGCTGCTGCACAACAGCCTGGGCCAGCAGTGGCTGGCGATCTGCCAGCAGAATGGCTGGACACCGGAGGCGGTGGCCGACGGCACCCTGGATGCCCTGGAGGTGCGGCGGCAGGACTGGCGGGAACAGCGGGATCGGGGCGAGGTGGCCCTAGATGCGCTGATGCCGCTGGAGACGGAGCAGGAGGAACGCTGGAAGTACTGGGTGAAGCAGCCACCTTTGGTGGCGCAGACCTCGATTACCTCACCCCTAGCCCCTCTCCACGAGGTGGAGAGGGGAACCGGAACCTCACCCCTAACCCCTCTCCATGGAATGGAGAGGGGGACTGGAAGTGTAGAAGAAGCTCAAGGCAATGAGAATGTTTCCACTTCCACCTCCCCCTCTCCACAAGTGGAGAGGGGGCCGGGGGGTGAGGTGCAAGTGGAGAGGGGGCCGGGGGGTGAGGTGGCACCAATTCCGGGATACATCTATCAGCTTTGTCGAGAACTACGAAGCCAGCAAACACCGGCAGAGGAAGCGTTGTGGTCAGTTTTGCGAAATCGGCAGTTTAATGATCTCAAATTCCGGCGACAGCATCCCCTTGGTCGTTACATTGCTGACTTCTATTGCGCTGAGAAACGTCTAGTCGTTGAACTTGATGGGGCTGTACACCAAAAACCTGAACAGCAAACCTATGACCAGATTCGCAATGAGGAATTAGAAGCTCGCGATCTGACCGTTCTCAGGATCTCTAACAGCGAAGTCGAAGAAAATTTGGAAGGTGTACTGGCAAAGATACTGACCGGTTGTAACGCCCCTTCTGCCGACTTTACCTCACCCCTAGCCCCTCTCCACTCGGTGGAGAGGGGGACTGGAACCTCACCCCTAGCCCCTCTCCACTCGGTGGAGAGGAGGACTGGAAATGTAGGAGATCAAGGCGAAGAGAAAGTTTTCAGTTCTAGCTCCCCCTCTCCACTTGTGGAGAGGGGGCCGGGGGGTGAGGTAAACTCCGGTGCTGCAAAAACCTCCATCCGCCATCTCAAACTCCTCGATCCCGCCTGTGGGTCGGGCCACTTTTTGATCATCGCCTTTGATCTGCTGTTTGCCTTTTACCAGGAAGAAGCCCGCCACCGGGGCGAAACCTGGAGCGACCAGGAAATTGTCGAATCCATCCTCACCAACAACCTGCACGGGCTGGATCTCGACCCACGGGCGGTGCAGATTGCGGCGGCAGCCCTGTACCTAAAGGCGAAGGCGCTGTGCCCCCAGGCGGAGCTAACGGTGCTGAACCTGGTGGCGGCGAACCTGAACCTGGCCGCCCTGCCGGAGGATGACCCGGCCCTGGTGGAACTGCGTCAGGCGGTGACGGCTTCGACGGGCATACCGGAGGAGCTGACAAACCAGATTGTGCAAGGGCTGAAGGGGGCCGATGCCTGGGGCAGCCTGCTGAAGGTGGATGACGCGGTGGATGGGGCGATCGCGTCCTACGAATGGCAACAGTGGAAGCAGGGAGAATTGTTTGCCGCCGAATCCCCGCTTACCTCACCCCTAACCCCTCTCCACACTGTGGAGAGGGGGACTGGAAGTGTGGAAGAAGCTCAAAGCAAAAAGAATGTTTCCCGCTCTACCTCCCCCTCTCCACAAGTGGAGAGGGGGCCGGGGGGTGAGGTTCCGGGAGAGAGGGGGCCGGGGGGTGAGGTAAAAGCCCTGCTGATCGCCAAGCTCGAACGCTTTCTCACCCTGCGCACACGGGGCGACGACCTGGGCCTGCGGCTGCGGGGCGAACAACTGGCCGCTGGGGTGCGGTTTTTGCGGCTGGTGCGGGAGGGGGCCTATGACCTGGTGATTGGCAACCCACCCTACCAGGGCACCAGCAAGATGAAGGATGCCCAGTATGTGGCCACCCACTACCCCAAAGCCAAAGCCGACCTGTATGCGGTGTTTTTGCAGCGGGGGCTAGAACTGGCCAAACCGGGCGGCCTCTCGGCGCTGCTGACGATGCGGAACTGGATGTTTATTAGCCAATATTCCGCCATCCGCGAGTTTTTGATTGATACCTACGATTTACGACTGCTAGGAGACATCGACCGGGGCGGATTTGAAGATGTGCTCGATGAAGTGGTGTCTACGGTGATGAGTGTTTTCCGACGGGCAGACCCAACCAAAGCATCCAGCATTGCCACCCAGCCAACGCCATTAGATGACAATTCGCGGGATCGATATCGCACTAACCGCAAACGCGCCGCTGTGTTGGCCCAGGTGGGGCGCTATGAATTTCAGACCCAGCGCTTCAATGTCATTCAAGAAAAGCCCATCATCTACTGGTGGAATAAGGATTTTTTGAAGAAGTATGAAAGCCTCAAAAAAATTGGAGAATCAATACCTGCTCGTCAAGGATTAACCACAGGTGACAACGTCAGATTTTTAAGATTTCCCTGGGAAGTAGATAGAGTAGGGATTCATCTGGCCCTATATGGCAAGGAGCTATTTAAACTAAATGGCTGGTTTCCTATCGTAAAGGGGGCTCAAGGTCGTTTATGGATAGAGCCTGTTCTTGACTTAGTCCTATGGAGAGACAATGGGTTAGAAATAAGAATGAAAGGTTCAAATTCTCAATTCAGAAATGAATCTTTCTACTTTCGACGTGGTGTTGCATTTACAACAACAGGAGCAGAGTTTGGGGCTAGAGTATACCGATTTTGCGCTATTTTCGAGAACAAAGGCAGAACAATTTTTAGTGAAGACATGCCTGGCACTTTAGCCTTGTTGAACAGTCAGACTTCAAAAAATATTGCTCAATCTCTTAATCCAACAATTGACTTTACGGTCGGCGACGTAAACCGTCTTCCCCTCTTCCCCATCGAATCCGCCGACGAAATCTTTGCTCAACTCGATCGCGCCTTCACCGAACACGAAGCCGCCCGCGAAACCTCCGTCGAGTTTCAACAGCCCGGCCCCTCCTGCTGGGTCTACGCCCAAGCCTGGGCACAGCAAGCCGTAGACCGTTCCCCCGGTGCCCCCCTCCCCCCCTGGCAACCCCAATACGACCACCCCCCCGCCGCCCACTGGGTCTCCTACGCCCTTGGGCTAGCCCTGGGCCGGTTTCCCCTTACCCCCCTCTCCCCAGGGAGAGGGGCCGGGGGTGAGGGCAGCGGGGTCTCTGGCCCTCATCCCCCCAACCCCCTTCTCCCAGGACGGGAGAAGGGGGAGCAAGAAGACGGTTCGGCCCCCCTCTCCCAGCTTGGGAGAGGGGCCGGGGGTGAGGGCGAACCCCTACCGGGAGAAACCCACCCACCCTTCGGGAAGCCGCTATCGCGTCTACATCCCCTAACCCCTTCTCCCAGAGCGGGAGAAGGGGAACAAGAGAGCCTTCCCCACGGCATCCTCTACCTCTCCGCCTACAGCGGCGATCGCCCCGATAGCCAAGACAGCCTCCACCACCCCGCCTGCCAGCCCCTGCACCAAGCCTGGGCCGAGCATGGAAGTGCGATCGCCCCCGGCAAAACCCTGCGCGACTGGCTGCGGCTCAGCTTCTTCAAAAATGTCCACGTCGGCATGTACGACCAGCGGCCCATCTACTTCCCCCTCTCCTCCGAGAAAAAGAACTTCGTCGCCTTCATCGCCATCCACCGCTGGGCCGACGACACCCTCACCACCCTGCTCGCCGACCACCTCGTGCCCGAGCAAACCCAGCTCGACGGCGAAATCGCCGACCTGCTCGGCACCAAAGCCCAGGGCGACACCAAAACCCAGGCCACTGCCGAAAAACGCTACACCGAGCTAATGCAGCTCAAAACCGAACTCGATAGCTTCATTCAGCTCCTGCGCCAGTGCGCCGAAGTTGGCCCACCCCCCGCCAAAGCCAGCGACCCCCCACCCGAAACCGCCGCCCCCTACCGCATGGATCTCGACGACGGCGTCATGATCAACAGCGCCGCCCTCTGGCCCCTACTCGCCCCCCACTGGGCCAAACCCAAAACCTGGTGGTCAGAGCTCTGCACCGCCAAAGACCGCAAAGACTACGACTGGTCACACCTCGCCGCCCGCTACTTCCCCGCCCGCGTCGATGCCAAATGCCAGCACGACCCCTCCCTCGCCGTCGCCCACGGCTGCTTCTGGCGCTACCACCCCGCCAAAGCCTACGAATGGGAACTGCGCCTGCAAGATGAGATCGGGCCTGATTTCACCATTGATGAGGCCGATTCCGCTACCTTGCGCCAACAGTTTGAGGCGGCCCACCCCCAAACCGTCGCCGACCTGCGCGAAAAAGAAGCCAAACGCCGAGAGCGAAAATATAGGAAACAAGCCGAAGACCAGCTGGCCCTACCCCTGACAGAGGAATAAACCATGCCAGCCCGCGATCTCTTCCACAATTACAATCCAGAGCAGGAGGTAATTGTACAATGGCAGTCCTAGATACCTATAGCCAATACATTCAATCGCTGTTGAAAAAATACAGCCAGCCCGCCAAGGCTGATCCAGCAGTGGAGACCCAACTCGTTTTTGATACCCTGCATCATCACTACCAGCTCTTGGAAGTTGGCTGGGCTGGGCGCGATCGCATTTACGACTGCATTCTCCATCTCGATATCAAAGACAACAAAATCTGGATTCAGCGCAACACAACAGATGCTCAAATTGCTGAAGAGCTGGTCGAAATGGGTGTGCCAAAATCTGACATTGTGCTGGGCCTACAAGCACCCTACAAGCGCCCTTACACCGACTTTGGAGTCGCTTAACCTCCTAGCAATGTATCCTCAGCCTATAGACCATGAACACCGAAAACCAACTCCTAGGAATCTGGCGACAGTTGCCGCAAACCAAGCAGCAAGAAGTCCTCGACTTCGCTCAGTTTTTAGTCGAGCGCCGCACTGCCCGGCCCAGTTCAACCCAGCCAACCGCTCAGCCTTTGCCCTTAGGCGAACGGTTGCAGGCCATTCGCGACCAAATTGTTGCATCCGGAATGCCATTGCTTACCCACGAGGACATTGAGCGGGAAATGTGCGATCGCCGTGGAGGCTACCAAGAATGACCATCATTGGCACATGCCTCGATATACGTTCATAACACCTAATGCAACCATCATGATTCAAATTCAACTCAACCTCCCCGAAAGCGCCTTCTCCGCCCTCCGCAGCACCCCCGACGAATTTGGCCAAGAGTTATTGATTGCCGCCGTAGTGAAGTGGTACGAAGTCGGCATGATCTCGCAATCCAAAGCCGCAGAGATTGCTGGCATCAGCCGTCAGGGCTTTTTGCAGGCATGCGATCGCTTCGATGTCTCCCCCTTCCAAACCACCCCCGAAGAACTGATCGAGGAAGTCAACCGTGGTTGAACCTCGGGTTATCTATAGCGGTTCCTGAATGCATGAGGTACACCTCGACTGAGAGAAGCCTTGGAACTCATAGACTTGGGCAATTGACCTGTACCTCATCCGAGTGAGAACCGCTATAGGTATTCTTACGTTTTCGTAACCATTCTGTTACTTTTGTTACAAACTGCTCTGTGTAGATATCGCCAGGTCTAATCATCCTGACGTTAAGGGGCGTGCGCTGAAACGTAGGATAAGAGCAGCTTCCCCTCAGCCTCCCTTCTCAATGCCCACCCTTGGCCCCGTCACCACCATCCTCGAAGCCGAAGTCAAACAATGGCTGCGCAACTACGGCATTGTCGTCTGGCTCGACAAAGACGGCACCTACACCCCCTACGTCGATAGCCTGGCCGATCGCCACGCCCAGCAAGACTTCTTCGCCCC